>Ga0308414_1000057_pt1 | contig 59799 bp, 54 predicted proteins | sample HotsprSampleOS50_FD_205667 | JGI IMG/M metagenome (GOLD analysis project Ga0308414, IMG submission 205667) | Hot spring phototrophic mat microbial communities from Octopus Spring, Yellowstone National Park, Wyoming, United States - 20090730_OS50 ... | reverse complement strand
TCCATTGACTTCCAACAGCGCGAATTTTCTTCTCGGGGGAAAAATCATTTTCGACTTAGATAATATTGTCGATATAAAGTTTTTATATAATATAATAGGAAAAAATAAATTGAACAACAATGGCGAAGTCGTTGAAAATTATGGATCGGATATAAATTTGGGCTATCGTTTGATAGATAAAGAAAATATAAAATTTTTAGAGGGAGAAAAAGAAAAAATAACGACTATTCAAGCAGATTATTTTTATAGAATAGCAAATAATTTAGATTTTAATTTCATAATTCAGTATATTAATTATATGTCTAAAGTAGAAAAAAAGAATCAAACTTTCAGCGTATTTTGTTTGTTTAACTATAAAATATGAGGATCGGATATGTTAAAAAAAAATATAAGTTTCGTTTTTTTTCTTTTGATTGGAATTTTCTTTGGCATTCAAATAGAAAAGTTTTTTTCATCGGATTCTATAAGAGAAAACGTAAAAAAGTTTAACGACGTTTTGACTTACGCTGCAAAGTATTATCATGAGGAAGTCAACGTAAATAAAATGACTGAAAAAGCGATTCAAGAAATGCTCGAAGAACTTGATCCTTTCTCCACATATATACCGCCTAAAAAAATGGAACAAATTCAGGAAGAATTTAAAGGCGAATTTAGCGGCATAGGAGTCGAATTTCAAATTTTGCGCGATACAATTTTTATAGTCTCGGCAACATCAGGCGGACCAAGCGAGAAGGTCGGCATTATGGCGGGCGATAGGATTGTAAAAATCGAAGGAGAATCGGCTGTCGGTTTAAAAACCGAAGATGTTAGATCAAAACTAAGAGGCAAAGCCGGAACAATCGTAAATATTACAGTACATCGCCCCGGAGAAAAAAATTTGCTTGACTTTACTATAGTTCGCGACAAAATTCCTTTGTATTCTGTAGAGGCAAGTTTTATTGTCGATAAAAATGTAGGATATATAAGCGTTTCAAGATTTGGAGAAAAAACTTTTTCGGAATTTTACGAAACTTTGGAAAGATTAAAAAACGAAGGAATGAAAAAATTAATTCTGGACTTAAGAAACAATCCCGGCGGATATTTAAATCAAGCCGTAGAAATAGCGGATTTATTTATTGACGGAAATAAAATGATAGTATACACAAAAGGAAGAAGACCTGATGTTAGCGAAGAATATAAAGCATCATTAGAATATATTTATGAAAAAATTCCATTAATTGTTCTTGTAAATTCTGGAAGCGCTTCGGCTAGCGAAATTTTAAGCGGAGCGATTCAAGATTGGGATCGCGGCTTAATAGTCGGACAGGAAACTTATGGAAAGGGACTCGTACAGAGACAATTTATTTTGAGCGATAATTCCGCTGTTAGAATTACAGTTTCTAAATATTACACCCCATCGGGAAGGTTAATACAAAAAGACTTCAAAGATTTAAAAAAAGCGGAAACAAATCAAACTAAAGAAGATGTTGATATTATTGACAATTCTTCTCACGAATTAGAAAAAAAATCAAACAAACCGAAATATTCAACTTTTGGCGGAAGAACCGTTATTGGCGGAGGCGGAATTACTCCTGATTATATCATAATTAGCAATAAATTAACTTCTTATACTGTCGGACTTTTAAGAAAAAACATTTTTTCAGATTTTCACGTATCGCGCATTCAAAAAGACATAAAAAAAATTAAAGATAAATATAATAGCTTAGAACAATTTGCTGATTCATTTAGTCTTTCAGACGAAGAGTTTAATATCTTCGTTAAATTTGCGGAATCTAAAGGAATCGTAGGAAACGAAAATGAAATTATTGAAGATAAAGATTATATAAAAGCAAGAATTAAAGCTCAAATTGCAAGAGATATTTGGGGAAATAACGGTTGGTATCGATGCTTGCTTGAAGTAGACAATCAATTTTTAAAGGCTAAGGAACTTTTTCCCGAAGCTGAAAAATTGGCAAAATTAAAATGATATTATTATTTTTTACTTTTATTATTTTTTTTTATACGGAATTTTGTTCTGACGACAACGAATCAAAAAAATCGCTTAAATTTAAATTCGATGTTGGCGAGGAATTGTTATACGACGTAGATTATTATTTTATTCATTTAGGAACAATCAAGCTTGAAGTATTTGGTTTTTATGAAACTAAAGGCAAAAAGTTTTATAAAACGCGAGTATTTATTAAATCAAATCCTGATTTGCCTTTTGTTAAATTAGAACAAACTTACGAGAGTCATATAAGCGAGGAAGGTTACCCTGTATTTTTTTTGGCGACGGAACCTGAGAAAAATTATGTTAAATTTACTGAATATAAATTTGATTACGAGAAAAAAAAGCTATACGTGTTAAAAGGCAAAAATAATCCTTATCAAATTTGGACTGACACTGTGGGAACATTAAATGAAAGATATCAAGACGGATTGTCTTTGTTTTATTTTGCAAGATTATACTCTGGATGCGATACGACGATATTAACGCCGACTCTTATAGCTGAAAAACGCGGCAACGCTGAAATAAATTTTACTTCGAATAAATATAAAATTAAAAATAAAGATGAAAACTTTGAATTTGACGCTCATCATTTATACGGAATTGCAAATTTTATTGGAGTTTATGGACTGAGCGGAAAATTTGAAGGTTATTTTTCGACAGACGAACATTCAGTTCCAATTTACGCTAAAATAAAAGTAATTATTGGAAATGTAGAAATAAAATTAAAAGAATGGAGGAAAAATAAATGGATTATTCAAAATTAAATTATGACACCGAGCAAAAACTCTTTCCATATATGGATCTGTTTCCTAAAATACATCCTTCGGTATTTTTAGCAAGCGGAGTTAAAGTTGTAGGCGATGTTGAAATTGGGGAAGATTCTAGCGTTTGGTATAATACCGTAATAAGAGGCGACGTTAATTACGTAAAAATAGGAAAAATGACCAACATTCAAGATTGCTCAATGCTGCATGTGACAAATGGAAAATATCCATTAATAATTGGCGATAAAGTTACAATTGGTCATGCTGTAAAATTGCATGGATGCGTAATTCATGATTTGACTTTAATTGGAATTGGAGCGATTGTGCTTGATGGCGCTGTTGTTGAAGAAAAATCTATGGTCGCTGCGGGCTCTGTTGTCAAACCGGGTTTTGTCGTTCCGACTGGAAAATTAGTCGCCGGCGTTCCGGCTAAAGTGGTTAGAGATCTTACTCAAGAAGAATTAGATTATTTTGAAAAATCAGCCATAAAATATAAAAAATACACAGATATAACTGTCGAAAGTCTTGTAAAAAGTTTAAATTCAAAAGAAATTTAGCGATTTTGATGCGCTCAAACATAAATATTTTTTTTGAAGAGAAATTTTCTCTAAATAAAATAAATATAAAAAATTTTGTAAAAAAACTAGCGAAACATTACAAAAAAAATTTTTTTAATTTAGAATTAAATTTTGTGAGTATCGAAACGATAATCAAAGTAAATATTGATTATTTAAATCATAATTATGAGACTGATATAATAACTTTTAATTATTCCGACAATAATGACAACGAAATAAACGCTGAAATTTTTATTTGTCCCGAAATCGCTAAACAAAACGCATTAAAGTATAGAGCGACATTCGAGGAGGAGATTTTTCGGTTGCTTGCTCATGGCATTTTGCATATAATAGGTTTCAAAGACGAGACAAAGTCTCAAAAAATGATTATGAGAAAAAAAGAAAACGAAGCTTTGAGTTTATTTTATTTAGAAACAAATAAAAAATAATATGAGCGAAAAAATTTATAATGCAATTGCCGATATCTTAGAAACTTTATCTCTTGGAATGTCTTTTGAAGATATTGAAGCGAGATTAAATAAAGATAAAAAATACGACAAAAAAACTATAGCGGCCGCTTTTAGCTGGCTACTTGACAAAATACTGTCAGACGATAATTACGAATCAGAAAAAAGCGGAAAGAGCTTTAGAATTTTTTCCGAACAAGAATTAAGAGGAATCGGAAAAGAAAATTGCGATTATTTAATTAAACTAAATAGAATTGGAGTTATTTCAAACGCCGAATTAGAAGATATTGTTGAAAAATTAATTTCGAATTTTGAGGGCGGGGTTGATAAAAGATTAGTAAATTACATTTTAATGATGACTATGGCTGAAATCGACGAAAAAGCATTCCCTGGCAGCAGAATTTTATTGTCAAGCTCTGATAAAATAAATTAAAAACATTTTAATATGAAAAATTCAGTTAATGAAGAATCGAAAAATTTAGTAATAGTTGAATCGCCGTCTAAAGCAAAAACTATAAACAAGTATTTAGGCAAAGATTATAAAGTAGAAGCTACAATTGGGCATGTTAAGGATTTGCCAAAATCTAAATTTGGAATAGACATAGAAAATAACTTTAAACTTAGTCTGACAAATATTAAAGGCAAATCTGAAATATTAAATAAACTTAAAGAACTTGCTAAAAAAAGCAAAAAGATTTATATAGCCACCGACCCTGATAGAGAAGGAGAAGCGATAGCTCAAGATATAGCCGAAATTATCGCGGAAAAAGGAAACGTAAATCAAGACAAAATTTATAGAGCTCTTTTTTATGAAATTACAAAATCTGGAGTAAAAAAAGCTTTAGAATCTCCAGAAAAAATAAATCTCAACAAAGTATCAGCTCAAAGAGCTAGAAGAGCCTTAGATAGAATAATCGGATATAAAGTAAGTCCAATATTGTGGCAAGCCGCTCTTGACGCCGCCGGAGATTCTTTATCGGCGGGACGAGTTCAAACCGTCGCTTTGAGGCTTGTATGCGAACGCGAATTGGAAATAAGGAATTTTAAGCCGGTAGAATATTGGAATATTTTAGCAATTTTTGAAACGTCTAATAAAGACAAAATTAAAGCAAAACTTTTTGAGATTGACGACAAACAGTTGAAAGTTCTTCCTAAAAGCGATTTAAACGAGGAAGAATTAAAAATTTTTTTAGAAAAAAATACTTATATAAATTCGCAGCGACAAGCTGAAGAAATCGCTGAAAGAATCTTAAATGTCAAAAGTTTTATAATCGATGATGTCATAAAAAAGGAAACCAAAAAAAATCCCGCTCCCCCCTTCATTACAAGTTCGCTGCAAGCGGAAGCTTCTAAAAAATTAAGATTTTCCCCAAAGCAAACAATGATGCTGGCTCAACAGCTTTACGAAGGAATAGAGTTAGGTTCTGAAGGCTATGTAGGATTAATTACTTATATGAGAACCGATTCTGTAAGAATCTCATATGAGTTTTTAGCTCAAACGAGAAATTTTATTTTAGATAAATTTGGACAGAAATATTTGCCTGAATCGCCGAGAATTTATACAAAAAAAACGTCGGCTAAAGTTCAGGACGCTCACGAAGCTATACGACCAACCTCGTTAAAATATTCGCCAGAATTTGTCAAACCTTATCTTGATAAAAAACAATATGATTTGTACGAGCTTATATGGAAAAGATATTTAGCTTCGCAGATGAGCTCGGCAGTTTTTGACAGCATTACGGCAATTATACGAGGAGATGAGTTTGGCTTTAAAACTTCGGGAATGAAACTATTGTTCGACGGTTTTTTAAGCCTATATGAAGAACAGGTTGAAGACTACGAAGCTCAAAACGAAGATTATTTTGGAGAACTCTCCGCTAATATCAATAAGGGACAATCGCTTTTATTAAATGAAATTGAAAAAATTCAAAGTTTTACAAAGCCGCCCGCAAGGTTTACCGAAAGTTCTCTTATTAAAGAGCTTGAAGCTAATGGAGTTGGAAGGCCTTCTACGTATGCGACTATTGTATCGACTATCGAAGATAGAAAATATGTTAGGCTTGAAGATCGAAAATTAGTTCCCACAGATTTAGGATTTAAAGTTTACGATTTTTTAATTAATAAATTTCCAAATATCTTTGAAGTAGGATTTACGGCAAAAATGGAAGAAGAATTAGATTTGATTGAAAATGGAGAAATGGAATATGCCCAGGTTCTGCAAGAATTTTACGAGCCTTTTTCAAAAGAATTATCTAATGCTGAAAATTCAATTGAAAAAGTTCTATGCGATAAATGCGGCTCGGAGATGGTTATAAAGATTGGAAGATTCGGAAAATTTCTCGCTTGCTCAAATTATCCAACTTGTTCAAACATTAAATCTTTAAAACAATTTAAGTCAAAAGAAGAAGAAGCCGAATATGTTGGCGAATCGTGTCCTTCTTGCGGAGCTCAATTAGTATATAGATATGGAAAATTCGGAAAATTTATCGGATGTGAAAAATATCCCGAGTGTAAGTATATCCGTACAATAACATTAGAAGTCAAGTGCCCAAAATGTAAAGATGGAGATATTATCGTTAAAACTACTAAAAGAAAAAAAATATTTTATGGTTGCTCTAATTTTCCAAAATGCGATTTTGCTTCCTGGGATAAAATTGCAAATCAAGCTTGCCCATCTTGCGGCAATTCTTATATGATAGAAAAAGTTTCTAAGAAAAAAGGAACATATTTATCGTGTCCTTCTTGCAAACATGAAATAATTTTGGAATCGTCGGAAGAGAAAAGCTAAAAAGAACTATCTTCTAACTTTAATTGTAAACTAAAAAAAATGGAAAAAAAAATAGAAATCGGCGATTTAATGAACAATTATATTAATTCCTTAATCTTAGCCGGACTCTCTCAAAATACTATAAAAGCTTATAAAAAAGATCTGAGTTTTTTTGCTAAATTTCTTATCGACAATAATAAAGCCGACATAAGTTTAATATCAAAAAATATAATCCGATCCTATCTAAAAACTTTAGTCGTAGAAAAAAGAAAAAATTCTTCTATTAGCAGAAAATTATCTTCATTGCGAAATTTCTTTGACTTTTGCGTTAAAAATTCCTATATTTTAAAAAATCCATTAAGAGGCATTTCTAATCCAAAAAAAGAAAAAGTTTTGCCAAAAATAATATCTCAAGACGATTATTTGAAAGTTATAAAAGCAATAGAAAATGAAAATGTAAAAGAAAAAGAAAAAAAGAAAGCATTATTGGAATTGTTATATGGTTGCGGATTAAGAATTTCAGAAGCCGCGAGCATTAATTTAGGCGATATAGATTTTAATTCAAATTTGATTAGAGTAAAAGGAAAAGGGGGCAAAACGAGAATAGTTCCGCTTGGAGAAGCTGCGAAAGAAGCTATCATGAGCTTCTTAAAGGTTGAGAATAGAATTTCATTCAATTTTGAAGAGCCTTTATTTATTTCTAAAAACTTAAAACGAGCCAATTCTCGAACGTTGTATGAATTGGTACGCGCGTCTTTAAATTTAATTGAAAGCGAAAAAAAAAATCCGCATATGTTAAGGCATAGTTTTGCGACTCATATGCTTGACAATGGCGCGGATTTAATGGCCGTTAAAGAATTGCTTGGACATAGCAATTTATCGACAACACAAATCTATACTCGCGTAAGCATAGAAAGATTAAAAAGCGCTTATAAAAAAGCGCACCCCAAATCAAAAAATGGAGGATAATATGAACATCCAAATCACCGCTCGCAAGTTCAAAGCGAAAGAGTCTTTAAAAGAGTTCATTAAAGACGAATTAAAAACGCTGGAGAAATACGCCGATGAAATTCTTGACGTTAACGTTATTTTAAGTTTTGAACATATGAAAGACAGCATAAAAATTGCGGAGGTGGTTGTAAAAATTCCAGGCAAAACTCTGACTGCAACCGAAGCAACAGATGATTTTCCAAAATCAGTTTCAGCTTGCGTTGAAAAATTAATTGCTCAATTAAAGAAACATAAATCAAAAATAATCGAATCTAAAAGAGGCGAAAAACCTGAATTTGTTGAAACGACAAACGAAACCGAAGAAGAATAAAAAGGATTTAATTTTTATGTTGAAATTCGACAGCGGCAATCCTACAAAAAAAGATCATATTACCGTAGGTTATTTTTATAATTCCGTTAAGGATAAATTTAAACTTAAAGCTTTAACTGAAGAAATAGGATTCGAAAAAAAAATAACCGATCAGAATTTGCATAGACCCGGCCTTGCTCTGGCCGGGTTTGTCGATTTATTCTCGTATAGCAGAGTTCAGGTTTTTGGCAATACCGAAATGAAATATCTTTCAGCTTTATCAAAAGAACAAAGGCTTAAATCTCTTGAAACTTTTTTTAGTTTTAACATTCCTTGTCTAATAATAACAAACAATAATAATCCATTTGTTGAAATTTTAGATCTGGCTAAAAATTCTTCGACCGCAGTTTTTATAACTCCATATGAAACCACAAAATTGGTTTACTTGGTCAGCGATTTTCTCGAAGATCAATTTGCTTTAACTTTATCAGTTCACGGATCTTTCGTCGACGTTTATGGAATAGGAATGTTGTTTGTCGGGAAATCTGGAATTGGAAAAAGCGAAGTCGCTCTGGATTTGGTTGAAAGAGGACACAGGCTTGTCGCCGACGACGTAGTGTTGATTACAAAAAAAAGCGAAAATATTCTAATTGGCACCGGAGCAAATTTATTTAAACATTTTATGGAATTACGAGGCGTCGGATTTATAGATATTAAAAGCATTTTTGGCATCCGAGCTATACGCTATCAAAAAAGAGTCGAATTATTAGTTGAACTCGAAATCTGGGATGATAATGCATATTATACAAGAACGGGACTTGAAACTGAATACTACAATATTTTAGGAGTTGAAATTCCATACATTAAGCTTCCAATTGTTCCTGGAAAAAATATCACGGTAATTGCAGAAGTAATAGCCTTAAATTATTTATTAAAACATTACGGCTACAACTCCGCAGAAATTATGCAAAAAAGATTGCAAAAAAAATTAAGCGGTCAACTTTCTGAAGATCAAAAAATTGTAGATTATTTTGAACACGACTTTGAATAACTTTATTATTTAACTTTATTCTTTTATGCAAATCAAATTAGTAGAAGCTCACGTAATAAGATTAAAAAACAATATTCTTGAGTTTTTGCTTTTAAAACGTTCGCCGTCGGAGTCTTATCCAAATCTCTGGCAAATGGTAACTGGTTCGATTCAAGAAGGCGAAACAGCTTATCAAACCGCAATAAGAGAGATACGCGAAGAAACTTCATTAATTCCCGAAAAACTGTGGATTATTCCAAATATAAACGCTTATTACTCTCCTAAAGACGATCGCATTTATCATATTCCAGTTTTTGCGGCTTTAGTTAATGAAAATCATGAAGTTAATATTTCTTCTGAGCATTCAGAATTTATCTGGGCTCCTTATGAAAAATCTCACAAGCTTTTAGCGTGGGAAGGACAACGAAAATCGCAATATATAATAAAAGAATATTTTGCGGGCAATTCGAGTTATTGCTTTATTGAAATTAAAAAAAGCGATTGGAAATTATAGCCCATTTTTATTATTAGTTTTTTCCATCAATATCGCGTTTTCTTTTCTTAGCAGCTCTATTTCTTTTTTTAGTATTTTCAAATTTTCTCTTCTTTCAAACAATAAAAAGACAAGAAAAAAAAATAATCCCGCTATGGAAGCGATAAGCAAGTAAAAAGACGCCGTTAATCTTTCTTCAATGCCATGTATTTGAATTTGAATTGAATTAATTTGAGCGTTATAGGAATTTATCTGATTTTGCAAATTACTGATCTGATTTTGAGAGCTTTCAACCCTTCTATCGATTGAAATTAATCTCGCCTCGATTGAAAGCAGTTTATCTTTAGATTCAGTTTCCGAACTTGAAGATTGATTATTAAATTGCGAAAATAAAGAGCTTGCCGATAAAAATAAAATAAGCGATAAAACAATAATATTTTTCATAGCAAATTTTTATTTAGCTTGTTTTTAATTTTAACTAATATTTATAAAAAAAACAAATGGATATTTGCATTTCATATTTTATATTCTTCATAAATATCTAAAAGCAAAATTTGGTTAGCGATAATATTTCATTGAAATTCAGATTGCGAATACACACAGTTCTTTTTTTTCAAAGCAAAATAAAAAAAAATTAATTAGATAGAGATATTAACATTATAAAATTAATATGATATATCGTAAAAATCTTTAAAAATGTAATCGAATTTCGCTATTTTGATAATTTAACAAATTACGCAGATGATATGCTGAATTAAACAGATAAAAAATTGATAAATAAAACATCGCAGTTAAATAATTATAATAATTATAAATATCAAAAGATATATCAAATAAATAAGCAGCAAAACTAATCAAGAACCGATAACAAGATTGAATTAATTTCGAAGGTAATAGATAAATAAGAAACTCTTGTTGTTAGTTCTTTTGAATATATATGGTTTTCATTTAACTTTGAGAGATTTTGAATTTTAAGTATCAATTTTCAAAAGAATTTGAACAAATAATCCGATTGAAAGATATAGCGAAAAGATCAGAAGAAGAATTATTTCCTATGAAAATATTTTTATAATGTCATAAGATTAGATAGATTGCTTTTTCTCATAATTGATATCTTTAACATAAACTTTGGAAATGGTTTTTATGATACCTCCAATCGCTTTTTTCATTAAAATTAGAAACATTATCTTTGTTTTGCGTTTATTAAAATAAAAAAAGCTCCCATCATTCATTTCGAGCCCTCCAACAGTCATTGCCAGCAAATGCGAAGCCTTCAATTGTGATCGAATCGAAACAATCCCAGAATTTGCAATCTGACGACATAAGTCGAATCCTAAACGACAGCCCCGACAAACTTCGCCAAAAGTAGCGAAAGCATCCCTGCTTTTGCTGAAATTAGATCGCTCATTTTAGTATTAAATTGTTCAAAATTTGGCCTTTTATCTTATTCAAATCATTTTCATTCAACTTCAAAAACGGTCTCGAAGGTATATAAAAACTACTCAATCTTAAGCAGTTTTTTAAATTCCCCTTTTTTAGAGGGGGAAGGGGTGTTCTTCCCTCTTTTAGAGGGGTCAGGGGTGTTCTTCTTCAGGCAACTCTTCAGCGAACTCCTATGTATCCACCCGCCGTATTGATGTATTGCCGCATATACAAGGTTAGTCGATACTTCCGCTGTTTTCTCGTAGGCTCTTGAAATTATGTTCCGTTTCAATTGCCCTGTCCTTTTCAATATCTTCCCAGGCCAATATCCTTTCTTTTCTCTTTGCTTTATTTGTCGTATGCGACAATCTTTGCCATCTTTCGCCTATACGCGCCCCTTCTGTCTCAAAATTTTTTAATACAGCCGCTCGCATTTTTTCGGCTATCGACAGCATAAGTTCTCTATTGCCTTTGCTTAGCTTCTCCTTCAATAGCTTTAGTATTTCCGAGTTTTCAAATTCATTTTTCATTTTCAAAAATTTCTATGTTATAAATATCCCCTCTATTAGAGGCGATCAGGAGGTATTGCCCTTTGCTTAGTTTTTTCACTTTATTCCCAGTCATTGCGAGCGAATGCGAAACAATCCCAACTTCCCCTCTATTAGAGTGGGCAGGGGGTGTTCCCTTCTATTTGCCGATCGCTTACGCCCACTTTCCGAGCGAGCTCCTTATCTGACATTAGACCGATATTTTTCCTTATATATTCAACCTTCATATTATTAATACATCTTTCTGAAAAATAGATTGACGTCTTTACAAAATGCTTTATTACCCGTATAAACAATTCTATCCCTATTATTTCTTCCAATTCTTTTAAATCTCATGTCAAGCATTTTTTATATTCTATTTCTTTTATCCAATCTAAATCTTTCCCCATAATTTCCCAAATATGTTTCTATAATTTATAAATTGGTCCCAATAATATCTTATGATTTTATCCGCTATTTTTTCTCCAAATTCCTTGTATTTTTTCTTATCTAACAATTCTACATATCTTTCCAATTCTATTGCTATTTCTTCTTTCTCAAAAGTTTTTTTTGGAATAAGGCGTAAAATTCAAATTCATTTTGTATTATATATAGACTTCGTTTTGATTTTCCAGTTCGAATTGTTTGGCTCAAAAAAAATTCTAAACTTTTGTTCAATCATCTTTAAAAGCGCTCTTCACGGTCATTGCAAGCGAAACAAAACAATTTTTATAGTTTTAAGCCAACATTCATTAAAACGCGAATAGAAAATTTAACTCGCTTGATAAAGACAAATGTTTTATTTCGAATCAATTAAAATAACGTATAAATCCCAACGTTATTATATAGCAGAATTTTTTCATACATTAATATTAAATATAAATTTTTATATCTCCGCGAATATTTTCTTCTTTTTACCTACACAGAAATGATAGTATTCACTACAGATTTATTTGCTAAGATAATCCTCTTCGACGCAATAATTCAATTTCGCAACAATAGCATTATAAAATAACTATGAAACTCAAAAATAAAATAATTAGTACAATTTCTACTCAACATAACATTTACATTATATTTATAAAATTTAGAATCATTCCTTTTAATTGACGATAATAATTTCTTTTTTTTATCTTACATATTAAAAAAATAAAAACAACGGAACTAAGAATGAAAGTATTAAAGCCAAAAAAATTAAATAAAGGAGACACTATCGGCTTGATCAGTCCCGCTTCTTCTCCAAAAGATTTGACAAGAATCGAAAAAGCGACAAAATATTTTGAAAGCTTAGGCTACAGAGTTAAAATAGGTAAGAACGTCGGAAAAACGCGCGCCTATCTTGCCGGCAACGATAAAGAAAGATTAAAAGATCTGATGGATATGTTCATCGATAAAATAATTAAAGCCGTTTTTTGCATTAGAGGCGGTTATGGCTCAAATCGTCTTCTAGATAAAATCGATTACGATATAATTAAAAAAAATCCTAAAATTTTTGTCGGCTATAGCGATATTACAGCCTTGCAAAACGCTTTCCTGAAAAAATGCGGTTTAATAACATTCGCTGGACCAATGCCAGCCGTCGATTTCTGGGATGCTATTAATCCATACGCGGAAGAAAATTTCTGGAAATCTTTAACCTGGACGAAACCTCTCGGTAAATTGCCAAACTATTTTGAACACTCAATAGAATTTTTATCGAAAGGGGAAGCGATTGGCAGACTTATAGGCGGCAATTTAGCGGTTTTTGTTTCGCTTTTAGCTACGCCGTTTTTGCCTGAAATTAAAAATAACATTTTAATCTTAGAAGATATCGACGAACCTCCATACAAAATTGACAGAATGCTAAACCAATTAAAATTAGCGGGTTTTTTTAACAAATTATCTGCAATTGCATTAGGCATTTTTGTCGACTGTGTTGAAAAAGAAGGAACAGCTACGCTTTCTTTAGAGGAAGTTTTTAACGATTACATTGCAAAATTAAAAATTCCAATTTTAAAAAACTTAAGCCATGGACACATCACAACAAATTTAACATTGCCAATCGGCGCAAAAACTAAAATTTCATCCAAAACTAAAACTATAGAAATAATTGAAAACGTAGTCGAAGAATAAAACAATTCATTTTTTTGAAAAAGGAGCAGTTATATGAAATTTGCCACTGAATATTTATGGTTTAACACTTCAAAACGAAGAGAATATATCAACATAACAGACAAAGTCGCTGAAGTCGTTACTAAAAGCGGAATAAAAGAAGGAATGGTTCTTGTATCGGCGATGCATATAACGTCCGGCGTATATGTTAACGACGCAGAAAGCGGCTTGATTCAAGATATCGACGAATGGCTCGAAAAATTAGCTCCATTCAATCCGAATTATCGGCATCATCGAACCGGCGAAGACAACGGCGACGCTCATCTTAAAAGTCTTTTAATTCATCACGAAATTATCGCGCCAATAACAAACGGAAAATTAGACTTAGGCCCCTGGCAACAAATTTATTACGCTGAATTCGACGGTCAAAGACGTAAAAGAGTTATTATAAAAGCGATGGGCGAATAATTTTTCGCCCGATTTTTAATAATAATTAATTTCAATACTCGACGCGCCCGTTGTTAGCTCAACATAAATTTTCTTGCTCGAAGAATCAAAATTCTCAGTATGATAAATATTTTTTTCTTTTTTTACAAATCCATGAAATCTGATATTAGAACCAAAATCTTTTGAGCTTATTTGAACGCCGGAATTTTTCGGAAAAAATAATTTTACGTTTGAGGCGTAAATTTTAATCTTAGCTTTACATTCGTCAGAATAATTCGGAAAAATTATTTCTGAAAGCGTAGCGTATATTTTAGTATTTAAATTCTTTACGTTTAAATTTAATAAATTTAACCTAGCTTTTCCAGCCTTTGATTCTACTTTAACATCCCATTCTACGTTTCTATTTAATAAAATTTTATAATTCGAATCTTCCAAATCCTCCAGCCTTTTGAATCTTCTTTTGACCGTAAACTTTTTTATTTCGTCTTCTTCGCCTTCAATAATTTCAAGATTAGAATATTTTTCTTCGCTTTCTATCTTTAGAGTAAATTCATTTGTTTCATTGATTTCGAATTGACTTATCGTCGCGTCAAATTCAAAATAAGCTTTTACTAGACTATCGTCTTTCGGAATATATTGCAAATTCGACTCATACTTATCGTAATCGTTGCCTTTAAAAAAATCGAAATCTAAAACTTTGCCATTTACGCTCGAATAAAGCGTTAGTCCCGCAATAAAACCTGCTATAAGGCTCAATATTGTTTTTATATAATCAGATTTTACGATAAAAATAAATCCAAGCAATATTAAAATTAATGGCCACAAATCAGAGCCCCAAGAAAGAGAAAGAGTTGCGAAATTATCAACAAAATGAAACCCTCCAAAAGAGATAAAAAAAGCTCCCAAAAAAGCTCTGCCCTTTTTCATATCAACCTCTCTGATCTTTAGTATTCTGCATTGAATCCCAGATTAAATAAGCGCCTAAAGATACAAGAATCAGCGGCCATAGATCCTTAAATCCAAAAAAAATTGGAATATACTTGCTTATAAGAAAAAAAGTTCCAACCGCAATAAGAATTATTCCAAATATAGCCGCGGAAGAGAAATTCTTTTTATTTTCATCGCTAAGCTGCTGGATCTCAGGATTTTCGACTTGAATATTTTCTTCTTTTCTTGCGCCGCCGTCTTCTCTGTTTAATTCTTCAATAAATAAGTTTTTAACAGGCATCGCAATCCATAAAATTATGTAAAGTATTACGCCTATTCCATTCAAAAATATCAAAATTAGAAAAACGACTCTTAACAGGGTCGGATCGATCTGAAAATATTCAGCTAAGCCGCCGCATACTCCGGATATTTTTTTGTCTTTGAACGAACGATAAAGTTTTTTTTTCATATTTGCCTCTTTTAAAATTAAAATTATTTGCTAATCAATTAGTCGAGTAGAAATAAAATTTTGTTTTAAAATTTACTATAAATTAATCAAAATTATAAGCCATTCTATAAAAAAAATACAAATGATCTTCAGCCGCTCTTTTCCAATGTTTTCTATCGTGTTTGCCGGGACGCGAAATAAAGGTAGCTTTTATCTTTAACTTTAAACATTTTTCGTAAAAATTTTTATTAACCTCGTAAGCAAAATCTTCCGTTCCACAATCAAATATAATCTCTTTATTTGTTCCTTTGATATTGTCAAGCAAATAATAACAGCTATTGTTCCTCCAGAAATTTTTATTAGTCTCGTACTCTCCCAATCGAGCTCTAATGCTGTAACGCGAAGGAAATTTTGTCAAATCTAAAATACCGCTTGTAGAACCAGCCGCTTTAAATAATTCCGGTTTTTTTAAGAATAACGACATTGCTCCATGCCCGCCCATGCTTAAGCCTGTAATAAAAACATTTGACGAATCTATTGAATATTTTTTTAAAATTTCAGGATACAACACAGTATAAAAGTAAGTTTCATATTGATAATTTTTTGCAGTTGGGCTGTTTAGATACCATGAATCATAAAAACCGTTTGGAGTAATAATTATCATAGTGTATATATTTGAATAATATCGCAAATTTGCTATTATTCCCCAAGCCATAAAATTGCCAGTCCAACCATGCAGCATAAACGTAGCGGGATATTTTAGCTCGTCGGCGTAATTATCGGGCAAATAAACTAAAACTGTATCAGCCCATGGAATCAAATCAGAGCTAAAAATTAAAGTATATTGAGAATAATTATTCTCTGTTAAAATTCCGAATACAAACAAGAAAATAAACGTTATAAACTTTTTCATAATAAATAACCTTGATTTTAATTTATTAACAAAATATCGTATATGTTATCGTCGTTTTTATTTTTCTTTCCGCCTCCTTTCCATTCCGTCGGCTCAAAATCTACCTCTCGAAAAACTCCAATTCCAGCTCCCCCTCCATCGTCTTGAGCGCCGACTAAAATTGTTATCCTGCTATACGAATTGATTTTGCCCAATAAATCTTTGGGTATGGCAAATCTTATTCGCTTATTCGCAACATTCCCTAAAGGATTTTTAAAGTCTTCTTCTATCGGATAATAAGCCGCTATAATTTTATTTTCCTCGTTTAATATTTCAATTCCTCCACCTACAATAATTAACCGAGAAAATTCTCTTTCTTTGGCAAAAATATATTTTGAATTATAGTCAACATCTTTCGAATATCTCTTCGAATCTTCTGTTCTAATCGCTATTGCCGAAAACGTCAGCTGAAAACCGTATTCTTTATGCCAGCCAGGATCGATAAGATTAGAGAATCGCAACTCAAAATAATATCTGCTATCATCCTCCAACAATAAAAATTTTTTTAAATCTAAAATGCCATTTTTGAAATTATAATTTAAAGGATAGAGATATTTTTCATCAGACAACTTATCTTCAGCTTCAATCAATATCCTAGCGTTATTATTCCATACAATGACTTCTTCATTCTTTAATAAAACATAATCGGCTTTTAACTTTGACAAAAAGCTATCTATTTCAATCGGTTCTGCAAACTTTAAGCTTTTTCTAAATTCAATTTCTTCTTTCGAAACCTTTGAAAGGTAAAATTTGTCGATTGTTTTTGCTCCGTTCAAATATGAAATACAATCTTTTTCGTCGATTAAAATCGCTGGTATAACGACAATATATTCGTCGTTTTCTTTCAAAGTTTTTTTAAATTGAGCCTCGACATTATTGTCAGTTCTTATTGCAGACGCTACAACAATTTCACCTAAACATTCTAAAACTTTAAATCTGGCTTTAATAATATTATCTAATTTTTGAAAATCAATTTCAACTTTATTTTCTTCGCCTATATTTTGAATAAAACTTACGCTTGATATTTCTTTCGGCAAGCTTGGGATAAAATACAATATCCTTTTGCTCGCATCAATTGACAAACCTAAATAATCCTGATAAAAACTTCTAATATATTCCGCAAGACTCCACGCTTGAACATATGTTCCGCTTAATCGAGGCTCGTTTTCTCGTTTTAGAGGCAAAGCGTTTTTTAATTCAGCCAGGCATCCTAAAGCTCCTTTATATAAAATTTCGTCGGTTAAACTCTTTGTCAAAACCCACGCATTATCTGAAACATAAAACGAATTTAGAGATTTGACGACGGGACCCGATAACCATTGCCAGATTATTCCGTTATGGTACGCAGCATCTTTCGGATAATATGGGGGGAAATTGTGATAAGCTAAAAATTTCGGATCATCTTGAGCGATAGACATCACTCCATACGGCAGAACTAATTTTTCGATTGAGTTCTTTAAGATCTTTTTTTTAAATTCGATATCTTCGATAAAGTTTTCAGAGTTTAAAACAAAAAACAAATTTGGTCTAATCGATTTATCCTTGACCCCTTCCGGAGATATTCTATCGTAAATAAGAAAATTTTCGTAATCAATAAATTTCATAGCGAAAGAATTTTTAACTTTTTCCGCAGCTTTCCTACATTTCTCGGCAAAGTCCATATCATTAAACAATTCCGCAATCTTAGACGAGCTTATAGCTTGCTCATACCACAAAGCTTGAATATCGTTAGCTATACTGCCGCGCGGAGTCCAAGGACCTTTGGGACCTACGGCATCCATCCAAGTGTCAGCGTCCTCGCAAGTTAAAAAACCATTTTCATCAACCCAATTTTTTACGGAGCCATAAAAAGCTCTCTTAATGTACGGATATATTGCTTTCAAAAAAGCCGTATCGCCAGTATACATGAAATACTGATATGCTTGAACGACAAATCTTGGCGTTCCATCGGCAGTATTATAAATTCTATCTTCGATAGTTATCCTGTTAGGAATTCTTCCGTAAAATTTGCTCTCTTCAATTGTATCCTGAGCCTTTGCAAACGATAAAATAATTTCTTTCGCATCCTTAAAGTTATTTTGAACGTATGTCGCCCCCGGCAAAGATATAAACAAATCTCTTCCCCAAAAATTATTAAACCAAGGCAAACCAGCGTAAATGCCTTTATAATCCTGTCGAGCGATTAAAGCGTCGAGCGATATTTTAGCCCATGCCAGAGCTTTGTCAAATTTAGAGTCGTTTGTTTTAACAAAAGATTTTTCCAGCAAATTTTCGATTCTTTTTTTCTTTATAGCGATAATTTTATCGATATAATTTTCTCCATATCCTATATTATTTTCTCCTTTTACGACTGCAATATTAAATATGGCTTTAGATCCTTTTCCAAATCTAATTCTTACAATTTTTTCTTCTTTCGAAATTTTAAGCGGCTGCAGATTTGATGCAATCTCTATCTTATTATCTTTCAAAACGTCGGCTAATTCTATTACGGCTTTTTTATTTTCAATTTTAATATTTTTCTCGTTAAAATCGCCATAAAGCTGAAGATCTACAAATTTGAATCTATCGCCTTCAACTTTTAAACCCATATATTCTAAACTGTCGGCAAAAACAAAAGTTTCCTTAAATCTATCGTAATATCTTTCCAATTTATACGGATAAACTCTTGTCGAAGCTTTTTCTCTATCCAAAGCTTTGCCATCGACAAAAATTTCGTAATCATAAAAAATTCTTTTTTCTTTAAAAGTCCAACCCTGCCAGCCGTTCTTGTAAATAGAATTTGTTTCTCCATAGTATTGAGAATAACTTTTATTTGTAAAAAAAAATTCTCTGCTTTTTCCCTCGACTAAAAAAAATAACTTGTCGGACAAATTTTTGTTATTTTCACTAAACTCGCAGCCTGAAAATAATAACGCAAAAAATAAAACAAAAATAAAAATTAATTTTTGCATAAGATCCTCTTTAATTTAACTTACTGTTTAGCCAATCGACTAAAATAAAATCTAATTCTTTTCTAAATTTCTTTAAAAAATGATCGCCGTTTTCAAAACATAAAAATCTCGAGCTAAAATTTCTTTCTAACATATTTCGATACATTTCCAGCGCGTCAAAAATAGAAATTCTTTCGTCTTTGGCTCCATGAATTAAAAAGTATTCGGTCGAATGCGGAAGTTTATCGATAAAATTAATCGCGCTCCTTTCCAACATTAAATTTTCAATTTGCGAATCGTTATAATTCGCATAAATTTTTTTTAATAATTTTTTTGAAGCGACGATTCTATCGTTTTCAATTGAAAATAAATTTGTCAATCCGCCGACTATTGCCACAGCTTTTGGAACAAAGTCAAAATTTTTCATTAAAAGAAACGCCATCATTCCTCCGCGGCTCCATCCTATGATAGCCGTTTTCTCAAAATCGATGTAATCAAATTCGCCGCTGGCTTTAAAACATTCGTAAAAATTTATGATATCTGCGACATCGCGACCTCCAAATTCGTCGACTCCTTCGGAGCCTAAAGCTCCTCTATATTGCGGAGCCAAAACAGCAAAGTTGCGAGACGCTAAAAAACCAAATATTCCTTTAGCGTTAAAATTATTAATCGCTCCATTTTCCCCGTAGCCCCCTCTTAGCCAGAAAATAACAGGCAATTTGCCATGTATTTCTTTAGGAATCGAATAATATCCTTTTACTTTCAAATCATCGGAAAAATATTCGACTAAAAATAAATCTGTAGATCTTGCAGAAGCGTAATTCCAGGCTGTTTCAATTAATTTAAGACTATTTTCTTCTAAATTTATTTTTTTATAATTTATAATTTTCATAATTTATAAGCTAAAATTTAACTTTTAAATATAGCTAATTTATGATCTCAAAAAAAACTCCAATTAAGAAAAGAACAAGCCAAACAAAATTTTTCTTCTCATCAATCTTCATTGCGATTGTTGCAATTATATTGTATTTAGTTTTAGAAAATTACTTCGTCAAAAAAGAAGAAATTAAATTGCCGCCTCCAATGACGAAAATTGAATTTAATAAAGAAGGAGAGCTATCTTTTCTCGATTCCAACGGAAACTTTAAAACTAAAATCGATATTGAAATCGCCGACAACGAAATTAAACAAACGCGCGGACTTATGTTTAGAACAGAATTGAAAGAAAATCAAGGAATGCTTTTTATTTTTGATAAGGAAAGATATCAATCATTTTGGATGAAAAACACTCCAATTTCTTTAGATATTTTTTTTGTCAACTCAAAAAGCGAAATAGTTTCTATTAGCGAATATGCCGAGCCTTATTCGGAAAATCATTATGTTTCAAAAGCTCCGGCTCAATACGTCGTTGAAACAATCGCCGGCTTCGCTCAAAAATACAAAATCAAACCCGGGGATAGAATAGTCTGGCGAAGAATATTTGAGTAATATTATAAGAATTTAGTCAATAAGGGATTGAAATAGTTAATAAAAGATAAAATTAGAATTGAAGATAAAAAAGCCGTCCTTAAAAGACGGCAAAATTTTATTGAGCAAGCGGCAAAACGTTTACGTATCTTCTATTATCCTTTTTAATTTCGAATTTTACAACACCGTCTATCAAGGCAAACAATGTATCGTCCCCGCCGCGTCCGACGTTTAATCCAGGATGGAATTTAGTTCCTCTTTGTCTTACTAAAATATTGCCAGCTTTAACAACTTGTCCGCCGAATTTTTTTACGCCTAAACGCTTGCTATTGCTATCTCTGCCGTTACGCGTTGAACCCTGGCCTTTCTTATGAGCCATAATTACGCTCCTTGTTTAATTTCTAAAACTTGAATCTTTGTCAGTTGCTGTCTATGTCCGCGCAATTTTTTGTAAGAATTTCTTCTTTTTTTCTTAAATACTAAAACCTTATCGTCTTTCATATGCTCAATAACCTTAGCGACAACTTTTGCATTAACATAAGGCGAGCCAATAATTGTTTTATTATTGTCGGAAATCAAAAGAGTTTTTTCAAACGTAACTTCGCTATTTGGCTCGGCAATTAATTTTGGAACATAATGAATTTCTTTCTCCTTTACTTTAAATTGTTGTCCTTGAATATTTACAACTGCAAACATTATATACCTCATTTATCAAGTTTAAGATTACTAATATAATTAATTTTCCTTAAGAAGTCAAATTTTGATTTTTTCATCTATTCAGTTTCATATAAAATTATTACGTTTTGATCGCATAAATTTTTAGGCAAGTATCCTACAGCATTTTGAATTTCAATTATCTTTGCTTTCATTTCTTCGAATGTTGATACTTGAAGCGGAGAATTAGCTTTGCCAGTCAGCACATTTTTCATCCAAGTTTTTCTAATTTCGGTTAATTCATATCCTAACTTCTTAAAAAATTCTATCTGTTTTTCATTTTGCCCCTTTATATCTAATAATCTTATCTTTTGATTTTTTATCTCTGTTCTTCTCATTAAGACTATATTTATCGCCTCTTCCTTTGTTAGTTTTATTTCTCCAAAAGATTTATTTGCAACCAAACACATTTGAGCGAAATTATTATTTATTATAAAAAGAAATAATATAACGCCGATTTTAATTATATTTTTCATTTTTGCCCCCTTCATTAAAATGTATAACTTAAGCCAAATTGATATTGATATTCGCGATAATCTCTAACAGGTATATTTACCAACCCTAAATTATATCTTCCTCTATTGTGGATAAATTGCGTTTTTATAATTAAATTTTCAGAATAATAATATCCTATTCCAAAATTAAATCCTTTAGAGCCCAGTATGCCAAAGTAATATCGATTTGAGTCGTCATTTAAAAAATCTAGCATGAAAAAGGCAAACATATTTTTATAATCATATTGCAACGTTACATAATACCCTAACTTGTCGAAACTCCTTCCATTGTAATTTGGATTAATTTCCACCCACCGTTTAAGTGTATCTAAAATATTTTTTGGGGTAGTTGTCTTTACAATCATAATTTCAGAAGATATAGTAAAATCAAAAAATTTTATCATAAAATCTCCTCCCAAACGATATCTATTATGTTGGCCTAAATTAATTACATTGGGAGCGTCTAAAGTATCATATACAATAAATTTTGTTTTATTGTCTCTATCTCCATTATACGAAAAGCCAAATTTCATAAATAAATTTGAAAAGCCTATTCTAAAACCATGACTTAAATAAGGACTTGCGCTTTGACCATATGCTACATATCCAGGAAGCAAATCGTTGTCTTTGCTCGAAATTAAGCTATTTGGAGGATTTCCAAAATATAATGCGTAATCGATTTTATTTAATTCAGTTATACTTAAACTTCCATAAGCTTGAAATAAAGCTTTCTGAGGCAATATGTCAAACAAATTAACCACGTTTTCAATATTTGTTTCATACATCTTTGGTCGAGCTATGTATGGAAAAAATGGAAATCTATTGTATATTTCATAAAAAGAATTGAACGATGGAATTAACATTCCAAAAGCTACTTTAAATTCGTCTTTAAGATCCCATCGGATAAAAGCTTCTTGCAAATTAAAATAACCAAAGCCTTTTGAACTGGAATAGTTATTTGTAAATTCCAAATTTAAATATGTCGATACATCCTCTGTCAAAATTGAGCTTGCCATTAAGTTTAATTGATTAATTCCCATAAAATTAACTTTTACCGGGGGAGTATAATCGTTTAACGTTGGAACAAATTTAGCTTCGTATCTTGTAAACGACGATTGTACAAATCCGAATATCCTTAAATCTTGAGCTATAAGATAATTCGATAAAAAAATTGCCATAAAAAAAAGCTTTAATTTCAAAAAATTGTTCATATATCACCCAACTTTTTTTAATTAAAAAATAAAAAATTATTTAACAAAAATCAATTTTTTGTAAAATATTGTTTGATTATATTTCAAAATATATAAATAAACGCCAGAACTTAAATTTGAAAAATCTAAATTAATGTTATTATAACCCATTTTGAAAAATTGATTTTCTATCTCAAAAATTTTTTTTCCGAGCGCGTCAAAAATAATTATACTCGCTAAGCCTTCTTCTGGCAGATAAAATTTTATCGTAGTTTGAGAGTTAAAGGGATTTGGATAGTTCTGAAACAAATAAGCTTTCTTTCTTTCAAAATAATTTTCATTTAAATTTGTTAATGGCTCGCCGTAAACGGCAAAATTGTCAACTCTAAAAGTTCCATTTTCGTTTGAAGGATTTTCTTTGCAAAGTAAAGCAATTGTTAATTCTTTCGCTCCGCTGCAAACGGCTGGAAGATCAAAACTAAACATAGGATTGCTTCCAAAAGAAGAGGGAGAAATAAAAGAAGCCCCGCTTATCTCTATTAAATTTGAAGCTAAAGAATCTAACGAATAAGCTAAAGCGAAATTTTTAGGTCCGCTTGAAGACGATCTTGTATCAAATTCTACCCGCAGATTTGCCATTCCTTGCGAATTAATCTGAAACCCAATAAATTGCCCATTTGACCAATTAGCTTGACTATATGCTTTGCCGGGATTTCCAGATGGAAAAGCGCCAGTCGATGGGTCGGTTAAACTTGGGCTTTTTATAACTCTTTTGTTTTGATTATTAATATTGCCATAGTCTGAGAATAAATTTCCGTCTTCAAAATCCCATTTTACAATCAAAAGCGGCTCTGCTAAATTTGTTGTAATCGCTTCGCCGACTAAGAATTGTTCAGTTAAATATTTAATGTTTTCAGCCGCTCCGTTATATTCAAAAATTGCGAAGTAATATTTTTTGCCAGGATTTAAATTTGAAATTTTTAAACTATCGCCTGAACCATTGTAAATAGCATAAATGCTGTCGCCAAGCTTTTCGCCATAAGCAAATCTTAAATCGCCGGAATAATAAATTCCATCTTCTGGTAAAAATGAAATTGGAATTTCTTCGCTAGCGACAACTAATCTATTAGTTCCATTTCCTTTTGTCCATTTAAATGAAATTGAAGTATTTTTTATTTCTTTTAAGGTAAAATTGCTTGAGGGAACTGTCGGTTTTTGAATAACAACTTGACTTTGCTCGGCCGTTAATTTAACTTGATCTACTTGCCAAAGGGCCGCTTGTCCTGAGGCTGTTCCGGTGGAAGTATAATGAAACGCTATTCTAAAATTTGGCGAACCTGCAAACGAATTTAAATCAATTGTAGATTTAGTCCAGGATTGTTGAGTTGAAGGCTTTGTAAAAGATATCGTTTGCCAAACAGCTTGAGATGGATTGCCGCCATTGTAATTTGTAGACGCTTTTAAAGTCAAATCTGGTCCCGTATATCGATACCAAATATAAAATTCTAAAATTATATTTTGCTTGTTTGTTAAATCAATGCTTGGACTTATAAGCCAATCGTCGCTTGCCGCATCTCCGCCGTAGCCGTTGATGTAGATGTATTTTGAAGTAGATTCGGCTCCGCCGCCGGTAGTCCCAACAGTCCAATTTTTATTGCTTGCCAACGATATTGAGTTAAATAAATGCGAAGTTCCTTCAAAGTCTTCTGCAAACAAAGTTTGTTGCGATGATTTTCCAATATATTTTGCAATAGGAGGGTTTCCGTCTGTCTTATAATTTCTTTGCAAGCTGTCGCCATTAAAGGAATAAATATAAAAATTATAACTTTTATTTGTATCAAGTCCTATAAAATATGCGGTTAATGTTTGAGCCGATAAGTTTAAGGCTCCATTACCATCTGATATATTAATATCTTCGCTAAAAATTCCGCCGTCGCTTGGTTTTAAATTCTGAACATAATTTCTTACAAGCAATAAATATCCGCTTGGAGCTTGAGTCCCAGCTTCAGCTTCGTCCCATGAAAAATATATAGTGTCTGACTTGATATTAGAGATTTTAAAATTTGTTGGATAATTAGACGGTTCCTGAGCAAGTTGCAATGAAGGAGGAATATAAGTTAAAGTAGAAAAATTGATATAGTCGACATATTCAGGATGATCGATAAAAGGATTTCTATTTCGTTGCGTGTATTGATAAATATATTCATTTCTTCCTTTTTCCCAATTATCTGGGGGATCTTATTTATGCCATTTTTTTAAAACTTCTTCGTCTTGAAACGAAGGCAATGTCCATCTGCCGCCTACTCCATCATATCTTACAGCCATATAAAATAAAGCTCTCGCGGCGTCGCCTTTGTGTTTATCGCGCGGCTCGTATACTATTTTTCCGTTTGCGTCCGTTCCTAACTTGCCTTCCAAAAATTGATAAGATACTTGAACCGCATCGCCTAATGGGTAATTGCTTCTTCTCGCATTCGCGTTATTTTGATGAGTCGGAAATAAATGATGCTGATCGCTGTATTGAGCTCCCGACAAACTTGGCATCCAGCTTACGCACCAAGTATGTTCTCTACTCATCGTTCCCCAAGAAAAACTTCCGGAGTATATGTATTTATAGCCGCTATATACGCACTCGACGAAACTTTGTCCGTTCGTAGTGTCTTTCCTTTCGTAATTATTTAATATTGTTGAAGCGTAATTATCATAAGAAACGAAGGTATAATTTTGTTTGATCAGATTCTGCAAATCGCTTATAAAAGTAGGAATTAAAACTGAAATGCCGTCATAATAATTAGATTGAGCTAAAGATATAAAAGCAATAAAAGAATAAATTATAGCAGAAGAAAGCAATTTTTTTCGCATAAAAAATATCCCTTTATTTATTATTTTATTAAACAAAATAAAAAAAAGTAAAAGAATATGAGAATTAATTTATCCTTAAAGTTTTTTTTCTTTATAATTCTTTCTAATATTTATTTCGGGCAAAATGGAAAAAAAGAATTTTCTATTCAAGAGATTTTTTCAAGCTCTAAATTTTTCTCTAAAAGTTTGCGAATGGCGAAATGGTTGCCAAATGAAAACAAACTTTCTTACCTTGAAACTGATCCAAACTCGCGTTTGCAAAAAATCATACTCTTCGATCCTACCAAAAAAACAAAACAAATTTTAGTTTCAACCGATGATTTATTTTTAGAAGAAAAAAAAGAAAAAGTATCAATATTTAATTATGAAATTTCTCCGACAAAAAATAAAATTTTATTCACCGGAATCTTGCCAGCTCGTCGATTAAAATCTGGCGGCGATATTTTCATTTACGATTTAGTTCAAAAAAAATTAGAAAAGACTCCCATCGAAGGTTCATCTCTTAATGTAAAGTTTTCCCCAAATGGAAAATTAATTGGTTATGTTTTAAATAATAACATTTTTATTTACGATTTAGAAAGCAAAACAATAAAACAACTGACTTTTGACGGCAGCGAAGTAATTTTAAATGGACATTTCGATTGGGCGTACGAAGAAGAATTTTCTATAATCGACGGATGGCAATTTTCGCCCGATTGCGAATATATAGCATTCTGGAGACTTGATCAAAGTCGCGTTCCCGAAATAGATATTCAACAATTCGATTCTCTCTACTTTAATTCTATTAAAATGCGTTATCCAAAAGCCGGCGGAAATATTTCACAAGTAAAAATTGGAGTCGTTAATATTAAAACTGGAGAACTTAAATACTTTGAATATAATGAAAAAGATATTTATATCCCTCGCATTTACTGGACTTCAAGAAAAAATGAATTAGCAATTTTGAAACTTAATAGACTGCAAACTGAAATGTCGTTAGACTTATGGGATATTTCTGTTGAAAGTAAAAAAACTATTTATAATGAAAAAGATACGGTCTGGATAGATATAGAAGATTTTCAAATTTTCTTTTTAAGCGATCGCCAAAATATCATATTAACATCTGAAAAAGAAGAATTTAACAATATTTATATCTTAGATTATGAAGGAAAGCGAATTAAAAGAATAACGTCTAATGAATGGAACCTCAATTCCATCGTTTCGATCGACGAAAAAAATAAAATAATTTATTTTCTTTCAGGCTTAGGAGATCCTACTTCTCAATATTTATGCAAAATTGATTTTGAAGGCAAAAAATATAATAAACTTATAAACATCGAAGGAACAACTTTTGCGACGCCATCCTTTGATTCGAAATATTTTTATATTGTCAATTCCAGTTCCTCCAGACCATCGCAAATTATTCTCGCAAATCAAAAAGGAGAGATAATAGAAACTTTTATCGACAACAAGGACCTTATTCAAACTCTCTCTGAATATAAATTTAATGAACAACAATTTCTAAAATTTAAAACAAGCGACGGCGAAACTTTATATTGTTCTATTATCTATCCGCCAAATTTTGACACGACAAAAAAATATCCCGTTTTAGTTTACAATTATTCTGGACCAGGCAGTCAAATCGCGCGAAATATTTGGGGCGGCTCTCAATATTTATGGCATCAAATGTTGGCCCAAAAGGGATACATAATTTTTTCGTTGGACAATCGCGGCACGGGAGCTCGCGGCAAAAGTTTTAAGACAATAGTTTATAAAAATTTAGGCAAATACGAGATAAACGATTTATTAGAAGGCTGCAAATTTTTGAAAAAACTAAATTATGTAGATTCTTCTCGAATTGGAATTTGGGGATGGAGCTACGGCGGATATATTTCCGCTCTGGCAATGACTAAAGCTTACGACTATTTCAAAATCGGAATTTCCGTAGCGCCTGTAACAGATTGGAAATTTTACGACGCAATCTATACCGAGCGGTATATGTCGCTGCCAGATTTAAATCCCGAAGGATATAAAGAAAGCTCCGTTTTAAATAAAGCTTCTCAACTAAAAGGCAAACTTTATTTGATTCATGGCGACGCGGACGATAACGTTCATTTGCAAAATACAATGGCATTAGTTCGCGAATTAATTAAAGCGAACAAACAATTTAATCTTATGATTTATCCCGGCAGAGATCACTCCATCGCTGGTGATAACGCTCGTTTGCATTTGTTTCAATTAATCACAGATTTTATTATAAACAATCTATGACGAAATTTTAATTTCCTAAAAACGGCGACAAAATTTAAAACTTGTTTTTTTAACTAATGAATCAAAATTAGGAATTTTAAACTTATCGAGCTTTAAGCTACATTAATGCCATTGACAATATGCTTTCAGGGGATTTTATTTAGATGATATAAGATTAATTTATGCTAAGTATTTAAATTTATGACTTGATGATTCTCCACTGTAAATTTAAAGTTCGATGAAAATAAAAAAAAAACGACCGAAAATTTTCGGTCGTTTTTTCTACATAAAAGTTATAGCAAATACTACAGAACTTTCTTTGAAAGAAAAATTACTTTACGCGCTCGACGTAATCCCCTGTTCTTGTATCAATTTTTATTTTATCGCCTTCGTTTACAAATAAAGGAACTTGTACGGTTGCTCCCGTTTCTACTTTTGCCGGCTTTAATACGTTGTTCACGGTATCTCCTTTAACGCCCGGCTCCGTTTCAATAACTTGCAAAACGACAAAAATTGGCAATTCAATTGAAACTATATTGTTTTTATCGTCGAATAAAATATCAATATTTTCAGTTTCTTTTAAAAACCTTTCTCCTTCTCCGATTAGATCAGCCTGCAAATTAATCTGCTCGAAAGTTTCATTATTCATAAAAACAAAATCTTCGCCGTCTCGATATAAAAATTGAAATTGTCTTCTTTCAACTCTTACTTCGTCTACGCTTTCCCCCGCTTTAAATCTATTTTCAAGCACGCGTCCTGTTTTCATGTTCTTTAGTTTAGCTCTAACGAAAGCTCTCCAATTTCCGGGGTTTACATGTTGAAATTCAACTATTGACCATAATTCGTTATTCCATCTTATAATCATTCCTGGTCTAAAATCTGAAGTAGTAGCCATTTATTTCTCCTAATTTTTTACATAAGATTTAAAATCTACAAAATTTGTTTAACTTTTTCAAATTAACGATTAACCGTAAAATTCTTTTTAATTAAAAGTTATCGATAGCTTTTTAACATCTGAAGAAAGAAATCGATATTTAGATTATAACAAAACCCGTAGATAGCAAAATAGAAAATGCAAAAGCAAATAACGCAGTTAAAGATAAAGTATTATTAAGATTAGACCCTTCTAATTTAAAGATTTGTAAAACCAAACCAATTCCAAAAGGCGATAAAACAAAAGGAAGTAAAATGAAAAGATTATTCGTTCTTAGAAAAAGCATTATCAATAAAATATAACTTGCAACTAATGAAAAAATATATTGAACAATTCCAAATTTTTTGCCTAAACGAACTACTAACGTTTTCTTTGAAGATTGTTTATCTTCTTCGTAATCTCGATAATTGTTAACTACTAAAATATTTGCAACTAAGAGCCCAATTATCGCCGAACTTATAAAAGCAATTAATGAAAAAGAACCAGCGTTTACATAGTATGTTCCATTAACTCCTACTAATCCAAAAAAAATAAATACGAACAAATCGCCTAATCCATTGTAAGCCAGAGGAAAAGGACCGGCGGTATAAGCAATCGCAAAAACAATCGACAACATTCCAATAATTAAAACTAAAATGCCTTTGTCAAACACAAGTTTTAGTCCTATTATAAACGCTACAACAAAAATTATGAAAATTGCCTTTTTCATTTCTGTCGGCGAAATTAATCCCGAAGAAACGGCTCGAGTCGGTCCGCTTTTTCGATCCTTATCCGCTCCTTTTAAATAATCATAAAGATCGTTGACATAATTCGAGCCTATTTGAAATAGCAATGCGCACAAAAAAGCTAAGATAGTATTAATTGTCGAAAAATTTCCATCTGCATAAGCGATAGAAGCTCCAACTATTACAGGAGCAAAAGAAGCTGGCAGAGTTTTAGGCCGCGCGGCTATAAGCCATCTTTTCATATAACAAATTTATTTATTAAAGTAATTGATAAAGATAATTAAACTAATGTTTTTTGTTATCTTAATTTTTACAAATACATTTTACTTTTATAAGCCTTTAAAGATATTATGATTTAATTAAAAAATCTTTAAAATTAGCAATGAAATATTTATGATACATTTTCAAACATTCAATATATTATTTAAACTAAACAAAAATAATCCAAAAGAGACAATTTAATTTTCACATATCAAACAAAACTATAATAAATGATATCGCGTTAAATTATGAAAATTTATTTTCTAAATTTTTTAAAGTCAGGTTTCCTTTTTTCAACGTACGCATTCCTTCCTTCTTGAGCTTCAAGAATTTGATAATACAAAAATGTCGCATTGCCAGCTAATTCTTGTATGCCAGCTTGTCCGTCAAGTTCGGCGTTAAAAGCGCTTTTTAAACATCTTATTGCTGTGGGACTTTTTTCTAAAATTTCCAGGGCCCATTGAACTCCTTCATCTTCCAGTTTTTCTAAAGGCACAACTTTATTGACAAGCCCCATTTCATAAGCTTCTTGAGCGTTGTACTGTCGACATAGATACCATATTTCTCGAGCCTTTTTTTGTCCAACTATGCGAGCTAAATAACTGGCTCCAAAACCGCCATCAAAACTTCCGACTTTTGGACCAGTTTGTCCAAATATTGCGTTATCAGCGGCAATTGTCAAATCGCATACTACATGCAAAACATGACCGCCGCCTATAGCATAGCCAGCGACAAGAGCAATAACAGGCTTTGGAATGCTGCGAATTAATTTTTGCAAATCTAAAACATTAAGATGTTGAGTTCCTTTTTCGTCTTTATATCCTTTGTCGCCTCTAATTTTTTGATCTCCGCCGCTGCAAAAAGCGTATTTTCCGTCAGATGCGGGACCTTTTCCCGTTAAAAGAATTACTCCAATTTCAGGATCTTCTCTCGAATCTAAAAAAGCTTCATACATTTCAAACACGGTTTCAGGCCTAAACGCGTTTCTTACTTCGGGTCTATTGATTGTAATCTTTGAAATTCCGTTCCATTTTTCGTAAATGATGTCCTTATATTCTTTGGCTTTTTGCCATTTAGGTTTCATTTATATGGCTCCAAGATTTGTAAGGAATTCTTTTATTTCGATAATAAATTCGTTTTCATTTTCCAAATGTGGAATATGTTTAGCATTCGATATAACTTTTAATTTTGAATTTGGCATAAGTTTATTTGCTTCAATATTTATTTTCTTAAATTTATCGTCATATTCGCCGACAAACAACAAAACGGGCAAATTTAAAGTTTCAATTTCTTTCCAAAGATTTTTCATCGCGCCTGTTCCAAAACCGAGCAGACAATTAGACAATCCGATTTTATTATTTAGATATTTCAACGATTTATGCGACGAAAGCTTTTCATGAGGAAGAGATTTCAAACTATCAAAAAGAGGCAACGAAAGCCATCGCTCTACAAATTTATCAATTGAATTGCTTAAAATAAACTCGGCTAATTCTTTATCTTCAAAAATTCTTTTATTAGCTTCTTTTTTTGATAATATTCCGGGTGTTGAACTTTCAAGTATTAAACCATTGATTTTATTTTGAAAATTTACGGAGTAAGATAAAGCTGCTCTTCCGCCCATTGAATAGCCAAAAAGATATTTGGATTTGAAATTAAAATAATCGATGAATTTATCTAATTGTATGACGATTTGTTCTTGCTTATAAAAAGATAATAGATTTGGAGAATCGCTTTCGCCATGTCCTATCATATCAATAAAAACTATATTGATAGGCAAATCTCTATTGCATAAAAACAAAAAGTCGCGGAAAGATCCGCTAAATCCATGTAAAACAAATAAAACAGAATCGCTTTCAGAGCGCTCGTAAAATTTTGAGCTTAAATTAAATCCTTCAAAATTTATCGATATTTTTTTCAATTGTCGCAATTATTTTTTGCCAGAGTTTTTGTTTGATTTCGGCTGATTTTTTTGCGTCGGTTTTTATTTCTAAAACAAGCAGATTGTTCCATTTAAATTTTTGAACGCTTTCTTTAAGCTTTTCCCAAGAGTCAATTAAAATATGTTTGTGCCCAAAAGCTTCAACAATAGCTTTAACATTTAAATTCATCGGAGCAAGGAAATATTCTTCGAAATTTTTTCCAATTTTGGAAACTGGAAGGTTTTCAAACAAACCGCCGCCATTGTTATTGACAAGTATAACGAGCAATGGAGAGTTTAATTTTTTTGCTAAGCCTAAAGCGTTAATGTCGTAAAAAAAAGCTTGGTCGCCAATTATTGCGGCTGTTTTTTTCCCCGTTAAAGATATTCCAAGCGCCGTAGAAACCGAACCGTCAATACCGCTTGCTCCTCGATTTGTGTAAACTGCTATTTCAGAATCCATCTCGCTTGAAAAGTAATCTAAATCGCGTATAGGCGTAGAATTTCCGACAAATAAAGCAGATTTATGCGGCAGAGCTTCTAAAACTGTAGGAATTATTTTTCCTTCAAAACCGAGCAAATCGTCTTTTAAAAATTTTTCTTTAGTTTGTTTGGCTAATTTATCAGCCAATAACCATTTTTGCTTCCAGGGATTAGCTCGATTATCGTATTGTTTATCCAACAAATATTGTCTTAAAGCTTCAGCAAAGAAAGAAGGTTCGGCTTGCAAAGCAAAGTTTGAAAGATTATGGGGATCGACCCAATCGCCGTAAGAATTTATTATAATTCTTTGAGATGGAGATTTGTCTAAAAAATAACCTAACCCTTTAGAAGTAAAATTTCTGCCAAAATGCAAAATTATATCGGGCTTTAATTTTTTTATTAAAGGCTCGTATTGCAAATAAGCTTCATAATTGCATATAAGCGATGATTTGTCTCTTATGCCAAATCTAACTTGAGATGCGCCGTCTGCGATAATTGGAAAGCCCAATAAATTGGCGCTAAAAGTCAAGTTGTCTAAAAAAATATTAGAATAATTTTCAGGACCAACTATAAAAATTCCTTTTTTAAATTTTATCAACGAATCAAAAAGCTCTGACTTAATTTCTCCAAATTTTGGAAAAACATAAGAACTTTGAGAAAGCTCTTCTTTATAATCTTCTTCTTTAAAGAAAAAATCGTATAGTTGTTGTTCGATCTCGTCAGTAGTTTCGAAAGGCTCAAATGGAGTTCTAAAAGGCATATTTATATGTACGGGTCCTCGATCTTTAACAGTAGCGTAAAATACGGCTCTTCGAGCTATTGTTCTGATATGACGAAGTCTTGAAAATTCAATTTCAGGCAAACCAACGTCAAAAAACCAACGTATGTGATTTGCGAATATATTGTATTGATTTATTGTTTGATTCGCGCCGTTGTCTTTTAATTCAACCGGTCGATCGGCAGTTAAAATTACAAGCGGAGTTCGTTGAAAATAGGCTTCTACAATTGCTGGATAAAGTTCAGTTACAGCCGTTCCGCTGGTAACTGCAATTGCGACAGGCTTGCAAGTTGACTTCGCTATGCCTAAAGCTAAAAATGCGGCGGATCTTTCGTCGACAGCGGTATGACATTTAATTTTTGGATGTTCGCTTAAAGCTATAATTAAAGAGGTATTTCTAGAACCAGAACATATAACCGCATGTTCAACTTCGTTTTTTGCAAGCTCGTCGCAAAATATTTTACACCATAAAATATTTCTGTTAATTTTCATTTTTTATTAAATTGACAATTGTTTGCAACTTTAGCTCGTTTTCATGAGCTTCTTCGATAGGAGAACTGCCTTGAGCGATTCCATTTCCTGCAAAAGCGTATAATTTTTTGTTCTCAATTAATCCACATCGCAAACCTAAAACTATATCGCAATTCAAATTAACGTCTATTCTGCCAATAAAGCCTGAATATAATCCTCTTTCGTGTTCTTCTATTTTCTTTATGAAATTTATCGCTTCCTGTTGCGGTTTGCCAGCCACGGCGGGCGTAGGATGCAGTTTGTCGATGATTTCGAAAATTCCAATTTCATTAGATATAGGAGCGGTTACAATTGTTTGTATATGCTGTAAATTCGACAATTTTTTAATTTTATTTCTTTCAATTTTAATATTATCAAAATTTTTATTTTTTAATACTTCGATAATATGTTCGACGACAAATTCATGTTCGCGCAAATTTTTCTCAGACTCAAGCAACTCTTTTTCAAACTTTAAATCTTCTTCGAAATCTTTTCCGCGCGGAGCGGTCCCAGCCAATGCTTCAATTAAAAGCGTTCCATTATGTATTCTCAGTAAAGTCTCCGGCGAAGCTCCAAAAAAAGTCGATTTTCCCGATCGAAAACCATAAATCTTACACTCGGGATATTGATCAATTAGTTTAAATAAATATAAGCCGATTTTAGGCTCGTTTTGAAAAGGTACTTCAACGCTTCTAGATATAACTATTTTTTCAAGCTCTTTTTCTTCTATCTTTTCCAAAGCTATTTTGATTTTCTCGGCAAATTTCTTTTTTTCTTTTGGATTTTTAATGTCGACATTTGCAAATTTTGGATTTTCTAATTCAACATTGCTTTTTGAAATCTCAACAAACGAATTAAGTACATTGTTAAATTTAACAATCGTATCTTGTTCTTTGCTGTCGGAAGTTATAAAAAAACGATTTAAAGCGTAAACATTGTCTTTATATTGAATTACTGTCCATTTAGGTGAAAAAATGTATAAATCGTCAAAACTTTTCCACAAATTCGGATTTGACTCAGGCAAGAATTTGGCGGCAACAAAATATAATGGAATTGCAAATGGAATTGTTTCATTATCCTTGAAGTTAGAAAAAACTGGATCAAAGTATATTTTGATTTTTTTATCGAAATACAGGAATCTATTTTTTCCATTTTCTTTAACGAAGTAAAATTCAGAAAAAGAAAAAAAAGAAATTTCGTTTAAAGGATCGCTCCAAAAAAAAGATTTTTCATAAGCTTGAAATAATGATAAGACGATTTTTTTAAAGTCGACATTTTGCAATTTCGTCAAATAAAAAACTGATGCTTGTTTCGCTTTAGTTTCTTTTAATTTTGATAGCGATTCGGCTATAAAATTGGGGAAGTTTGAACTAAATTCCAAGCGTTTTCTCCAATTTTTTATCGTTTTTATTTATAATATAATTTGTTTTTTTTACTGTTTCAAATTTTTAGGATTTCGATTTATGTATGTTTATTAAAAATCTCTCAATTTTAGACTGTCCGCGCCTAATAATTCGACCAACGAATTTAATAATTCATTCGTAAGAGAAACAGCATAATCGGGCAATATAAATATTCTTAATTTGCTTCCGTTTTCAATTACGGTTACAAAAACCGAAAGTTTGCCGGGCGAATTTGCAAGAATTTCTTTTAATCGATCAATATCTTCCAAAGGCGTTTCATCAGATCTTATAATTAAGTTTATAGATTTAGTCAAATCATATTTAACTCGAGCTAAAGGCATAACTCTTTCAATTTGCAACTTAACTCTATCTCCGCTGCTTTCAGGAGTTCCATAAACTAAAACAGGCTCTTCCTCTTTTATAAATTCTTCATATTTCATATAAGCTTCTGAAAAAATCAAACACTCAGCCGACCCTGTCAAATCCACAAGTTTGAAAAAAGCCATTTTTCTCCCAGATTTATCCAATTTAGTTTCAATGTCATTAATTATTCCAATCGCTCTTGCGCTTTTCGATTCTATTTCTTCGCTTTCCTTAATTTCGCCAAGCTTTAATGTAGCGAAAGAATTATATTCAATTATATAATTTGCCAGCGGATGAGAAGACAAATAAAAATTCAAGGCTTTGCGTTCTAATGAAAGTTTTTCTTTTAAATTCCAATCCTCTATTTCTGGCAATTGAGGCTCTTTAACCGTCATAACCGTCTCATCGTCGGCGAAAAGACTTTCGGAAGGATCTAAAAAAGATTTTTTAAATTTTTGACCATACTCTAAGGCTGATTCTATAACTTCATAAGCTTGAGCTCTATTTGGATGTATTTCGTCAAACGCGCCAGATAACACTAAAGCTTCGAGAGCTTTTTTATTGACTATTCTGTTGTCTACTTGAGCGCAAAAATCAAAAATGGAAGAAAAATTTCTTTTAATTCGTTCTTTTGTTCTTTGAATTTCTTCGACAGCGCCGACCCCTAAATTCTTAATAGCCGACATTCCAAAAATTATTTTTCCGTCTTTAACGTCAAAAAAAACCGAAGGATTATTTACATTTGGAGGAAGAACAGGTATTTTCATTCTTCTGCAATCCTCAAGCAGAGGAGCAATTTTATCGACGTCGTTAAATTCGTTTGACATATTCGCAGCTAAAAACTCGGCGGGATAATGAGCTTTTAAATAAGCCGTTTGATAGGCGACAATGCTATAAGCGACAGCGTGACTTTTATTAAATCCATAATTTGCAAATTTGTCGATATCTTCAAAAATTTTTGTCGCTATATTTTCATCTATTCCATTAGCGACGGCTCCTTTTATAAATTTCTCTTTTTGTTCAGCCATCGCTTTGGCGTCTTTTTTGCCCATAGCTCTTCTTAACAAGTCGGCTTCGGCAAGACTCATCCCAGCGATTTTATTAGCAATTTGTATAACTTGCTCTTGATAAACGATAATTCCATAAGTTTCTTTTAATATCGGCTCTAATGACGGATGCAAACTTTCGATTTTTTTTCTGCCAAATTTTCTATCAATAAATTCATCGATAAAATCCATTGGACCTGGTCGGTAAAGGGCGTTCATTGCCGCTAAATCGCTTATAGAATTTGGCTTTAATCTTCTTAAATACTCGCGCATTGGACCCGATTCAAACTGAAATATTGCTGTCGTTTGTCCTCTTGAAAACAACTCATAAGTTTTTATGTCGTCAAAAGGAATTTTCTGAATATCTATTTTAATCTTATGATTTTTCTCGATTAATTCTATTGCGTCGCGTATAATTGTCAAAGTTCTTAATCCAAGGAAGTCCATCTTCAAAGCGCCAACGCTTTCAAGCTCTTTCATAGAATATTGAGTAACCAAATCGTCGGAATTTTCGGCGTTTACGGCTAAAGCAATAGGAATATTATCGTCCACAGGTCCGGGAGTAATAACAACGCCCGCCGCATGTTTTCCAGCTCCTCTATAAACTCCTTCGAGAGCTTTCGAATATTCTACCCATTCGCGAATTTTCTCGTCTTTAGTTTCTTTTAGCCATTCTAATTCTTTTACTTCTTCCAACGCCTCGTCTATTGACAATACTTTTCCAAATATGCTAGGAATATATTTTGTAACTTGATTTACTGTATTTAACGGTATTCCTATAACTCTTCCAACATCCCGCAATACCGCTTTTGAAGACAAAGTATTAAAAGTTATAATCTGGCAGACTGAATTTTTTCCGTATCGATTTTTAACAAATTCAATAACTTCTCCTCTTTTATCGTCGGCAAAATCGACGTCAATATCGGGCATACTTTTTCTCTCTGGATTTAAGAAACGTTCAAAAAGCAATCCATACTCTAAAGGATTAACGTCGGTAATTTTTAGACAATAGGCCACCAAGCTTCCAGCGGCGCTTCCTCTGCCTGGTCCTACAGGTATCCCTTTTTCTTTGGCGGCATTAATAAAATCTTGAACAATTAAAAAATATCCAGCAAATCCCATTTTTATTATCGTATCTATCTCATAATCAAATCTTTCTCTTATTTCTTTTGTAATTGTAGAAAACCTCTCTTTCAAGCCTTTTTCTGCAAGCTCTTTGAAGTATTCTTCTTCAGTTTTTGATTTTGAATTCTCAGGAATCGGGAATTTTGGATAAAGATAAACGTTGCTTTCTAATTTCACATCGCACTTCTCGGCAATTTCGACAGTGTTTTCAATCGCTTCTGGGAAATCCTTAAATATTTCAAACATTTCCTCTTTTGATTTAAAGTAAACTTGATCAGTTTTATATCTTAAATTCTTGTAATCGCTTTCTCCTTTATCTCCGATTAACAATAAAATATTATGAGGAATAGCGTGAGATTTGTCAATATAATGTATGTCGTTTGTACAAATTAATTTAATATTAAGCTCTTTTGAAAATTTTGGCATCCATTCCAAGATAGGCTTCTCTAAGTCTAAAAAATGATTTTGTATTTCGAGATAAAAATCTTCGCCAAATAATTCTTTAAATTTTTTGGCTGTCGAACGAGCTTTCTCTATATTTCCCAAAACAATATCTTTTGCGACAATGCCTCCCGCGCAAGCGCTGCAACAAATCAAACCCTCAGAATGTTTTTGCAAAACTTCCATATCGATACGCGGACGATAATAAAATCCTTCTTTAAAGCCAATCGAAGTCAACTTAATTAAATTTTTATATCCAACATAATTTTTAGCGATAAACAAAATATGATAATAATCTTTAGATTTTTTCTCATCGATGGCATTTTGATTTTTCCGATCGAACCGACTTCCATCCACAACAATATAACCTTCCATTCCAAGCAAAGGTTTTATTCCGGCTTTTTTTGCTTCTTTATAGAATTCTGGTATGCCATACATGACCCCGTGATCTGTCAATGCTAAAGCTTTCATTTCATATTTAACAGCCGCTTTGACAAGATCTTTTACTTTTGCGGCGGCGTCTTGCAAACTATAATGACTGTGATTATGCAAATGAACAAATTCTTTCATAACAAATAAACTATCTTAATTTATTTCTGATAAAAAATATAAACTTATTTTATTCCTGTATGCCCAAACCCGCCCTCGCCGCGCTCTGTATTTTCTATATTCTCAGTTTCGACGAATTCTATTTTATAAGTTTTCGACAAAACCATTTGAGCAATTCTATCCCCTCGTTTTATCTCAAAAGGTCTCGATCCAAAATTTATCATAATTACTTTAATTTCTCCGCGATAGTCTGAATCGATTGTTCCAGGTGAATTGACTAAACCAATGCCATATTCGGCTGCTAAGCCGCTTCTCGGTCTGATTTGTATTTCATACCCTAACGGAATTTCAACTATTAAATTGGTAGGTATAATTTTTATTTCGCCTGGTTTTATAACGATACAATCCTCTATTGCGGCTCTTAAATCCGCTCCGCTTGAACCTAAAGTTTTATAAGCGGGCAATTCTATATCGTTGAACAAATTCGACGCCCGTTTAATTTTTACGATAACTTTTTCCATTTCTTTTAAACAAATTTTAATAGATACTATAACAAGAAATTTTTAATTTTTTTCAAAATTAAAAATAACAAAATAAAAGATTTAAGATGAATAAATTTATTTATGCAAAAAGCCTTTTAATTTAACGTCTAATTATTTGTTTAAAAACAATAACGTTACGCGCAATTATAAATTATTTTTTTTGCTAAGGAATTATTATATTAAATTTCTAAATTTTTCTTTATTAGAGAATAGAAATAATTATGAAAATTTCTTGCTGGTTCACATACAACAATCTTGAAGAGCTGTATTTCACAGGAAAAACAGTCGTTGTTATTGACGTATTAAGAGCGACCACTACAATTATAGCCGCTTTTGAAAATGGAGCTAAAGAAATAGTGCCAGTTAATGCGATAGAATTTGCTATGAAAGCTACAAGCGGAACGTTTGGAGGAAAAACTTTATTAGGCGGCGAAAGAAACGCAAAAAAAATCGAAGGATTTAACTTAGGAAATTCTCCGCTTGAATACAGCGCCGACGTAGTAAGCGGAAAATCTATCGTATTTTTCACTACAAACGGGACTAAAGCGATTGTAAAAGCAAAATTTGCAGATCATCTATTTATAGCAAGTTTTAACAACATAGCCGCTGTCGCAAAAAAACTTTTAGAATTAAATTTAGATTTTGATATTGTATGCGCTGGGAAAAACGGCGGATTTAGTTTAGAAGACGCCGTTTGCGCGGGAAAACTTATTTCAGAAATTATGCAAAAGAAAGATAATGTAGATTTAAGCGACGCAGCTTTAGCTTCAGTAAAACTAAACGACGTTTTCGGAATAGATTTTTATAAAACTTTAACTGAATGCGAACACGGAAAATTGCTGATAGAAAACGGTTTTTTAGACGATTTAAAGTATGCCGCAAATTTTAATTCTTCAAACCTTGTTCCTCAATTTAGCGGCGGTTCTATTAAAATTCTAGAAGCTCAAAGCTCTTAATAATAATAAATAAATTTAATGAGCGATAAAAAAAAAAATAATTCGGACGTCAACGATAATTTTTTGCTTCCTCTTGAGAAAAAAAAGAAAATTATCGGCGTCTTTTTAATAATTTTATCCTTCATATCAATATTGTCTATTTTTTCTTATTCCGCCTCCGACAATCATTTCACGTCAAAAGATTTGTTTCAAGTTTTTTTTGACTCCGAAAGATATTTTAATAACTCTTTCAAAGCTCAAAATTGGTTGGGTATTTTTGGAGCTTTGCTTGCAAACTTTTTAATAAATTCTACTATAGGTTTTTTTTCATTGGCGATTGGAGCCGTTTTTTTTGTTTGGGGATGGTCAATTCTAAATAATATAGATCTTAAAACTCCTTTAATAGCAAGCTCTTTCTTGATAGCTTTGGGTACTCTTGTAGCTTCTTTATCTTTTGTTATTGCGACCGCTTTTCATTTAGACGACGCTCCCGTCGAAATTTACGGTTCCGTAGGAATTTATCTTGGAGCGACGCTGTATAAACTTTTTGGCTTTATAGGCTCCTTGTTGATTCTTTTATTTTTAATTTTTATTTCATTTCTTTTAGCTTTCGATATCAATTTGCTCGAATACTTAACTAAATTAAAAAGTTTTATCTCAAAAAAATATGCCGAAAGAATGGAACAAAAAGAAAATCAATCAAAAATCATCGCTCAAAATAAAAAAATTAAAAATGAAAAAGAAAATAACGACGACAACAATGTAAAATTTGTCAAAGATAAAGAAATAATAAAAGAAGACAAAATTGAAAATGAAATTTCAGATAAAATTTCCCAAAACGATGAAGTTATTGATGAAAATAAAAAAACGAAAATAAAAATAAAAAGATTAGAAGATCCTTTCAACGAAGAAGAATTGAATCCAAAACCTACTAAAAAGGACGTCGAAAAAAGAGAAAAGATTTTAAACGAAATAAAAGAAGCTGCAACAGATTCGCAATGCGACGATTTTGAAAATTTGCCGGAACCATACGAAGAAACCATCGACTATAAATTTCCCGGACTAGATTTGTTACAAGACGATAAAGAAGAAATTACAGTTTCAGACGAAGAGCTTGAAAGAAACGCCGCTTTGCTAAAAGAAAAATTAAAATTATTTGACATAGATATTATTGATATTACGGTTGTTCCCGGACCAGTCGTAACTTTATATGAAATTGTTCCAGCTCCGGGAGTAAAAATTAGCAGAATAGTTAGTTTGGAACAAGATATAGCTTTAGCCTTGGCTGCAAAAGGAATTAGAATTATCGCTCCAATTCCCGGCAAAAGCGCTATTGGGGTTGAAATACCAAACTCAAACCCAGCAATTGTAAGAGCAAAATCAATTTTAAGAAAATTAAAATTAGGCAAAGAAGAATTGCCGCTTGCTTTAGGAAAAGACATTGCGGGCGATATTTTCATTGCCGATCTGGCAAAAATGCCGCATTTGTTAATTGCTGGCAGCACCGGCTCCGGCAAAAGCGTTGGAATAAATATGATAATAACAAGCTTACTATATACAAAACATCCGTCAGAAATAAAATTTGTTATCATTGATCCTAAAAAAATTGAATTGTCTTTTTACAAAAAGCTTAGAAATCATTACTTAGCTACATCTCCCGATATAGACGAAGAAATTGTTACAACTCCTCAAAACGCGATTTATTTGCTTAAATCCGTAGAACTTGAAATGGAAAAACGTTACGATATGTTCGCTAAAGCGGGAGCTAGACATATTGTTGATTACAATAAAAAAGTTTTAGATCCAAAAAAGCAATTAGTCGATACGGAAAAAGTTAAACATCACTTTTTGCCTTACATAGTCGTTATCATTGACGAATTAGCCGATTTGATGATTACTTCCGGCAAGGAAGTCGAAGAGCCTATCGCTCGATTGGCTCAAATGGCAAGAGCGGTAGGCATTCATCTTGTCGTCGCAACTCAAAGGCCCTCTGTCAACGTTATTACTGGAATCATAAAAGCAAACTTCCCCGCTCGCATCGCTTATCAAGTAGCTTCTAAAATCGACTCGCGAACAATTTTAGACATGAACGGAGCCGAACAGCTATTGGGACGAGGAGATATGTTATTTTTGCCGCCAGGCATGCCCAAACCTTTCCGTTTGCAAAACGCTTATATTTCCACTGAAGAAGTCGAGCGGATAACCGATTATATTTATGTTCAACCAGGATACAGCAAACTTTATAGACTTCCATCTATAGCAAGCTCTAAAAAGGAAAAAGGAAGCGGATTAGATTTAGAATTTGACGAAATGTTTGCCGAAGCCGCTCGAGTAATTGTAAAACATCAACAAGGCTCGGTTTCGCTTTTGCAAAGAAAACTTAAACTTGGATATAGCAGAGCGGCTCGAATTATGGATCAACTTGAAGAAGCTGGAATAGTCGGACCTGCCGATGGAAGCAAGTCGCGGCAAGTATTAGTCGATAGCGAAGAACAATTAGAAAATATATTGAAGGCTTATTTATGAGGTCATTGTTTCTTATTTTTATTTTAAGTTTGTTTTTTTTGGCAAATTTACTTTACCCCCAAAACGACGCCGAAACTTTGTTAAATTCGTTTAAGGAAAAATTTAAAACAATAGAAGATTTTCAATGCGATTTTTCACAAACTGCTTACTCTAATTTTGGAGATTCTTATTTTATCGAAGGCAAATTTTATTATAAAAAAAAGAATAAGTTTTTGATCGAATTGCCGCAAGCTAAAATTATTTCAGACGGCAAAGATATATACAATGTCGATTTCTTAAACAAAAGAGCTATTATCAATTCTTTAAAGAATACTCCTAACGCAATAGTCTTAGATAAACTTATAGACGAAGTCGCTAAAAAATCATTCGTCGATATAGCCGACGACTTGCCTGGATTAAAAGGAATAATACTGAAACCAAAAAATGAAGATTACAACATTAAAGAATCTAAAATTTATTTTGATGACAATTTTATTCCCAAAATGTTTATATTAATTGATTACTTAGACAATTTATACGAAATAAGTTTTAAAAATCATAAAATTAATTTCAATATTTCTGAAAATCTATTTAAACTAGAAAATAAATACGGATTAGAAATTGTCGATTTACGATAATTCTAAAAGCTTTTTAAGCAGAAATCAAAAAACTTTGTTTGCGATAGGCTCTTTTTTATTAGCTTTAATTTTTATATACTTAGCTGTAAAAGACGTAGAACTTCAAGAAACATTCAAACTTATTTCGCAAACTAATTACTTTTACGCCGCTTTATATCTTATTGTCTTGTTTTGCGCCCATTATACCAGAGCTTTGCGTTGGAAATTTTTGATCGAAAATATAAAAAACAATGTTTCTACAGGAAATTTATTTGGCGGACTTATGATAGGTTACGCTCTTAACAGCGCTTTGCCTCGCGTAGGAGAAATTGCTCGAGCCGCCTTAGCATCCAAAAAAGAGAACATTTCTTTTTCTGCGACTCTCGGCTCTATTTTTTTAGATAGAGCTTTAGATATCATTTTTTTAGGCTTTGTTTTATTGATTGGATTTTTCTTTTTTTCCACCTCGTTTCTTGAAAAAATCAGCTGGATTAATAGTTCACTTATTTACTTATTTATAATACTCGCTTTTTGCGTAATTACAATTTACTTATTCGCATATCAAAAAAGAAAATTGCAAAAAATTTCCTCTTTTATTTTTTCCAAAATTTCAACTCGATTAGAAGCAAAGCTTTCAAATTTGATAAATCGACTAATGGACGGTTTTTTTGTATTTAAAGACAAAAAAAAATTAATAGCTATAATATTTCAATCTATTTTAATATACTTCTTTTATGCAGCTTGCTCTTATATTGGATTTTATTTTATAGATTTAAAAGTCAACAATTGGACTTTATTAGACGGCTGGATTGTAATGACTATTACCTCGTTTGCTAATTTAATTCCCACTCCAGGCGCAATAGGCTCGTATCATATTATCGCAATTTCAATACTAAAAACTTTATACGGAATTGACAATAATCTCGCTTTAGTTTACGCTTTGACAACTCATTTTCTTTCTTATTTCGGAACGGCAAGTGTCGGATTCGTTTATTATTTTGCATGGGGCGGATCAAAAGTTTTTGTCGCTGAAAAAAATTTGGATTAAAAAATGAAACGCAATTTTATTTTATTCGCGACTTTATTTTTTATTTTTTTTTCGTTTTCAATTTACCCACAAGTTTTTATCGGCGGAAGTTTTGGAGCTTGTTTTTCAGAAATGCCTTCTTTGCGTCTTTTCGTTAACAATTATGCCCAAAGGGATAAGGAAATAGATCCATTTTTTTCATCTCCTTTTTTCAATTTTTTTCTTTCTTATCAATTAAAATCTCAAGATTTTATAGAAGCTGGTTTAAGCTCAAATTTTTTCTCGCGAGAAATAAATTCCGCAGTTCTGTACAACGTGGCTTATCAAATATCTAAAATTTCAATCGGATGGCTTAAAAACTTAGAATCAGATTATGGATATTATTTATTAGGCGGCGGAGCTTTTAGCTTTAATTTTTCGTCTCTTGAAATAGCTTATAATCCGATTAGAATCGCTAATAAATATTACAACGCCTCGCTGGGATTATCAGCGAAGGTTTTATTCTTAGCTATGTTGTCCGACAACTCTTTCGTAGTTATAAACTCAAGTTTAAATTTCGATTTTAACGGCGAAGTAAAAGACGAAAACGAAAAAAAATTAAGAAATATAATTGACAAAGAAAACGTTAACTTAAACTCTTTAAATTTTCAGGTTTCATTAGGATTAGCTTTCAAAATAAATTAAATAAAAATTATGAATTTAATCGACGCGATTATTTTAGGAATTGTTCAAGGCATAACTGAATTTCTGCCTATTAGCAGCACCGGACATTTGACTTTATGCGGCAAATTAATGAATTTAATCGACGAAACAAATCCTCAAAAATGGACGGCGTTTATAGCGATAATCCAACTCGGAACGCTGCTTTCCATAACATCATATTTCGCTAAAGATCTTTATTTCATATCGAAAGATTTTATAAATGAAAATATTTTACATCGTAAAGCATTTAAATTGCAACATTTTAATTCGCGATTGGGATGGCTTATTATTATCGGCTCTATTCCAATCTTTTTTTTCGGCTTGGTCTTAAAAGATTTTATCGAAGGAACTTTTACTAAAAATTTATATGTGATATCCGCCAGTTTAATCATATTAGGTTTGTTGTTGGCTTTTGCGGAAAAGATTGGAAAAAGACAAAAAAACATTGAACAAATAACTTTAATCGACGCTATAGTTATCGGTTTAGCTCAAGCTATAGCTTTGATTCCAGGCTCTTCGCGTTCCGGAACTACAATTACAGCAGCTTTATTTATTGGAGTTAATAGAGAATCCGCCGCAAGATTTTCTTTTCTTTTAAGCGTTCCTGCAATTTTTGCCAGCGGCATTTATCAGGCTTATAAAGCAATTTATCTTGTCGATAAAGATTACTGGATAGCGATAATAGTTGCTACAGTTTTTTCTGCAATCAGCGGCTTCATTGCAATAGAATTTTTGTTAAGATATTTGAAAAAAAATACCACTTATTTATTCGTTTTTTATCGCATAATTTTAGGAGTAGTTATTTTAATTTTGCTTTACTATAATATAATTTTGCCATAAAAATCGGAGGCATAAATGAAAAGATTATTTTTATTTTTGATTTTGTCGCTTGCTTCAATCGGCACTTTAAAAGCTCAGAAAAAAGATACCACGACCGAAACCGCATTATACGCTTCAATCTATACAAAAGTTGGCGTAATTGAAATAGAACTTTTCGAAGAAGACGCTCCTAAAACCGTAAAAAATTTCGTAGAACTTAGCAAAAAGAAATATTACAACGGCGTTATATTCCATCGTATAGCAAAAGGATTTGTAATTCAAGGCGGCGATCCGACAGGAACTGGCTCGGGCGGACAAAGCATTTATGGAAAAGAATTTGAAGACGAATTGAATCCCAAAACGAAAAGCTATCAAATTGGTTATAAAAGAGGCGTAGTCGCTATGGCAAATCGCGGACCTAATACAAATACTTCTCAATTTTTTATTCTTTTATCAGACGCTCCAGGTTTGCCTAAAAAATATACAATCTTTGGAAAGGTTGCAAAAGGTATGAACGTAGTTGACGAAATAGCAAAAAGAGAAATTATTCCCGTTTTAAGTTCCACAGACGGGCGTCCTAAAGATCCTATAGCTATGGACTCAATCGTTGTCCAAAGAAAGATTAAAATTAAAAATTCCATTTTCGATTAAAATGACCGGCGTAGTTAAAATAATTGACGATTATTTTTTAAAATTAAAACAAGAAAATCTAGATCCAATTTATTTTCTATGCGGCGAAGATGTTTACGCCATTGAAAAATTCGCCAATAAAGTTATTCAAATCGCAAGTTATTATCTTAAATCCGATTTGGACAAAGAAACATTTTCGTTGAAAGACTCCGAATTAAGCGAGGTTCTATCATCGGCTTCTTCGTATCCTTTTGATTCAGAAAAAAAAATTATCGTAGCAAAAGATTTTAAAGCTCCAAAAGACCTCAAGGAATTTTTGACTTTTGTAAAAAATCCTCCCGATTTTTCAATTGTAATTTTTATTCAAAAAGAATTAGTCGATAAAAAAGATAAAGAGCCATACGCGACTTTAATAGAAAAGGGATTTTTTTACGAAGCTAAATCGTTAAAATCTCAATCTCTTGTAAAGTGGATCATCTCTTATTTAGACGAAAACGGAAAAAAAATTTCCAGAGATAACGCCGAAGCAATAATCGAAATTGTAGGCGAGGACAGATCTTTAATCGATTCGCAATTGCAGAAACTTCTTATCTACGTCGGCGACAAACGCGAAATTACGTTTGATGATATCGAAAAAATATCGTCGTATTTAAAAGAATATACAATTTTTGATCTGCAAAAAGCTATAGCAAAAAAGGATAAAGAGCTTTCCTTTAAATACGCATTAAATTTGTTGAATAACGGAGCCGACCCCCTGTTTATTTTATCGATGCTGAATAAGTATTTTACGATTTTATCGCAAATAAAAGAACTTGAAAAAGACAGAATTCCGCCTAAAACCGCGGCAAATATGCTCGGAGTAAGAGAATACTTTTATTCTGAATATCTTGCAGCATCACAAATTTTTGACGACTCAAAACTTTTGAAAATTAGCAGAGCTTTGCTAAATTTAGATATTTCGTTAAAAAGCTCCAGCATTGATTCAAAAACAGCTATATGCATTTTGTTGGCGGAAATATTGGAATAAATTTTTGAAACATAATTTGTAAAACTAACGTATAATTACTATTGAAAAAGGATATATTAAAACTAACGGACGAAGAGCTCATAAAAGAGTTTCAAGATAATAATAATGCGCAAGCTTTTGAAATTTTAGCAAAAAGATATAAGGACCCGCTTGTGAATTTTATTTATAGATTCTTAGGAGATAAAGAAACGGCGATTGATATCGCTCAAGACGCGCTGCTTAGATTTTATCTGAATAAAGACGCATATAAATCTTTTGCGAAATTTTCGACGTGGATTTACACTATAGCCGGCAATTTAGCAAAAAACGAGTTAAAAAGAAGAAGACGGAGACAATTATTTTCAATAAACTCTGCAAAAGACGACGAGCAAGATTTTGATATTAAAGATGTTCAAAATCCAAATCCTGATATACTAGCCGACGCGGTCATAAAAAATAAATTTATACAAAAAGCTTTAATGAAACTTAATCCAATTTATAGAGAAGCTGTAATTTTGCGAGATATTCAAGATTTGCCTTACGAAGAAATAGCAAAAATATTAAATTTATCGATTGGAACCGTAAAATCTAGAATTAATCGCGGAAGAGCAATTTTGCAAAAATATTTAAAATCAATTTATAAGGAGAATTAATGAAAATTTTTTTTTACTATCGCTATAAAAAAGAAGATGAATACTCCGAAGTAATTGCCGAACTAAAAAGTCTTCCAAAATTGCAAGCCCCCGATAATTTTTCAGATCAAATTTTTGCAAAAGCTCAAAATATTCAATACGTTCAAAAAATTCGCAAAATTGAAAAACAAGAAAATTTGCGTTATAATATCTATAACAAATTTATACCAGCATTTTCCCTCTCCGCAACTTTAATTTTGATTGGAATTTATTTCTTATATTATTATGATCCATCATATGGATATAATGCAGCCAACAATTACGAGCCGATTAGCAAAGCCGAGTTGATTAAAGAATTAGAGCCAGTAAAAAATAAATTGTTAATTTGCTTGGACGATATTACAGATAACGACGTCGTCATAATTAAAAATAAAAATAAAATTAAAAACGAAAGCGACAAAAAAATAAAAAACGTAAAAAAAGTTTTTTTTAATGAAAATAATCGCGAGGAAAAAATAGGCGATATATTTTATGAAAATTTAAAAAGCGTTAGTTTCGACGACAATTTTTTCGATCAAAGATATAACTCAGAAAGATTTATAGGATTTAAATTGCATCCGCAAGCTCCATCAATTATAAATCACGCTTGGATTAAATCAGATACGACAAATAAACTTAAGTAGGCTTTTGAGTTTTATTTTGTGATTCGCAAACTTTTTAATAAGTCTGATGAATTTATCTTTTGCTCTTGCAAGTTTTGCTTTTCAAATAACAACAACCATTCTTTTCTCCATAAACCGTAAGCATAACCCGTTAATTTTCCATTTTTTCCTATAACTCTATGACAGGGAATGATAATTGGGAAAGAATTATTATTCATCGCTTTGCCTATAATTCTAGCATATTTAGCATAACCGATTTTTTTTGCTATATCGGAATAAGCGGCGGTCATTCCATATGGTATTTTTCGAACTTCTTCGAGAATTGTTCTTTGCAATTCCGTGGAGTTAAATTTTAACTTTAAATTAAATTTTTTTCTTTTTCCTTTGAAATACTCGTCAAGTTGAAAAATCGTTTCTTCTATTATTTCGGTTTTTTTAGCGGAACGTTCTAATTCCTCGTCAAAGCTTAAAGCTAAAAGCTCGCTTTCGGTGGCGTAAATCACAATTTTTCCAATTGGCGAAAAATATTTGCCTGCGTAAATATTCATAGTAATTTTGCTTAAAAAATTAAATTTTTAAAATTTTATAGAAATTTGGCTTTGTTAATTTGAACTAGCAATATATAAATTTTTTTACAAAAATATAAAAGTTTTTTTAAATATTTGTCATATATCTCAAAATTTCTTTTATTTGTTTTTAAGATTTATATATTGCAAATTGTAAATTAATATTTTGTCAATTAAACTTTATTTATTATGAAAAAGAGTTTATTTTTTATTTTCGCTTGCTTATTTACATTAAACTCTAATTTTAAATTTGCTCAAAAAGATTCCCAAGCTTTGATTTCAAAGCTGAGTAATTTTCAAATCGATTCAATGCTCGCTATAAACGCAACCAAAGGTTATACTGTAGTTGAAAGAATGAAGTTCTATTCAAAAATGTTTCTTTCAATGCCATACGATTTAAATTGCGCTGGCGACGGACCTTACGCGCTATACGAACCTTGGCCTTTAGTTAATTTTGAAAGAACTAACTGCATGGTTTTTTGCGAGCATACTTTGGCCCTTTCGATTTCCGACAGCTGGGACAACTTCTTTAATAATCTTCAACAAATTCGATATAAAGACGGAATAATCGGAATGCGAACTCGCAATCATTATACGATGGCCGATTGGCTGCCTGAAAACTCCTGGCTATTATACGACGCGACACAAGAAATTGGCGGAGAGCTTGCAAAACCTTTAACGCGAACTATATCGCATAAAAAATTTTTTGAAACTAAAAAAATAACAGATATGCGATATGTTAAACCCGATAGAACTCTTACGATAAGTTATATACCTTTTTCCGAATTAAACAAAGTAAAAAACAAAATTAAAGACGGCGATATTATTACGCTAATCTTTGCCAACAAAGACGACATATTCGCTGCTCATATGACAATGGCATTTTATGAAAATGATAAACTTATTATACGCGAATCGGCTCTTGGAAGGAAAACAACTTTCGATACCGATTTTGACGAGTGGTTAAAAAAATATCTTAATTCTCAAAACTACTGCGGAGTTTCCGTTATAAGATTAAAAGAAGAATTTAACAAAAAAAATTTTATATTACTCCCGTGGGATATAAAAAATTACAAAAAATAAATTATAATTTATGAGCGAAAATAATAAAAATTCATACGAAGAAAATAATCGTAGAAATAAAATGAGAAAAGAATTAGAACAAGAAATCGCAAAAGAAGCTGTTGAAAAATATCAAGAGTTTATCGAAGATTTAAAGACTAATCCTAAATATAAAGAATATTTTGAGCGATTTAATTACGCAAGCGTTCAAAATTTCATTCAAGCTTACGCTTTAAAAAAATACGCAATGCTAAAATATGGAGAAAGTTATTTAAAAAACGAAGAAAGAGAATTTCTTCAAAAAAAGCAAAAAGCTGAAAGAAGACTCTGGGAAATTCAGCAAAAAAAGTTATTTAATTTGCAATGCTTATGGAGAGCAGAAAAAATCAAAATACCGGAAATTTCCGTCTCATATGATTTTTTCTACTGGGAAAAAAACATTGAAAATTGCCCTTTCTTAGATCCTATCTCAGAAGAAGATTTTGATTTATATTACGAATATATTTTATCCGATCAATTCAAAGAAATTGATTGGATTTACTCCTGGCAAGATTACGACAGAATTAAAGAAGAATATCATAAAGAAGGCGGACAAATACCAGAATGGTACGCTTTTTACGACGCTCGTCGCGGAACTGAAGATTATCTTTTGATGGAAGATATTCGCGGAAATAAAGAAAAATTTTACCTCGAGGTATGGCATAATTATCAAATGAAAAAATATGGAAATATCGAAGCTCCAGATATTTACAAAAGATACGATGAAAGACCAGATTTAAACATTTACGACCCTTACGTTGTGGAGGATTTCATAAAAAGATTTGAATCTCCAAAATTGCTTGAATATTATCGCGCTTATAGAAGAAACGTTGAAGAAATACAAGATCCAGAACTCGATATGGCTTTGGAAATTTTAAGAAACGCCGACGAGAAAGTCGAAATACAGGCCAACGAAGATTGGAGAGAAGCGGTAATTTTAGCCGCAAGAAATTATCAAAAAAGACAAATCGCTATAGCTCATAGGCAATCTTATCAAAATTATCTTTATCGCAATATTTATCAAATAGCTCACGAAGTTCACGCTGAAGAATTTGAAATACAATGGTATAAAGATTTAGCCGACCAAATGAAAGCTCGCATTATAGAAGCTCGAGTGATTTTAGGAGAGCCGCCGAATTTAGATTTTTAAAAAAATGAATTTAAATTCTTAGCAAAAAGATACTTTCAAAAATTGCAAATTATCTTCAAATTATGTTATATGTATAACATAACTTTTTTATCGCTTTCAACATAAAAATTAAACTTGAAATAAATCGCGAAAGTATTTTATAGTAATCTTTAACCCATCTATAAGATTAAATTCTGGATTGAAATTTAGTTTTTTTTTTGTTTTTTCAATATCGGCAAGACTATGTTTTATATCTCCAACTCGCTCTGGAGCAAATATTATTTTGGATCGAGAATTAGTTTCTTGAATTATAAGCTTTGCCAATTCATATATAGAAATTGAATTTCCTCTTGCGACATTAAATATTCCGTTTGGAATATTAGAGACGGCCGATAGATAATTCGCGCGCGCGACATCTTTTACATAAATAAAATCTCGAGTTTGAGTTCCATCTCCGTAAATTGTAATATCCTCATTCTTGAGAGCTTTGCTTACAAAAATAGGAATTGCCGCGGCATATTGAGAATTAGGATCTTGGCGAGGACCAAACACGTTAAAATATCTTAAAGAAATTCCTTGCAAACCTTTATTAAAGTAATAGGAATTTAAATAGTATTCCCCGCAAAGTTTTGTAATCCCATATGGAGATTTTGGATTCGGAGCAAAGTCAATTATTTTTGGACTTTCGGGAGAATCTCCGTAAATGGCTGCCGAACTGCTGTGAATAATTTTTTTGACTTTATGCTTAACGCAAGCTTCCAGCAGATTCAACAAACCAATTATATTTATTTCCTCGCACTCATAAGGATTTTCTATAGATTCAGGAACGGAAATCATCGCCGCAAGATTATGAACATAATCGACCCCTTCTAAAGCTTTATCGACAAAACTTTTATCTCTTATATCGCCTTCGTAAAGAATCGCATCGGAAAAAAATTTTATGTTTTCGCGCTTGCCTGTTCTAAAATTGTCAATGATTCTTACTTCAGCTCCTTTTTCAAGCCAAAATTCTGTCAAGTGCGATCCTATAAATCCGGCTCCTCCGGTTATTGCGACGACTGTTTTTTTCATTTTTGCCCCAAAGTTTCTTTTTCATATTTTTCTTTAAATATTTTTATTGATTCAAAAATCGATCTTGCGATTGTTTTTCTGTTAGTATAACTCCTTAAGTAATCGGCGTCAAATTTATTTGACAAATATCCAATTTCGAGCAGTACGCTGGGCATAGAGGCTCCGACTAAAACATAAAAGCCTGCTTGTCTTACTCCCCGCGCGGGATAGGGCAAATCGTTTCCAAATTTTTCATTAACAATTTCAGCAAATCTTTCGCTAAATTTTGTATAAGCGGCATGAGCCATTGTAGCGAGAATAAAATTTTCATTTGTCAATTCTTTATATCTTTCATTATCCTCTTCGTAAGCTATTACGCTATTTTCTTTTTCAGCTATTGCAATCGCCTCGGCGGTTCTCGAAATTCCTAAAAAATAAACTTCGCTGCCAGTGAGATCTTTGTTTTTGCTCGAATTGCAATGAATGGAAATAAATAATTTGCCTTCAGCCTCGTTGGCTATTTTGCCTCTTTTATATAAATCTATATATTCGTCTGTTGTTCGCGTATATACGATTTTTACTTCTGGATATTCCGCTTTTAACAACGCGCCTAATTCTAACGCTACGCTTAAGTTTATGTCTTTCTCTTTGAGTCCATTTATGCCAATAGCTCCCGGATCGCGTCCGCCATGACCAGCGTCGATAACTATAACGTCAATTTTGCTCCCTTTTAAATCCGTGTTCTTTATATTTTCTATGTATCTATTATGAATTGTTATAACAAGCTCTTTTTTATTTTTGTCAAAATATGTTTCCGACGTCGAATAACCTTCATTCAATGAAAATGATATTTGATATGATTGCGCTAATTTTTTTACGTCGATTTTTTTTATTAAACCTTTTGGTCGAGCTTTTGAAATTCTTTCAATATCTACTCCAACGCCCATTATAGTAAGATATAAAGTATTGTCGCTTATTCCGCTTGTGAACTTTCTCAATTCCTTTTTCGAATATAATTTAATTAATATTCCATTTGCTTTTTCTTCGATGGACATATCGTATACTTCAAACGAAGATTCTATTTTTGAGGATTCTTCTTCTGGATTTCCATCTTGTTTTTTGTCTTCTTCTTTATCTTCAAGCTTCTGGGCTATTAATTTTTCAGAACCAAAAATTATTCTTCTCGATATTTTATCTATCTGAATTTTTTTTTGGATAAAATTTTCTAACGATAAAATTGCAAACTCTAATGGAATAAAGATATCTTCTTTTGCTTCGAGACAAGATATTGGATATTGATAAATTTTTCTTTCATTCAACGATTTGTCTTCATAAACGACAAAAGGATTGTTGGGCGAAAATTTCAAAGATTTATTTGTTAAAGTTAACTCGATTTTTTTATTTTTAGGATTATAAAAAATGCGAGCGTTAAATATTTTTCCCAATTCTACGGCAGAGACGTAAATTGTTTGATTTTGCAAATCGGCGTAAATATTTAATGTAAATTCTTTATCGTCGTTGACGGCTATAAATTTGAATTTCTGCGAATAAGCGATTGAGCAAATAATTAGCAAACAAGAAATTGCAAAAAAGTTTATTCTGCCAATATCCATTAAAGATTTTTATTTCTATCTTAAAAAATAAGATTTAACAGAAACTATTACAAATATTAAAAAATAAAGTTCCTATTTCATATTTTTGTTGCTTATATCTCGTTAATTATTTCGCAAACTAAATAAACATAAAAATTACTATAATAAATTTATCTCTGCTTGTACTTGCAAATCTTTGCATATTCTATAGCGAAAAATTTGTAAATTATTATATCAATAAAAATACTTAATTTTAATAAACAATGTCATCTGATATTAAATTTCATATAAAACGACTTGAAGAATCGTTAAACTTCTTTGTCTCTTCTACAGAAAAGAAAATTGTAAAAAGAAATTCTTTTATCGCTAAGTTTGAAGTTTCAAACAAAATATTTTTTGCGGAATACTGCCCGCCCCTTTTTTCAGAAAAAGATTATTCATTTAAAATACAAAATACCTTATATGAATTTTTCAATAATAATAGTTTTGACTCAAATCGATTATATAATCTTGCCGTAAAATTTGAACTCGATCCTATGGAATTTTTTCTTGATCAAATTTTATATCACACTCAACAAGAGCAACAATGCTTTCCTAAAGAAATAAAATCGGCGTTGTTATATGAAATTGATTGGACAAAAAAATTAGACGATATATTAAATGAAATAAGACTATCGGACTTTGAAGTTGTAAAATTTAAAGCGAATTTCGCCGTTTTTAAACCTCTGACAAGTTTAATCAAACTAATCGAAAAAGAAAAATTAAATATTAAATTAAGAATTGATTTTAACGGCGTTTTGGATTATGAAAATGCCAAATCCTTTTTAAGAGATTTTTCTGGCTGCCCGATTATAGATTTTATAGAACAACCTACAATGTCAATTGAAAACATTCTAAAATTACAAAATCATACTTCCTTGGATATTGCTATTGACGAATCAATTTTAGACAAAGCCAATTTTGAATTTTATTTGCAAAACTCGAAAAAGCCTTTAATTGTCGTCAAGCCTTCTTTAGTAGGAGGGCTAATTTTTCTAGATAAAATTAAAAATATAATTTCAAATAAAAATGGACGAATTATAATTTCTTCTAATTTTGAAAGTCCTATTGGTTTTACATATGTTCTTTTATGTTCTTCCCTCTTTCCTAATGAAATTCACGGACTTGACGTTATAAAATATTTTTCGTTTTCCGACAAATTTAAAGCTCTTATTCCCGTCAAAGGAAAATTTGACTTAAATAAAAATAATTTCGAAGTTATTATTTCGAAGTTTAATTTTTTTTGCGATATGTAGTATGAAAGAAATTTTTTCTGGCTTTTATAATAGATTAAAAAAAAATCCCGAAGATACTTTTATTTTTTCTTCAACAACTAAATTAAGCTTCGTCGAATTTTTAAAACTTTCAGAGAAAATTGAAAAGCAAATCGAACCGAAGAGTTTTGTCCCTATAATTATCGACAATAAAATTCAATCGCTGTTATTGATTTTTAATATTTGGTCAAACAAATCGGCAGCAGTTCCGCTGTCTGTTAGATTAAACGCCAATGAAATACTCAATATAGTTCGGTATCATAAATTTAAAAGAATTTTAATCGACGAAGAAATTTTTGAGAATTACTCGGCAATTAGAAAAGAAATTCAATTAAAAAGAATTAAAAAAATATTGCCTCCGCTCGAAGAAAAAGATTTTCTTGAAAACTCGATCGAAAGACTAACTATAAGTCAAAAAGAAAATATTTCTTTGATTATGCATACCTCTGGCAGCGAGGGAACTCCCAAAGGCGCAGTTCATTCTTTTGAAACCCTTTCGCATTCGGCTAATATGTCAAATTCATTTATACAATCTTCATACGAAGATCGATGGCTGCTTAGCTTGCCTATTTATCATATTGGCGGATTTATGATTTTCTATAGAGCTCTAGTTCACGGAAATCAAATTGTCATTCCCGATTCTCTTTCAACTGAAAGCTTAATCAAAGCCATTGATAGATTTAAGCCGACTTTAATATCATTAACGCCGACTCAATTAAAAAGAATGTTTGACGCAAATTACGTCGTTCCTTCGTCTGTAAGAATTATATTTATAGGCGGAGGTCCAAGCTCTAACGAATTAATTAAAAAAGCTTTAAACAATAAGTACCCTATAGCAAAAGTTTACGGCTCTACCGAAACAAGCTCAATGATTACTGTAGCAAATGAAGATATATTAAAATTAAACCCCGCATCATCTGGCATTCCTTTGCCTGGAGTTAATTTAAAAATTAATAAATTTCCCAATAGCAACGAGGGAGATATTTTAGTAAAATCGCCGTCTTTATTTTTAAATTATTTAAATATGCCGATTGAAACTAAAATGTCCTTTGAAAAAGGATACTATAAAACTGGCGATATAGGCGAAATTGACGCTGTTGGTTCTCTTATTGTTCTTTCTCGACGTTCTGATTTAATTATAAGCGGAGGCGAAAATATATCAACTTACGAAGTAGAATCAGCGATTAAAACTCATCCGCTTGTCGCAGACGCTTTTGTTTTCAGTTTTGAAGATTACGAATGGGGGCAAATAGTTTGCGCCGCTGTCGAATTAAAATTTAAAGAAGCTCTTCAAGAGGAACAGCTTAAATCTTATTTAAAAAAAAAGATTTCGTCGTTCAAAATTCCAAAACGATTTTACTTTATTGATAAGATCCCTAAAAATGAAATAGGCAAAATTGAAAAAAAGGAACTATTTAAAATTTTAAATTTAGACTCATAAATATTTATCTCTTTTTGAGATTGAATAAATTACTCAAATTGAAGCGCGAACTTTTAATTCTGTTGTATTGTAGTTTAATTAAATTTTTTTATCAAATTTTTAATTTTTGCTTTAAAGTTTCAAAGATTGAAAAATTTTATACAATTTAATTTGCGGAAGGCTTAATAAATAAAATTTAATTATAAGCTTTTAAAGTATTTATCGATATTAGAAATCAAAAGGAACTTTTTACTGTCAGGTATTTAAAACTTATTATATTTTTTACTTATTATTAAACAAACTTGGAGGCTTTTATGGAATTCAATTCTTATTCAATAGCGATAATCTTCTTTGCTCTTGCGTCATTGACATTGGGACAAAACAAAACTGCCAATGCTATTACAATCTATAACGATAATTTAGGAATAGTGAGAGAGACAAGAGTATTTGACGTTAAATCGGGAATATCTACAATTCAAGTAACGGATGTAGCTCAACAAATTATTCCAACGAGCGTAAAAATAACTTTTAACGGAACTGTATTAGAACAAAATTATCGCTACGATCTAGCAAATTTGCATAAGATTTTATTTCGATATATTGATATGCCAGTAATTTTGATCAACGATAAAAATGAAAAAATCGAAGGAACTTTGCTTTCTGTTATGGGAGATCAAATTGTATTGAAGAAAAACGACGGATCGTTGACAATGATCCCAAATATGAATAATTATAAAATAGACGTTGGCTCGCTTCCAGAAGGATTAATTACTAAGCCTACTTTAGTTTGGATGATAAATTCAAATAAAAGCGGAAAAGAAAATTTTGAAATCTCGTATCAAACAAGAGGAATGAGTTGGAAAGCCGATTACGTCGCAGTTCTTTCTGAAAAAGACGACTATTTAGATTTAAACGCTTGGGTAAATATTGAAAACAATTCTGGAGCGACTTATAAAAACGCGAAATTAAAATTAGTGGCTGGCGACGTAAATATAGTTCAAGATAACAAATACGACGAAGGCATAGCTTATGAAGCATTGCCAAGAATGAAAAGCATGGTTGCGGAAAAACAATTTGAAGAAAGGAGTCTTTTTGAATATCACATTTATGAGCTGCAGAGACCCGCGACATTATTAAATAATGAAGCTAAACAAATATCGTTATTCGACTCAAAAAACATAAAAGCTCAAAAAAGATTTGTCTTTAATCGAAAGTTTAAATGGAGAGGATCGAATAACAAAGTCGAAGTTTATGTAGATTTCGTAAATTCGAAAGAAAATAATTTAGGTTTGCCGATGCCGAAGGGAAAAATTAGAGTTTTCAAAAAAGACAATAATTCTCTAGAGTTTATAGGCGAAGATATGATAGATCACACTACGACAAACGAAACAATTAAACTTAAATTAGGCGAAGCTTTTGATATCGTAGCCGAAAAAAAAACAACTGAAAGCAGACAGTTAAATCAAAAGACTTACAGAAATTCATACGAAGTGACAATTAAAAATCGAAAAAAAGAAAAAATTGAAGTATTCGTTTATGATTACAGTTGGGGCAATTTTGAAATAAGCCAAAATAATTTGTCGTTCGAAAAAGAAGACGCTCAAACTTTTTACTTTAAAGTTCCGGTAGAGTCTGAAAAAGAATTTACGTTAAAATATACAGTTACTCAATACTATTATTAAAAATTAACTAAGGCGGATTTTCTCCGCCTTTTTTCTCTCTATGATTATTTTACCTGCCCGCTAATTCAACTTCAAGCTCAATTTGATTGTCGTTTCTTTGAATTAAAAATTTAACTTTATCGCCTGGAGAATATTTGCTCATTGCGGACATGTAATCGTATATATTTTTTATTTTGTATTCTCCGAATTTTACGATTATATCGCCCCCTTTCAATCCAGCTTTTTGAGCAGGGCTTCCTTCTGAAACTCCCATAATCTTAAATCCTATAGAATTCTCCGTAAAATCAGGCATAATGCCTATATAAGTTCTCAATGTCATTCTACCGCCTTGATCTCGTCGCGGAACGCTTACATATTCAAATTTTGTTTCAGCTCTTAAAATTTGGAAAACAACATTTAAAATATACTCGCCCGTTAAAGCGTATTTTTCATAGTTTAATTTTTCAGGAGTATCTGTCGGTCTGTGATAATCTTGATGCGAGCCGGTAAAAAAATTTAATACTGGTATTTGCTTTGCATAAAAGGACGAATGATCCGAAGGTCCAAATCCATCGTCTATTAGAGTTAAATTAAATTTAAATTTCTCATTAGCGTTTTTTAATATCTCTTTCCATTCTTTTGCCGTAGCCGAGCCGTAAATTAATAAATCGTTATTTTCGTTCATTCTTCCTATCATATCCATATTTATCATTGCCGCGCAATCTTTTAAGTCTATCGGAAAATTGTTTGCTAAATAAGTCGATCCCAATAATCCTAATTCTTCCCCCGAAAATGCCGCAAAAATTACCGTTCTTTTTAATTCATTTCTTCTGGCGGATAAAACTCTAGCTAATTCTATTGTCATCGCAACGCCTGATGCATTGTCGTCGGCGCCAGGATGAACTAATTTTTCTTCTCCTCGATATAGCGATCCAAATTCTCCCATACCTAAATGATCGTAGTGAGCGCCGATTATAATAAACTCTTTTGCGTTTTTAGCTTCTAAAATAGCTACAACGTTTGTTCCGTTTTTTATAATTTTGTTTAATTCAATTTTAATTTTCGCGATAAAAAGTCTTTCCCCTAAGTATTTTTTTTCTTTTTGAGCATGATAGTTTAATAAATTTTTAATATCTAAATTTTTAGGCAGATATTTTTTAACAGTATTAGTTTTTAAGTGAACTATTCCAAAATTTTCTACATTTCCGCTTCTATCGTACCTGGTAGGCAATAATTTATCGTCTGAAATATTTTCGGTATTTATTAAAAACATTCCAATCGCTCCT
>Ga0308414_1000056_pt1 | contig 60304 bp, 43 predicted proteins | sample HotsprSampleOS50_FD_205667 | JGI IMG/M metagenome (GOLD analysis project Ga0308414, IMG submission 205667) | Hot spring phototrophic mat microbial communities from Octopus Spring, Yellowstone National Park, Wyoming, United States - 20090730_OS50 ... | reverse complement strand
CGCCCGCGCCCGCGCCCGCGCCCGCGCCCGCGCCCGCGCCCGCGACTTTGACGTTAGTGTGGTAACAGCGATAGAGGCTGGAGATTATAACCAGGCACACGTCTGGCTCAACGCGCTGTCGGATCAGGCTCTTGACGCTGCCGCAAGGCGCCAGCGTGATTTGCTCAAGGCATTGCTGACGATCCTGATCGCGCCTGATGATGATATTGTTGCCCTACGGCGAGCGTGGCGCGAGTATGCGGCCCTGCTGCTGCTCTATGTCTGGCTGGGTTATACGCTCCTGGATGACAAGCAGACACCCCGGCAGTGGTGGCGCTGGTGGCAACGCCGACGCACAGGCACCGCTTATCAGGGCGACAGAGACCAACTCCTGGCAGCATATATCTGGCTGGACATAGTGCAGCAGCGCGAGGCGGGCATGCTGCATGCGTACGAGGGCATCCGGCTGGTGCGCGAGCCGGAGGGGTGAGAGGGGCGAACACCGGCACTGTCACAGGGTGCGGCGGCTGCGCTATGTCCGGTATAGCTCTGGCGCAACGTGCCATGGAACGATGTGCGTTTGGCATGTCCTTTCGACAAGCGCCAGCGCGGAGCAGATTGCTCGCTTCGCTCGAAATGACACAAGGGCAACACGGTACCCCACATGTCCTTTCGACGAGCGTCAGCGCGGAGAGAGCTTACCTTATCTACCCGTGTGAACCGCTCCCTCATCTCGTTACGTCTTTGCGCCTTTGTGTTCAAGAAGAGCGGGGGGGGGGCGACACCAGGACACCTCTCAGCAACCGGTGAGGTGTGTCCGTCACCTACCCGCAGATCGGATGCAGTTCTGGCATATATCATCGTGATGGCTCCCAGGGCTAAAGCACCTGGGCTTCAAAGTGTGCCGCCCCACACTCATCTCGCTAAGCATTTGGAGACCTCGATGCAGAATGGTACGTGCCGCACTGTGATCCCGATTCATCACCAGCCCGCAATACGGGCAAGCATCAGTGCGGTATTTGAAGCTCTTTCCCATGGTTGCATTGTAGCACACCTTTGCGTAAATCGCAAAAATGTGCTAGATTGGGCTAAGGCCGCTGAAGCGAGGAAAGCCCGTAAAGCCCAGGGTTAAAACTCCTGGGCTTTACGGGCTATTTTTTGTAAAAGCCACAAAGATGACATTTTTGCCATCCGGCAGGAGTACTACGCGCTTGTTCCACCTTCTGGCATCAGCTATAATGAAAGCAACGAATTCTCCGTAGTACGGTAGGAGGTCAACCCTGAGGACGCACGTCACAGCACTACCTGCTTGCCTGTCTGTCGCCTCGACGTGCAGCACTGGAGCGCTATGGCTGACGAGAATGAGCAGACACAACGGCCCGGCGCGACGCTCGCCGATAGCCTCTCGGCTGTGGACGTGCAACGCTACCTGGCTCCCACGGTAGCGACGCTGCTGATGCGCGACGATTGTTCGCCGCGCGTGGTGCGTGAGGCGTTCGCGCAGCTTGCCAGTGCATACTACACAATCAGTACCTATCTGCCGCGCCACCTGATTGCCCACCAGCTTGCCAGCAACGAGCATGGCCCCTGGTTGGAGTGGGTCGAAGGCTCATTGCTGTTTGCCGATGTCAGCGGCTCAACCGCCCTGGCCGAGCGCCTGACCGTTCTGGGCCGCGAGGGAGCCGAAATTGTCACCAGTACACTCAATGCCTTCTTCGATGCCATGCTGCAGATAATCGAGGCCGCCGGCGGCGATTTGCTCACGTTTGGCGGCGATGCGCTGCTGGTGCTGTTCTGTGGCCCGCACCACTCGCACATTGCGACGCAGGCCGCGCTCGATCTGCTCCATATCTGCCGTACAACCGCCGACGGCACGCCGTCGTTTCAGCGCACGGTGCCCGGCATCGGTACCTTCGCGCTCAGTATGCATATCGGCGTGGAAAGCGGGCGTGTGGCCCTGGTCAGCGCCGGTCAGTCGAATGCCTTACGCTATGCCGCAATCGGCAGCACGGTCAACAGTGTGGCGCGGGCCGAAGCGTATGGCAACCGGGGCGATCTGGTGGTTGGCCCGGTTACCTGGAACGCTATTGCGCCTGATGCAACCGGTGAACCCGTTGATGCGGGCTATGTGCGTGTGCTGGCCTTATCCACCAGCGATTTGCCACCGGCTGTATTACCCCACGAAGCGCCGATCATGGCTGCTCCTGAGCAGGCCATCCCGCACCTGGTGCAGCAGCTTGATCGCCTGACGCCCTACCTGCCGGCCGGCCTGCTGAGTCGCATTCTGATCGATCCCCAACGACCACAGATCGAAGCCGATCTCCGCCCGGTCACGGTCTTGTTTGCGCAGGTAGTCGGGATCGGAACGCTGGTGGAAGCACTCGACCCATCCACAGCGGCACACCTGATCGACCGCTTGCTACGCCCGATGCAGGCAGCAATTGAACACTTTGGTGGCGTGATTAACAAGCTCGATCTGGCGCAGGAAGGGGATAAGCTCCTGGCGATTTTTGGTGCCCCGATTGCCTATGAAGATCACGCCGAGCGCGCCGCCCGCGCCGCGCTGATGATGCTGGAAGCCTTCACTGCCTTGCCGCCCGCTGACCTGCCAGCGCGCACATATATCCGTTCGGGTATCGCTGTCACACTCAAGCTGCGGATTGGCCTTAACACCGGCAGCGTCTTTGCTGGCAATGTCGGATCCACCACACGTAAAGAGTATACGGTGATGGGCGACGCGGTCAATGTGGCCGCACGCGTGATGACCAGTACGGCCTGGGGCGAAATCTGGTGTAGTGCCACGACTGCCGCCCAGATTGCCTCTCACCTGCTCTGCGAAGAACGTACTCCGATCCACGTCAAAGGCAAGCGGTTGCCTATCCCGTTGCTGCGCGTATGTGGCGTGCGCGATCAACGGCCAGTGGTTGACGCACTGGCTCTGCCCTGCATTGGTCGCCAGGCTGAACTGGACTGGCTGCATAATCACCTGCTTGCCGTGACGACTGGTAACGGGCGGGTGGTACGCATCAGCGGTGAGGCCGGGATTGGCAAGAGTCGGCTGACAATGGCTCTGCTGGAACGTGCGCGTGAGTACCATCTGCGCAGCATCCAGGTCAACTGTCGCTCCTATGCTTCCAATATTCCCTACGCGCCCTGGAGCGAGTGGCTCATTGCCCTATGTGCTATTGAGCGCAGCGATTCGCCTGCTGTCCGTACCGAAAAACTGCTGGCGTGTCTGGCAATATCGGGTAACGATGGACATAACTGGTTGCCGCTGCTGGCCGATCTGGTTCATCTGGAAGTCGCCGAGACAATACTGACCCGTGGCCTTGATCCACAGCAACGTCAAACACGCCGCTTTGAATTGCTGGCCGATCTGCTGCGCGCAACGGCGCAGACAACGCACCTTGAAGATGACATACCCACCGCCGGTCTCCTCGTCATCCTGGAAGATCTGCACCATGCTGATCAGGTTTCGCTTGACCTGTGGCGCTACCTGGCACGGCGCATTGCTGATGTGCCGGTACTATTGCTCGGTGTGCATCGCCCGCACCTGAACTGGCAGACAGATGACGCGGCGAACATCGGCCAGTACCACGCCGACAATGCGTACGTGCTGACCTTGCATGCGCTATCGGAATCGGATAGCGACGCACTGTTGAGCGCACGCATGGGGGGAGAGAACGTACCCACTCCGTTGCGCCAGCAGATTGTGCAACGAGCAGCAGGTAATCCCCTGTTTCTGGAGGAGTTGCTGCTTGCCGTTAGTAATGCAGCACGGTATACTGTGCCGGAAGATAGTGGGCTATCACCTACACCTGCCGGTCATCTGGTGCTGGATGAACTGCCGGATAGCTTGCACGGCTTGCTACTGGCGCGCATTGACCAGCTTGATACTCGCAGTCGCTCGCTGTTGCTGGTTGCCTCGGTGATCGGGCAGCGCTTCCCATTTGGTATTCTTCAGGCAATTTATCCCGACGAACAACAGGTTCTGCTCCAGCATTTACGTGTGCTTGATACACAGGAATTCACCTTGCTGGAACAGGAGTTACCCGAACGGGTGTATCTGTTTCGGCACACACTGGTGCAAGAAGTGGCCTACCAGAGTTTGCTCTATGCCCGTCGCCGTGAATTGCACCGACGCATTGGCGAATACCTGGAGAACCGTCATGCGGCGGATCTACCGTCCTACTATGGCCTGCTGGCCCACCACTTTCGCCTGAGCGATTGCCCGGATAAGGCCGTGACCTACCTGTTACTGGCGGGGCATGCCGCCCGCGATGTCTATGCGAACGATGAAGCCATCCAATACTATCAGTGGGCACTGGCCGCGCTGGGTGAGGAGCGCCACAATCGCCGTGGCTGGGAAGGCTACAAGGCACTGGGCGATGTATTGTGTACCATCGGGCGCTATGACGAGGCGCTGGCAGCCTATGCTCAGATCCTGGAGGCTGAGGTCGCGCCCCAGGAGCAATCTGCCGCATTGCCGACTGCCGACCGTTTGTTGGATAGTGACCATGCCTGGTCAGCAGGCAAGCGATTGCTACCGGCTGACGTGGCCGCCGAGACGCTCCGCAGTCGCGGCAATGCACTGGAGAAGCAAGGCCGGTATGGGCCAGCGCTGAACGAACTACGCGCTGCCGAGGCCCTGGCCCGCGCTCACCTGGACACAACGCCACCTCTCTTGCTGGCGGCGATCTATGCCGATATGGGCCTGGTATTGATGCGTCAGGGCGACTATGAGCAAGCGCTGGCGATCTGTACCACCGGGTTGAGTAAACTCCGGCGTGATCGGCTGACACGCGAGGACGAGCGGATTGAAGCCAGTCTTCATACCCAACTGGGCACCATCTATGGCATGCGCGGTGAGTATGCGCAGGCCCGGTTTCATTTTGAGAACGCGCTGGCGGCGCAGGAAGCTATTGACGACCTGTATGGCAGCAGTCGCTCGCACAACAACATTGGCTACCTATGGCAACTCCAGAGCGAATATGCGCATGCGATCAGGCATTATGTGCAGGCCGAAACGCTGGCGCGGAAAATCAGCGCCAAATATATCCTCAGCAGCATCCAACTCAACCTGGCCTATGCCTATTACTGTCAGGATCAATATGATCAAGCCGCAGCCGCATGCGATGCCGCTCTGTCGCTCTGTCAGGAGATGCGCGATCAGGATGGGATTGCCAAGGTCTATGATGTGCTAGGGCAGATTGCCTATAATCGCGGCCAGTATGATCAGGCGCTGGCCTGTTATGCCCAGTCGCTGGCGCTCCATCGCGCACTCGGCACTAGCTATCAGGAAGGCAATACCCTGGCGAATACGGCCGAAGTCTACAATGCCCTGCACCAGCCAGCGCAGGCCTACCCGCTGGCAGAAGCTGCCTGCCAGATTGCCGAGCGGATCATGGCGCCCCAACTCAGGGTCGAGGCGCTGCTGGTGCTGGCCGAGGCCGATCTGCTCATGGCCGATCGGGTGGCGGGTGATAACCCGGTTGAGGCGGAGGCGTTGCTGGCCAGTAGTGATGAGCGGGCACAGCAGGCAGCTACACTGGCGTTTGAACTGGGCAGCAAGCGTGATGATGGTGTTGCCCGGCGCATTCTAGGGCAGGTTGCGGCACGACGTCGGCAGCCCTATACCGATCATTTTGAGGCCAGTATGACATTGCTGGCCGAAATCAACAACCGCTTTGATCTGGCCCGCAGCCAGCTGGCCTATGCCGAGGCGCTGCACATGGGAGCACATCCGGCTACTACAATGTATCTAAAACAGGCCCGACATACGTTTAGAGAAATAGGGGCACAGGCAGAACTGGCCCGCCTTGATCATCTTAGCGAAAGGAGTGTCTGAAATGTCACGCATAGCAGTCGAGCAAGTCATTGCCCGCGCGATGGTTGAAGCCGATTTTCGCCGGCAATTGATCGACAATGCACGGGTGGCCTGCACCGGCTACGATCTGACCGAAGAGGAACTGGCAGCGCTAGAGGCGCTGGATAACGAGAGTCTCAAGACATTTGCGGGCACGCTCGACGTCCGCATCTCCAAAACCGGGGGCAAAGGGTTTATTTAGAAGCTGTCTGGATGGGCAGAACAGAAGGGGATGTGTCATCTGACATAAGGGACGCGATGGCTCAAACAACCTGTCTTTTTCACCTGCGGTGCATGGCATCAACACCTTTTTCCTCTAGATTTTTGCCTACGACGAAAATCTGGAGGAAAACAAAATAGCTGGGAACGCACACCGTGTACCCGGTAGTACGTCTGGTGTATCATGCTACTTCGCAACGTCAAAGGCTACGACTGCGATCATATTGTCGTTGTAAAACAGCCGGGCGCGGTAATGCCCGGTCGCTAAAGGCTGATCTCCGCCGCCCTGTAATGAAAAATACCCACGTAAATTTCCGGCTTCCGTAAAGACGGTGGTATCGTAGGGATCAGAGGGCTGTACTATATCATTGATCGTATATTCGATGCGCAATGTATCGTCGGGTTGGGCATCAACGGCACGATAGGTAATATAGATGGTGTCTTTGGGGTCAAAGCTTGTTACCGAATTTAAGGGCCGGTAGGTTGCCTCATCCACAGCTCTGGCCGTAATAATCTCCTCCAGGCGAGGGCCGCCCGCCATTACTTGAAAGGCAGCCTGGGCTTGTTCCACCTGGCGATCATTCAGGAAGAGCGTGGCCTGATAGCGACCCTCGTTGGGGGGAGTAAAGGTGACCGAGCGTTTGCCTGTATCTTCCTGCTGCAAGTTGTAGAGCATCAAAGCCCGGGTGTTGGTGCCCTCATCGGTGCTGCGCACGCGAATTGAAATAACCTGGCCATCGCGCCCGCTATGCACATCGAAGATCAAGAACACTTCTTCGCCAGGGTGAAACACTTGCGTCTCACCGATAACCTCACCTTCATGTAGCCCACGTGCCGTAATCAGCCCGGAGACCTGGGGAGGAAAGAACAGCTCCTGATTGGCCGCCAGCCACCCCACCGCAATCATGATGATCAGCGTGAGCAACACGCCCAGCACGATCCGTCGTTTTTTATGGCGTGCAGGTACAGCCGTTACGGAAAGATCAGGAGTTCTGGGAAAGACTTCACTATGCATACCTCGCCTTTGTCGAGCAATGGACAACGGCAAACGAAGAAACCATTATACACTGGCGGGTTGTTTGTCGGTTATTTGGACGAACAACCCGCCGGTGTGGCTCTACGGATATGGCGGGGACGACGGGATTCGAACCCGCGGTCTCAACCTTGACAGGGTTGCATGTTAGGCCTCTACACCACGTCCCCGAACTGGTGACCCCAGCGGGATTCGAACCCGCGGTCTCCACCTTGAGAGGGTGGCGTCCTGGACCGCTAGACGATGGGGCCGTTCTGATCAACGCCTGGGTGATTATAGCACACTTTAACCTGTGTGGCAAATGCTATATGTACAGGGTAAGGGGGCACATCAGCCGAACTGTCTGAATACATGCCCATGCGGGGGGCGCGGGCATGTGTTCAGAACAGCAGCACCTCACCCAGTGCCCCCCTGGACAGGTGCTAACTCGGGCCTGGCAGACCGCCGCTGTTAGCCTTCACGGTCAATACGCTCACGTACCTGGGCCGTCAGTCGTTCTAATTCCCGATTCACCACATACTGCCATTCTTCCGCCTCTCGATCGTCCAGTGCGCCTCCCCCATACTTCAACTCCATCGCCAGATCCCAGCCGCGCCGAAGGGCAAATCGCTCCAGTTCTTCCTGGCGACTGGGTGTCCAGCGCCGTTTGATAAACTCCTGAAACGCTTTTTCCATACGTTTGGAGCCATCAGGATTAAGCGATGGTAGCGGGAACCAGCGATCATTGTCTTTGGGATCTGGCCGGGCGGCACTCGTAAAATAGACTGTCTTGTGGGTCACCGAATAGCGATATTCGCCAGGGCCGTCATAGCGGGCCGGGTTAGAGGCAATGGCACCTGCCAGCATTCGATCGCTTATCGTCATTACGCACCTCAACAACAAACAGCGTATTCCTGCATCGAAACATGCTGTTCATAGTCATCGAGACGTTGAGCAGCAATGTTCTGGTTTCACCCTACAGTATAATGCGGCCTGAGCCTGATTGCAACGGGTTGATGCCAGGCTGGGGTGCTGTACCATTATGTATGTATGTGCCCCCCCGCCCGGCGGCGGAAGCCGCCGGCGACCATCGGCGCAGCGAGCCTGCGCTGGCGCCAACTGGCCGCTTGCACGTTCTAATGCGGCATACGCTCCTCCACTCTCCCGCCCGGCGGCGGAAGCGCTCCCCTGTTTCTTGCCAGCACTGCGTGCCGGGAAGGGCAGGCCGTACACGCCCCCTTTTTTCTTCAACCAGCTTCTGAGATCTTAGATCGCATGACTTACCGTAATCAATTGGTGCAGGCGTTCCAGGGCGTGGCCCGCATCGAGGCTGGCGCGGGCCATACTCAGCGCAGCTGGCAGATTCGGCGCAGCATTGCCGGCCACCAGCGCCGCCGCCGCATTCAGCAGCACTACATCACGCTGTGGCCCGTGTATGCGCCCTTCCAGAATCCCGCGGGTAATTGCGACATTGTCGGCCACATTACCACCACGTAGTGCTTCACGTGGTGCCAGATCGATGCCCAGATCGGTCGGATTGATGATCATGCGCACCGGAGGCTGATTAGCACGTACATCGAACACCACACTCGATCCACTGAGTGTCAGTTCATCGGTATTGCCGTCACCACATACCACCAGTGCCCGCGTCGTCTCCAATCGGGCCAGCGCAGCCGCCAGTTTAGCCGCCAGTTGCTCGTTGGCAACCCCCAGCACCTGATGGCGTGCACCGGCCGGATTGGTGAGCGGCCCCAGCAGGTTAAACGCAGTGCGGATGCCAATTTCGCGGCGCACCGGGCCAGCAAAGCGCATCGCCGGGTGGTACTTAGGGGCAAACATAAACCCGATGCCCACTGTGTGCAAGCAGTGGGCCACGCCCGCAGCATCCAGTTCGATATTGACTCCCAGACCTTCTAGCACGTCGGCGCTCCCACAGGCGCTAGACATGGCTCGATTGCCATGTTTTGCCACGGTTAATCCGGCCCCGGCCACGACGAACGCGGCAGTGGTGCTGATATTAAAGGTATGCGAGCCATCGCCACCTGTACCACAGGTATCAACTACTGTTCCCTCAAAGACCACTGGCGTTGCTTTTGTCCGCATCACCGTAGCCATTCCGGCAATCTCACTATCGGTCTCTCCCTTAAGGTGCAATGCTGTCAGAAAGGCGGCGATCTGCGCCGGGGTCGCCGTACCAGACATAATTTCTTCCATCACCGCTGCGGCTTCGCTCTGGCTCAAATCTTTACCACTCGCTACCGCAATGATCGCATCCCGAATATTCACCGCTGTTGCTCCTTGTTTGTCTGGCTAACCACGAAGCTGTTGCTATGCAAATTGTACCATACTGCTGGTATGCGCTGCTACGGCTGATATGCCGCACATCAGGTCAACCTGGTCTTGCCGATGTAGCCGATGGAGGGCACGGCTCCGGCGGGCCGGGGCGGGCCGCACCCCCGGGCCCGTGAACGGGCAGGCGACCGGTGCGCGACGCCCGCCGGCGCGGGCTGACACACCATTCACACTGGCAGATGGTGTACCCACGTGTTATCTGACCGGCGGGTGGCGGAGGGAGCATTACCCGACCGCACAATCCTTGCCCAGAGAAACCCTTTCCGACCCATGCTGAACATCCGGCCCAGACCACGTAGCGCATGCTATAATGCTATCCCAAACGATGCTGATCTGACGAAAGGAGTTAGTGTGGAACAACTAACACCTGGGGTAGTGTTCGAGGTCGCCCAGATGACGATACAGGCTGCTGATTATAGCTTTCTAATCACCCTCAACCCTGCTGGATACGCCAGTTCACGCCTGATGCAACACTTTCCGCCAGAGGCCGATCTGACGATCTGGTTTGGTGCCAGTCCTGTATCGCGCAAAGTTCGTGAAATTCAGCATAACCCACGCGCAACCGTGAGCTTTCTGCCAGCCACCGAACCAGCCTATGTCACGCTCGTCGGGACTGCGCAGATTGAGACAGACCTCGCCTTGCGCCAGCGCTATTGGCGTGATGACTGGATCGCCTTTTGGCCGGCCGGCGCTCAGGGTGACGATTATGTTTTGATCAAGTTTGTACCAACCCGCATCGAAGTTATGAATTTTACCCAGGAAGTCGCACCTGATCCCTATGGTCTCAAGCCGGCTACCCTCATCTGGAACGGTACCGCCTGGGATTTTGAATGAGGTGATAATGAATCGGCAGATTGTCAGGCAACGTCAAACCGGACGTTAAATCAACGACGAACGTCATCACTACGCGGATCACGTCAAAACCGGACATTGCTTGCGGCACAGCGTAATCGTCTCATCGGGCATCAGTGCGTGGCGCTGAACCTGTGCTGGTGGTAGCGTACGCACAAAATCATCGCGGGTCACGGCAAATCCAGTACGTTCCAGGCGCTCATAGTAGTCCAGGCCATACACCCGCACATGATCCACCTGGCCAAACAGGCGTAGGCGTTCGGTAGGTGATTGCACCGACGGATCTTCAAACGTGGTCTGGCGATGGATGGGCACCTGGAGAATCGCCCACCCGCCCACCTTCAGCACCCGATACAACTCCTGCATTGCGCGCCGATCGTCTAATACATGTTCAAAAACATGCAAACACAGTATCGCATCAAAGCTGTTGGTGGCAAACGGCAGACATTGCAGGTCACAGCGTGTATCAACATGAGCCTGATTCAGGTCAGCGGTGATGGGCATCAGGTGTGCAAAGCGGCGTAAGTTGGTGCTCAGGGGCGGCTCTGGGGCCACATGCAACAGATACCGTACCTGTTGTAGCAGCACCGGTCGTTGCTCTAGATACAGCCATAGCAGCCGGTGCCGTTCCAGTGCACCGCAATGCGGGCACAGCGCGTTGCGGCGTGGTGGGTGGCCGAAGTACAGGAAGCGCCGGTAGCGTCGCCCGCAACAGGGGCATTCCACCTGATTACCCCGCAGCAACCCGCCTTTCAGCCGCCATGCCAGCAGTCGTAGGTGCTGTCGCTGTGCGGCCGTTGTTCTGTCCTTGATCATACGCTGCATATCGCAAATCTCGTATGACAGCGCTCAGGCCCGATGGCCCGGGCTGCAGAGATTGCCGCTCCAGTCTCGTGCTCTGCAGAGCACCGGGGTGGTGTGTGCCTGTTGTTGCACGTGCCTGTGTTGGCTCTCCGGTCGGCCCCTTCCGCCGAACCAGTGCGCCATATGCCCTTGAACCTTTGACCGAGCGGAGGCTTGTCCGCTCGAACCGGCAAGGCTCACGTGTTGCAGTGCGAACCTTCAGGCGCATACATAATAGAGCAAGCACGCCTGTTCGTCAGGGAGCCGAAGCTGCCGACGCGAGCGAAGAGCGCATATCCCAGCGCTGAAGCTGCCCGGCTGTACGCCCTGTCTTCGTGTAATGATAAACCTGGCGACCCGGCTTCAGCCGAGACGGAGCGAAACCAGGCGAGAACCGGGTATCCAGTGATTCAGACATATAGAGCCGTGCAGTTCATGGACGGCTCTGTATGCCTGGCGACTTGAATCATGTATAAAGCCGTCGATAGTCCTCCATCATGCCCCCAGCGGCTCGGCGGGATGCTTGCTCTCCAGTTCGAGTACACGTGAGCAACGAAAAACGAGTACCCCATTTTCTACATCGATCTCAATCGCATCACCGGCACGAAAATATCCCTTGAGTAACTCACGTGACAGAGGTGTCTCGACCAGGCGCTGCACAGTACGGCGTAGCGGACGTGCGCCATAGATCGGGTTGTAGCCCTCGTGTGCCAGGAATTTTTTAGCGGCGGTCGTGAATTGCAATGTCACCTGGTGGTCGCGCAATCGTTCCAACAGATCATCAATTTGCAGATCAACGATCTGAACCAGATCATCAATTGTTAACGGATGGAAGAGTACAATCTCGTCCACACGGTTCAAAAACTCTGGCCGGAATGTCTGCTTCAGCGCATCATCAACCTTGCGGCGTGCTTCCTTCAGATCAATCTGCTTCAGTGCTTGATCGCGGGTGGCGAAACCGATACTGCCGCTTTGCAGATACTCGGTACCGGCATTGCTGGTCATAATAATAATCGTATTGCGGAAGTCCACCGTGCGGCCCTGACCATCGGTCAAGCGGCCATCCTCCAGCACCTGCAACAGCGCATTAAAGACATCCGGGTGCGCCTTTTCAATCTCGTCAAACAAGACCACCTGATAGGGTCGCCGCCGAATACTCTCGGTCAACTGTCCACCCTCGTCATAGCCAACATAGCCGGGGGGGGCTCCCACCAGCCGACTGACCGTGTGCCGCTCCTGGAACTCACTCATATCGACACGGGTCATAGCCTCATCACTATCAAACATAAACTCGGCCAGTGCCTTCGCCAGTTCGGTTTTCCCCACACCGGTTGGCCCGACAAAGATAAAACTGCCGATGGGCCGCCGCGGATCTTTCAGGCCACTGCGGGCGCGTCGAATGGCATCCGCCAGAACTTCGATTGCCTCATGCTGTCCGATCACCCGTTCGTGCAGGCGCTGCTCCATCTCGATCAGTTTCTCGCGCTCAGTCTCCAACATACGACTGACTGGTACGCCCGTCCAGCTCGAGACAATCTGGGCCACATCTTCTTCGTCGACAATCTCATCAAGATTACTGCTGCGCAGCCACTCGTTGCGCTCGGCCTCAAATTCCTTCTGGAGTGCCAGAAATTGCGAGCGGAGAATGGCAGCCTGCTCGTAATCGCGTTTGGCCCCGGCCTCTTCTTCGTCGGCCTGAAGTTTCTTAAGGAGCGCCTCTTTCTCTTTGAGGAAAGAGGGCATAGAATAAATGTCGATGCGCAGCTTGGCACTGGCCTCATCGATCAGATCGATCGCCTTATCAGGCAAAAATCGGTCGCTAATATAGCGGCTGGAAAGGCGCGCCGCTGCCGTGAGCGCCCCATCGCTGATCGTCAGTTCGTGATGCTGCTCGTAGCGCTTGCGCAGGCCACGCAACATCTCAACGGCGGTTTCAACATCTGGTTCTTCGACAAAAACCGGGCTGAAGCGCCGTTCCAGCGCCGCATCTTTCTCGATATGCTTGCGATACTCGTCAATCGTTGTCGCACCCACCACCTGAATTTCGCCCCGGCTCAGCGCAGGCTTGAGCATGTTGCTGGCATCAATACTGCCGGCGGCTGCACCAGCCCCCACCACGGTATGCAGTTCATCAATGAACAGAATGACCTGGCCCTTCGCCGCCTGCACCTCGTCCATCACCGCCTTGAGACGCTCTTCAAACTCGCCGCGAAATTTACTCCCGGCCACCATGCCAGCGAGGTCAAGCGCCAGTACCTTACGATTGCGTAGCATAGACGGTACATCTCCGGCCACGATACGTTGCGCCAGACCTTCGACAATCGCTGTTTTGCCCACACCGGTCTCGCCAATCAGCACCGGGTTATTCTTGGTGCGCCGCGAAAGGATGCGGATGACGCGGATAATTTCGGCCTCACGCCCGATGACGGGGTCGAGGTGATCCCGCGCAGCCAGTTCGGTCAGATCGGTGCTATATTTGGATAAAATTTCATAACGGCTCTCGGCTCCAGGGTCATCAGAGCGCTGCGTCCCGCGAATTTCCATCACAGCGCGGTGTATCCGCTCCTGATCAAGGCCAAAGCTCTGGAGGATCCGTGCCGAAGCGCCCTCTCGTTCACTACTAATCGCAATAAAGAGGTGATCAATACCAACGTATTGATCATTCAGCCGATTAGCTTCCTCTTCCGCCCGCTTCACCAGACGTTGCGTGCGGGGCGTCACGTAGACCTGGTTGCCATAGCCATATTGCCCGTATACCTTGGGGGACTTCTCCAGCTCGCGTTCAACCTTCTGGCCCACCAGATCGCAATCTATATTGAGACGTGCTAGCACACGCGCCGTAAGCCCGTCGCGCTGGCGTAACATGGCGAGAAAAACATGTTCAACATCAAGCTGCGTATGATGCTGCTCTTGCATTATTTCTTGAGCATCCTGAAAAGCTTCTTGCGCTTTATCTGTAAATCGTTCAAGTCGCATAATTGTCTTTCCTCTATGATGGACACCAGTACATCTGTGCGCTCTTCTCGGTACCAGTGCCCCTTTCCCCATTATGAGCAGGGTAGTAATAGTATAGCATAGAGTCTGGTGATGGTGATGCTGTGAAATATCAGATTGCTGTATACATTATGACGCAATCGTTCCTATTCGGCAACCGTGCCATCGTGTCATGGCGTGCATAGTCCAATGGCTCTCTCTTTCCTATTTCCTGACGGCTGTTTCCTCTTCCATAGATACTATTTTTACATTTTTGTCAATATTTGACACAGTCGTAATACATGCTATACTTCAGCCGACATGCAACCATACTGGTATCGTCTCAGTCATGTCGAGCCTGGAACAATCATTATCCTGATCTTGTAGGCACAGGAACGCTGCTAAGGAGGATCATGGGTGGACATTCTCAATATGACAAAGGCCAGGCTTGCCTTTGTTTTTCCTGGACAAGGTTCACAGTATGTTGGAATGGGGCGGCAGTTGTATGAGCAGTCCGATGCTGCCAGACACATTTTTGAACGGGCTGACCAGGTACTCGGATTCTCTCTTTCCACGCTCTGCTTTGAAGGGCCACAGGCAGAACTGGATGACACAATTAATGCCCAACCGGCTATCTTGACGGTGAGTATCGCCTGTCTGGAAACGCTCAATGAGCAATTCAGGCATATGGGCAAGGTGCTGGCTCCGATGTTGGTGGCTGGCCATAGTGTCGGTGAGTTTACCGCGCTGGTGGCCGCAGGTGTGCTGGATTTTGAAGACGCGCTCAAGCTGGTGCGCGAGCGTGGGCGTTTGATGAAAGCCAGTGGTGAACAGTATCCCGGTGGTATGGCAGCAGTGGTCGGGTTGGATACCGAGGCCTTACGCGAGGTGTGTAAGGAGGCACAGGCAGCAGGCATTGTCACCCTGGCAAACGATAATTCGCCCGGTCAGACTGTGCTTAGTGGTGAGTTGGGTGCCTTACAGCATGCGATGGAGCTGGCAAAAGAGCGGGGTGCGAAGCTGGTACAGCGCCTGGCAGTGAGCATCGCCGCCCACTCGCCGTTGATGCAACAGGCAGCACAGCATTTTAGTGAGACGGTACACCAGTTTAATCTGCAGCCACCGAAGATACCATTGCTCTCAAATATCACGGCTCAGGCATTGACGAGTGTCGAAGAGTTACGCCAGGAACTGAGCGACCACCTGGTACGCCCGGTGCAGTGGACGCGCTCGGTGCAGAATGCGATGAGTGAAGGCGTGGATACGTTTGTGGAGATCGGTCCGCGTCAGGTACTGTCCGGGTTGATCCGGCGTATCTCGCGTAACGTACAGAGCATTAGTTTGAGCGAAGTGGAAATTATGAAAGTTCTGGGCCAACTAAAGCAACAGGTTCAGCCAGAAGAGCCGGAGGTAGAGACACTGGCGTGAGTGGCAAAGGCGCAGGAGCGTGCCATTCCCTGGCAGGTTTCATGCTGTCGCCAACCAGGGTGACCTGGGCCTGGCGATCATAGACCTAGAGATAACCTCGTTCTGTCCAGACGACGGCTACGCCCAGGTGGGAGTGAAGTCCGTTTATATGGCCGCAAAGCCTCTCCCATATGGGGCCACCGCCAGGTGAAGGCACCGCAAGTACCGAGCGATAGACGGTTGCGGCATCCAATAGCTGCGGAAAATAAAATACCGATGCCCCGTTCACCTTTTCGCCAGGGTGTACCTTGAGCAAAACCAGATGGGGCAGTCTGGAAGAAACCCGATGTAGAGACAGCCTGCCCTTGCTCTGCCGCAGGCGAAACCCATACCCATAGTGGTGATAGACAATCACGCAACTTCGATCAATGAACATTGGAGTGTAATGATAATGCAACGAGTTGTTATTACGGGCATGGGTGCCGTTACACCAGTGGGCAATGATGTGCCAACCACCTGGACAGCATTGCTGGCCGGCCGGTCAGGTATTGCGAACATTAGCCACTTTGATGCGCATGACTTTCCGATTACGATTGCAGGTGAGGTAAAACAGTTTGTCCTTGACCCGGAGGTTGACCCACGTGAGAGCCGGCGCATGGCCCGCTATGTTCAGTATGCGCTCAATGCCGTTCTGGAGGCAGTTCGTTCAGCGCGGCTTGATATGCGCCAGGAGGATGCCACACAGGTCGGGGTAGTGTTTGGCACAGGGGCCGGCGGTCTGGATCTGATAGCCGAGCAGCAGGCAATCTTGAATACCAGAGGCTATCGCCGGGTGGCACCACTGTTCATTGCTAATATGATCGATGACGCCGCCAGCGGCCAGATTGCGATCCAGCTGGGTGCCCAGGGGCCGAATATGGCGGTCGTTTCAGCCTGCTCAACCGGCGGGCATAATATTGGCGAGGCGTTTGAAACCATACGGCGGGGTGATGCGCAGGTGATGATTGCGGGTAGCAGCGATGCGACGGTGAACCCACTGCTACTGGCGGGCTTTACAACGATGAAGGGCCTGGCAACCGCAGATGTGCCCGCAGAAGCCTGCAAGCCCTTCGATGCGCGGCGCAATGGCTTTGTATTGTCTGAGGGGGCCGCTGCACTCGTACTGGAAAGCCTGGAACATGCGCAGGCGCGTAATGCGCCGATCATCGCCGAAATCATCGGCTATGGCAGCAGCAATGATGCATTTCATATGGCCGCCTCTGATGAGCAGGGTGCGGGGTCGGCGCGGGCGATGCATATGGCGTTGCGCAAGGCGGGTATTCGCCCCGAGGAGGTAGACTACATCAACGCGCATGGCACGGGCACGCCACTGAATGATGCGGTGGAGACACTGGCGATCAAGGCGGTGTTTGGGGCACATGCCTACCGCCTGGCTGTGAGTTCAACCAAGTCGATGCTGGGGCATATGATGGGCGCGGCTGGCTCGACTGAGGCACTGATCTGTGCCAAAGTACTGGCTGAGGGCTGTATTCCGCCCACGATCAACTATGTCACCCCTGATCCGGCCTGTGACCTGGATTATGTGCCGAATACTTCACGCAAAACTTCGGTGCAGGTGGCCCTTTCGAACTCGATTGGTCTGGGTGGGCACAATTCGTGCCTGGTATTGCGGCGCTTGTGATCTTTGCCAAAATAGTTTCGTTATAGATTGGGGCAGCCATATGGTTCTGCCACCGATCGAGGACTATCGTCCACGTGCGCTCTGCTGGTCGATACCGTATTACCAAGTTGCATGCTGGTGTAGAATATTCCACCTCATTCTGGTACGTCTTGTGGAAGAGTAATGTGCTCTGTCAAAACGCAACCTGGTATATAATGATGGTGGTGACGATTTAACGCTTTGTATGCCATATCAGGAACGTGCATCTCCTATATGTACTGGTTGTGCAAAAGAGCGACGTTCTACCTCCTATGCAGGCAAAACAAAAATTGGTATTACCCATTTTATTGTGGCATAGCACAGAGGGGATAAACAACCTATGGTTGTACATACGATTGTTGGTGGTCAAGGAGTACACCTGGCGGTTGAGGAGACAGGTAATTCTGCTGGTATACCACTTATCTTTTTGCACGGTTTTTCTCAATCAAGTCTGTGCTGGTTACCGCAGCGTACCCCAGAACTGGAGCAACACTATCGCCTTATTGCCCCTGATTGCCGTGGTCATGGACGTTCGGCAAAACCAGAAGAGCAACAAGCCTACACGGACTCACGGCTGTGGGCAGAGGATATTCAGTCTATTATCACGACGTTGGGTCTAGATCGTCCCGTGTTGATTGGTTGGTCGTATGGTGGGGTCATGATTTGTGACTATCTCCGCTTCTACGGCCAGGCATCGTTGCGTGGTATCGTGTTTGTTGGTGCGGTTTCCAAACTTGGTGCCCCCGTCCTGCCGCTGCTGGGGGCTGACTTTGTGGCACTCTTTAATGGGTTGTTTGCTAATGATGTACGGCAGAGTACAACGGCACTTCAACAATTTCTACGGCTGATGGTTTCTGTGGAACCGGCACCTCGGGATCTGTATCTGTGGCTCGGCTATAACAGTGTGGTACCACCATCGGTACGGGCGCATCTGTTTGCCCGTACCCTGACGAATGATGATCTGTTGACGTCTTTCACGCTACCAACTCTCCTGATCCATGGAGAACAAGATGTCATTGTACTGCCGGCTGCAACACACGAACATCACCGTATGGTGCCCCATGCCCAAACACTCTGGTATCCTCAGGTAGGTCATGCACCATTCTGGGAGGACTCCACACGGTTCAATCACGATATCCGAACGTTCGTCGAGGGATTGGTTGCTTGAATGAGTTGCCGTAAGATCAGCTCAGCACAGCAACTCAAGACTGTGAAAACCTGATCGGCGATTGCCGTGATCGACTGGCCTATGACAAGGCGGGACGGCTTACCACCCCGACCGATGCCTGCGATCCCACTCGTCAGCTCACCCTACCGACGACAGCTCGATCTCCCAGACTGCGTCCGTCAGTGATGGTACGCGCACCGTGGCGTATACCTACGACGGTCAATCTGACCGCCGTGCGAGCGGTACTTTGTCTCTTCCACGCTGTCGCTGGCAGAAAGTATGGGGGATTCACGTTACCACGTACGTCCTGTGCGATAACGCGGATCTACACTATCATACATAGCATAGGATCACCGAGACAGCCGTACCCTCCAGGTTGAAGTCACAGTATAGTATGCTGCAGGTGTCTATGATCGGGAGCCAGTGAATGATGTGGCATCTTTATGCCAGGTGCTTTAGCCCTAGGAACCATCACGGGGCAGGCTTCTCCTCTCATTCTGTTGGCAAGCGCACGCGATCACTAATCAGTTCCACCAGACCATCACGCGCCAATCCATCCAGAAGTGACTGTAACCATGCCTGATGATCAGCCGTGTAATCGGCGCGTATCTGGGCCCCAAGCTGTGGCAGTGATAGCGTTGTGCCGGGTGCCAGTTCCCGCAAGGCAGCAATGAGCCGCCCGCGGTAGTAACGATTCGATCCAACGAACGCTTCGCTGCGCTGTTCCGCAACGCGTCGCACGGTGCGCTGACGTGTCATCGTATAGTCGATAATTTCGGCCGAGCCGCTAAAGGCTTGCTCATCGGCATTGCGCCAGGCAGCATAGGCGTGACAATGCACGCGGAGTGGGCAGCGTTGGCAGGCTGGTGCGGCTGCTGTGCAGATCAGTGCGCCCAGTTCCATCAGTGCCTGATTCCATGTCCATCCCTGTCCGGGTGGAATAAGTGCTTGTGCCAGTGGGAGTAACTGACGATCACCGGGCGGCTGGGTGGCGCTGTCTGGCCCAACCATGCTACGGCGCAACACGCGGCGGATATTGGTATCCATAAAGGCGACATCTTGTTCAAAGGCAAAACAGGCAATGGCTCCGGCAGTGTATGGCCCGATGCCTGGTAGTTGCTGCAACAGCGTCACATCGTGCGGAAACACGCCGCCATGTTCGGCCAGTACCACCCGTGCGGTGCGCTGGAGCTGAACGGCGCGCCGGTTATAGCCGAGGCCGGCCCACATCTGGATCACTGCGAAAGTGGGGGCGTTCGCAAGGGTTTCAAGGGTTGGAAACACCTCGAGAAAGGCAGTATAGCGCGGCAGAACGCGATCGACCTGAGTCTGTTGCAGCATAATCTCGGCTACCAGGATACGATAAGGGTCACGGGTATGGCGCCAGGGCAGGTTACGAGCGTTGTTGGCGAACCAGTCGATCAGGTGCCCCTGCAACAACGTCAGATCGTGGTCATTGGGTAACTCTAGAGGTATAGGATGCTTCATTGTTACCGGCAGGAACAAACAGATCAGGTGGTGTTCCTGGTGCTGTAGTACTACCGCTGATTGTGTCTTTGCTTGTGTACTCGGCCGGTGACACAAGCTACTGGCTATCGTTGTGAGGCCAGACTGTGCCGTTTCCGGTAGGCCGCTTCAACGGCTTTCGGAACGCGAGCTGGAGCCTTCAGGCTCCCGGCCCCGTGCGGAGCACGGTAGAATGCCCAGGACAACAAACGGCAACGGTCGTACGAGCAAGCTTCTCCTAGATGTTCACCGAAGAGGCCTGACTCTCGCGGCGAGCCTCAATAACATCGGGTATCCGGTTGAGCTTATCCAGGATCATCGTCAACTGGCTCAGACTCTGGATAGTCATCTGCACAATCAACACAGTACGCCCGGCCTTGCGCGTCTGGGCCTGGTGTAACTCTTCAATATTGATCCCGGCATCGGCAATAGTCGCCGATATGTCACGCCACAACCCGACCCGATCCCATGACTCGATGCGCACTGGCACCGGGTAGCCCTGCGGCTTGTCGCTACCCCAGGTGACCTCAATGAGCCGCTCTTTGCTGCGTTCGTTCAAAATGGTGCGACAATCAGCGCGGTGAATAGTAATCCCTTTCCCGCGTGTAACATAGCCGACAATCGGCTCACCCACGACCGGATTGCAACACTTCGCCAGTCGGGTTAGCACATCACCGGTACCACGCACCTTGATGCCGGGGGCACTGGTGCGGGTCGGCGGGGTAAAGTTCGGCAAAAGCGCCAGTTCGTCATCTTGAGGCACCGTCTGCTGCGCCAGAACCTTCTGTACCACCTGGCGGGCAGTGGTTTCCCCGGTGCCAATCAGCGCAAACAGGTCTTCGACACTCCGCGCATTCCAGATCGAAACAATCTCCTCAAAAGACAGGGCTGTGAGGCCAAGGCGCTTCAACTCCTTCTCCAGCAGATCGCGTCCAGCAGCAATATTCTCATCCCGCTCCTGCCGCCGAAAATAGCGTCGAATGTGATTGCGGGCACTGCTCGTCTTGACAAAGTTGAGCCAGTCGCGGCTGGGGCCACGCAAGGTTTTGCAGGTCATAATCTGCACAATTTCGCCACTGTGCAGTTGATAATCCAGTGAGACCATGCGCCCGTTAATTTTCGCACCCACACAGCGATGACCAACCTCGCTGTGAATACGATAGGCAAAATCGACGGGTGTGCTCCCAACGGGCAGATCAATAATTTTACCTTTGGGGGTAAACACATACACCTGATCTTCAAACACATCGGCCTTGATGCTCTCCACGAATTCGCGGGCATCGGTCAATTCGCGCCGCCAGTCGATCAAGCTGCGCAACCAGGTCAGCTTGGTCTCAAAACTCCTATCACTCTTGCCAAAACCTTCTTTATAGCGCCAGTGGGCTGCAATCCCGTGATCGGCAACCTCGTGCATCTCGTGCGTGCGGATCTGTACTTCACAGGGCGTGCCACCCGGAATAAGCACGGTTGTATGGAGCGAGCGATACATGCTCTCCTTTGGCACAGCAATGTAATCATCAAACTCGGAGAGAACCGGTGTCCAGATATTATGCACAATACCCAGCACGCGGTAGCATTCGCCCACTTCGTTGACAATCACACGCACGGCCAGCAGATCATAGATCTGATCCAGGCTCACGCCTTTGCGTTCCATCTTACGATAGATAGAGTAGATATGTTTGGGGCGCCCACTGATATTGGCTGCAATATTTTCTTTCTCCAGCGCATGTTTCAGTCGCGAGATAACCCGTTGAATAATCCGCTCGCGGGCATCACGGCGTAGCAGCAGTTGCTGGGCAATCTGACGGTATTTTTCGGGTTGGAGGGTCTTGAATGCCAAGTCTTCTAATTCGGACTTGATCTGCCAGATACCCAGGCGATGGGCCAGTGGCGCATAAATTTCCAATGTTTCGCGGGCTACCCGTTGTTGCTGTTCGGGAGGGGTCGCGCCAAGGGTGCGCATATTGTGCAGCCGGTCGGCCAGTTTGATCAGCACTATCCGCGGATCATCAGCCATCGCAATAAACATTTTGCGATAGGTGCCAGCCTGTGCCTCTTCTTTGCTCTGTGCTTCCAGCACCGACAGCTTGGTGACCCCATCAACGAGATGGGCTATTTCTGCACCAAAGTCCCGTGTAATCTGCTCTAGCGGGATACTCGTATCTTCCACTACATCGTGCAACAACGCCGCAACAATTGAGCCAGTATCCATCTGCAAATCGAGGAGGATACTGGCTACTGCTACCGGGTGGTCAATATACGGTTCGCCGCTACGCCGCTTCTGGCCCTCGTGCGCGGCGTGAGCAAAGGCATAGGCACGTCGTATCATATCTTCCTGGGCATCGGGATAATAGGAGAGGAGGCGACTGATCAGTGCATCAACAGTTGGGCTGTAGAGAACGGTAGGCGGGAGGGTGAACGGATCAGCAGTCAGTGAACCATTACCGGACGTGGAGAGGGCGGTGGACATAGAACGTGCGGGCACCTGATGAGTAACGGTCGCCGGTTCACTGTGCTCTGAAACTGAAAAGTGCAGATCAGTCGTAGCATTTACGTTACCAACCGCAGGTGTGAAGGTTGTGTCCATGGCGGCCATCCTTCCAGCGCTGATCAAGAGCGCGATACCCAGGTTCAGGCAATATACCAGCCTGATCCTCTAAGAGATAACCTGGTGCAGAGTTGCCCTATCTAAACCGAAAAACGGATGCGAGAGTCGGCTTGAGCCACTGCGCTCTGGCTACTGCACAACCCGCCTCACTTTGCCTCGATACATAATTGACAGTGCCGAGGTGTATGTTGTGTTGCTAATTGCCTGGCGAAAAACAGAATGGTTGGCACTGAATAAAGGCAATCTCCTTTGATCGCGTCCAGACATCGTTATGAGATAATAGGAAAGCATAGCACGGGGCTACGAGCTTGTCAAGGCAATGAACCTGACAGGGAGCTGTTACATGATGTGGGTCGGGTAGTGATGGTAGCAGAGCAGGAATGTGCCAGATTCTGGATCATACGGTGCGGCAACGCTTCATAGAGCCGCACTACCGCGCTCTGGCAACCGGGTGAGTGGGTCGGCGTTGCACCAGATATCCACATAAGTCCTATCCCTATGGTAAACGGCCGTCCCGCCTTCAGCCGAGCATCATCAGAGGATTGCCATATTACGATATACGATAGCCGCTTCTTTTGAAACCATGCTATATATGCTATAATAGAAACAATTCCCGGTAAGCAAATGCAACCAGTTTATATTTACCGAAGATTGTATGGGGAGAAGTGTGCATGGCGCTATTTTCAAAGGGCGAGAGTCTAGTTACCGAGCAGCAGGTGCTGGATGCCCTACGAACCGTGCAGGAACCTGAACTTGGTGGCGACCTGGTTTCGCGCAACATGATCAAGAACGTGGTCATCAAGGGTGGTGCGGTCGCCTTTACGGTTGAACTAACGACGCCTGCGTGTCCGCTGAAAGATCAGATCCGTGAAGCATGTGAGGCCGCAGTCGGCCGTATTCCCGGAGTGAGTGCGATCACGATTGATTTTACCGCCGTTGTGCGGCCCAACAGTGGTATTCCTGATCAATCGGCCATTCCAGGGGTAACCAATGTGATTGCCGTGGCCGCTGGCAAGGGAGGGGTCGGCAAGTCGACAGTGGCAGCGAATCTGGCTGTTGCGCTGGCCCAGGAGGGGGCCGATGTTGGCTTGCTGGACGCCGATGTGTTTGGGCCTTCGGTACCACTCATGCTAGGTGCCAGTGGTCGGCCTGAGGCGTTTGAAGATGCACAGGGACAGGCCATGATGGTGCCATTGTCGGCACATGGGATCAAAATGATCTCGATCGGGTTTTTGATTGATGAAAGCCAGCCAGTAATCTGGCGTGGGCCAATGGTGACGCAACTCTTGCGGCAGTTTCTCTACAATGTCGCTTGGGCACCGTTGGATTATCTCGTGGTCGATATGCCGCCTGGTACGGGTGATGCGGCGCTGACGCTGGCGCAGTCGTTACCGCTGACAGGTGCCTTGATTGTCACCACGCCACAGACAGTTGCCACGATTGATGTGATCAAGGCAATGCAGATGTTCCGCAAAGTCAATGTGCCCTTGCTTGGTATTGTGGAGAATATGTCCTATTTTATTGCTCCCGACACCGGCAATCGTTATGACATCTTTGGTTCCGGTGGTGCCGAGCGTCTGGCTGATCAGCTACAGGTGCCACTCCTTGGCCAGATCCCACTTGGCATGGCGATCCGGGCGGGTGGCGATCAAGGTATCCCGGCTGTCGTCGGTAATTTGCCCGATTCGTATGCAGAGAGCTTTCGGCAGGTGGCGCGGCAACTGGCAGCCCGAATCAGCGTGATGGCATTCGCCTGAGTTACCCTCAGTGTGCAGTCGTAGAGAGCACGAGGAAGGTTCAAGCGCGAGTATCAGGGATGATCGTTTCTCCCTGATCGACCGTTAGAAAGAGGTACAACGATGTCCAGCTCGGCTATGGCGGGGATGATCCCGCTGTTCTTTTATGATCCGCGTCAACTCCCCAGTTACCCAGTCGATGTGCCAGCCCATGATTCCTTTGGACGACGGATCGACTATCTCCGGGTTTCTTTGACTGATCGCTGTAATATGCGCTGTGTCTACTGCATGCCAGCGCAGGGTATGCAGTTTGCTCCCCGCCCTGAATTGTTAACCAATGAGGAGTTGCTCCTGGTTATGCGTGCAGCGGCGGCAGCCGGCTTTCGTAAAATTCGGCTGACTGGCGGTGAACCGACGTTACGCCAGGATCTGGTGGCCTTGATCCGCTTGATCAAGGCTATACCTGGTATCGAGCATATTGCAATGACGACCAATGCACTGCGCCTGCGACATCTGGCCGTACCACTCAAGGAGGCCGGACTGGATCGGGTGAATATTAGCATTGACAGTCTTGATCCGCAGAAGTTTCGCCAGATGACGCGCGGTGGCAAGTTGGAAGATGTCTGGGCTGGCATAGAAGCTGCGGTTGCTACTGATCTACAACCGATCAAACTGAATGCGGTGATTGTACGCGGGATGAATGACGATGAGGTGGTACAACTGGCGAACCTGACCAGACAGTATCCCTGGGAGTTTCGCTTCATTGAGGTCATGCCGCTGACCGGAGTAACGGGTCTGGCGCAAGAGGGGATTATCAGTAGCGCCGAACTATTGGAGCGGATTGAGACAGTGTTTGGGACGCTGGAGTCGCTCGGTCAGGCCAGCAGCGATCCGGCGCGCCTCTACCGCATTCCGGGGGCACCAGGGAAGATCGGCTTTATCAGCAGCGTAACCGATCCGTTTTGCGCTACCTGTAATCGTATGCGGTTGACTGCCGATGGGCGGCTGCATCTGTGCTTGCTCCGCGATGAGGAAGTTGATTTGCGGGCAGCCATCCGCAGTGGGGCAACGCAGGAACAGATTGAGCAACTGATACGTCATGCCATAGCGATCAAACCCTGGGGACATGGATTACCCGAGGGTGTGGTGCCAACCCTGCGCAGTATGTCGGAGCTGGGTGGGTAGGGTTGCGTCACCATCAGCACTCATCTACGTCGCCAGCATGTTGCGGTACTACGTTTATTACCCGATCGACAGCATGTATGCCACGTGATGTGCATTGAAAAATGGTTTGAGCCGGCAACAGCTTTGTCCACCGATTTTCGTCTATCCAGAAAATCTGCTGGCAAAAACAACGCCTGTCTCACCAGTGAGAGCCTGACTATGCCGCGACCATACAGGGTTGGGAGCAGGAAGCTAACTGGCCGCTTCTGCCGCTGAGTCATAAGGGAATGTTGTAGGTTGCCAGATTGGACGCAAAGAGATCCCATGCCTGCATCAGTTGCAACCGTTCTTGTAAGTAAGCCAGGTCAAGCCGTTGCCGACGGGCGATTGATGCCGCATCGGTCAAATCATGCTTACCCTGTTCCGGGCCACGTCCGAGCAAGATCTTATGCGCAAACACATCTTCTGGTGCCAGAACGGCGACCTGTGATCCCAGCAATGGCATGCGGCGGAGATACTGTCTCATGAGCGGATCGAGTGTAAAAGGATGCTGCTTATCGGCCCGCCACACGCTCAAATCATCAAAGAGCTTGATTCCTCGCCACAGAACCCGCTTGCCATCAAATTGTACCGCCTTGCGTTCCTGTTGTAACAACTGTACAATAGTGGCCAGTCCACCTTTTATCACCAGGATATCGATATCCTGTATCGGGCGACGATCACCATACAAATATGATGCCGCTCCAGCGCAAACGCCCCAACGAATAGCATGGGCATCCAGCAGGCGTTGCACCACGCCCAGATTGCCAGCGATCAATGACATAATGGTAGATTCCTTTGCAGTCGCAAGCACTATCTGTCTGTGTGGTTATGCCTAGCGATGCTTCCAGTCAGCGAGAAAACGTTCAATTCCAATATCGGTCAATGGATGGTGCATAGCCTGTTGCAGAACTTTATAGGGACAAGTGGCAATATCGGCCCCGGCCAGCGCACTCTCGACAATATGACGTGGATGGCGAATGGATGCCGATAGAATGAGCGTCTGAATACCGCCTGCGCTGTACACCCCCCGAATTTCACGAATAAGCTGGATGCCATCAATACCAATATCATCTACGCGGCCAACGAAGGGGCTGATGATAAATGCGCCCGCCCGTGCAGCCATCAAGGCCTGAACAGGGTTGAAGCAGAGTGTAACATTCGTACGGATGTTCTGTTTTGCCAGAGCGTAAACAGCTTTCAATCCCTCGGTTGTACTCGGCACTTTGATAATGACATTCGGATGCCACTGGGCATACTCCAACCCTTCACGAATCATGCCCTCGGCATCAAGGGCGATAGTCTCGGCGCTGATCGGCCCATCCACGAGGGTCGCAATTTCCTCGATGGTGGCCCGAAAATCGGCCCCCTTTTCGCGGGCCATAAGCGTTGGATTGGTGGTGACGCCGCTGAGTACGCCCCAACTGGCTGCTTCACGGATCTCTCCGAGATTGGCCGTATCAAGATACAGTTGCACCTGTGACACCTTTCTGTATGGATAACTGGCTGCTGCTTTCCAGAACTAGTCCTCCAACGAGACTTCCCCTCGGCCAGGAGTGCAGGTGCCGATTCCCTCGTTCCTCCCACGGGAGAGGCGAAGCCACGCCGAGCGACAAGAGAGGAGCGAGGAAAGAGAAAAGAAAACCCTCACTCCTCCCTCAGGTTGTGGTTCCATTTGATTATAACACAGCTTAAAGTACTCACGACCTACGCGGTTTCTTGAACCAGAGGTTTTTTCGCCCTGCGGCAGCGTCGTAGGGCGAAACTTCTTGCCTTGATGACAGGAAAATCGAGGTGGAGAGACCATGTGCAGGTGGCCATTGAAGTACTGGCGCAATCCTCTGATTGAGGCGTGCTCTCGTATTTCCCAGGTTGCCCAAATTTTGCTACAATAAATACGGCATTTTTGCGATTTTGCAGCCATAGCGATCGGGATTGTATGTTTTCGCTGATTACCACCTTTGTCTTTCTGATTATTGAAACCGTGCTGGCAACGTTTGTTACTGTACGGGCCTGGGAGTATCGTCCAGCACGACTGTTTGTCCTCATGGTGGCCATAATAGCCTCGCTCAATATTTTTGGTTTCTTTCAGGCCGAAGCTACCAGCGTTGTCATGGCTGCAGTGGGGGTGATTGGTGGTGGATTGATGCTGATCATCCTGCAGATTTTGCTGCTCTTACTGTTCAGTGCGTTATTTGTGCCACAATGGTGGACGGGGTTCCGCCCTGTGATCTGGATCAGCCTGCCGTATGTTGTTGCGGGTATCGCCTTTGGGGTTGATGCTATTGCACAGACCGGGTTGATGCTGGATGGAATGTTTCTGGACAATGGAGTTTATCGCCTCAATGTGATCAGTCCCGGCGGGGATATGCTACGCACTCTCTTTTTTGTCAGCTGGTTTGTACATCTGGGCCTCCTGATCGTCTCGTTTGTACGTATCCCACAGGCCAGGGTGGTTATTGGTCTGTTAGCGCTAACGATTGCGGTGTCATCAACATTCAATCGATTTGTGGATCAGTCCTATCTATTGCGCCAGATTAGCGGGTCTCTATCAACGCTGCTGTTGCTGTTAGCGCTGGCCTATATGGTATTACGTACGCGGTTTCTGGTAACAACGCGGGTGGCGCTGGATCTGGCGTTGCAAGCGATGCATGAGGCGGTAGTGGTGCTGGATCGAGACGGGCGGCTGGTATACACCAATGCCCAGGCAGAGCGGCTTGGTCTGGGCACGCAACCGGCAGTAACCACGGCTCTTGATCGGGTAGGGGTTGATACCAGCATCATCGATCTCTTTACCGGTGGGCGAGCGGAATGGCATTCGGTGACGAAAAAGTTTGATCACGCTCGTAGCTCCACCATGATCTCTGAGTTACTCACGCTCAATCAGCGCCGGATTGCGTTGACGCTAACGCCCGTGATTGATGTCCACAACCGCACACAGGGGATGCTAGTGATGGGGCGCGATATGACTGAGATCGAAGCCTATATGACCCGACTGGAGCAAGAACGGAGTCATCTGGTTGAGGCCATCCGCCAGCTTGAGGCCGAGAAGTATGAACGGGCAAAACTGGCAGAAACGGTACGTACCCTCTCACTGCCGCTGATTCCGATTCTACGTGGGGTGCTGGTGTTACCGCTGATTGGTGAATTTGATTCCGTACGTAGCGCGGATTTTATGCCACACCTGTTAGCCAGCATTGAACGTGAGCGGGCACGGCTGGTATTTATTGATCTGACGGGTATACCGGTGCTGGATCCAGTCGCTGCCACCGGGCTGTTGCGTGGGGTACAGGCCGCGACCTTGCTCGGTGCCCGCTGTGTGCTGGTCGGTATTCGACCGGATATAGCACAGACGCTGGTGATGCTGGGCATTGCATTCACGGGGTTCAAGACGGCGGCGACGCTGGAGCAGGCGCTGTCTGCTGAGTTACACCAACACCCGCAGTGGTTGCCAGCTATGACCAATCTACCGCAACGGACACGGTGACATGACTGTAAACCACACTACGAAGCCTGCTATGACCCTTGATTGTCAACGCTACTAATGGGGCAACTCGCCGCGTACAGGCTTGTCTTTGATGCGTAGGAAACGTTTGCTACACCAGCCGTTGGCACCGCATGCACGTGATACTTGCATAAAGCCATCTCCTCCGTGTTGGTTGGGCAAAGTTTGAACGCTCGATCGACAATCAGGCTGTAGGCACGATCCCGATCCTGCCCATCGGCAGATCCAGGCGTGGTTGTCGTTCACGGATGGGTGTCATACAGGAGGCTTCCCATGGAAATCGCCCCGCCGAGTCAGGATAGAGTACCTGCAGCATCTGGAATTCCCAGTGACCGTATATACGGCGTGCAACGCCAAACAGACTGGTGTACCAGCTGTAATGCACGGTGCGAAAAGCAACCTGATAGTTTTGCAGAACGTTATCGGCTTGAATACCTGGGATGAAGTATGCGCCATTACGAATCAACATCCCGATATTATTCAGGATGGGCTGCATCGTTTCGGGCGGAAGCCCGCTCATCACCAGTTCAGAATGGCCCAGCGTGCGCTCAATTCCAACTGTGTAGGCCCATATGGGCATATTGATGGTTGGATCGCCATTGACTGCAATCACCGACCAGCCAGTACGCTGAATATTGGCTTCCACCTGCTGGATCAACTGGTTCATGGGTGTTCCCCTCTCTCTTACGACAACGAGATGTTTCTACTGTAGCGGATGTAGAGGAACGTAGTGGATACCGAGACGCTGATCTTTGACTACTCGTTGTCGTACTCTCTCTTTACAAGATCATTATCTGACATCAGAGTCGGATGTTAGGAAGAGGCATATCACCACTGCATGTGTGCCGAACATGGATTGCCGACGCTGACAGACTATCTCGAATACAACAGTGCAAAGGGGCACAGGCACCGCGAGATACACGTTCAGTTTATCTGTTGTGCGGGTTTTGCGATCCTCACGCCTCCGCTGGTACACATATTACCTGAACGGTTACGTCTATTGTACACGGAAATCGGAGAGCCAGTAGTTGTGGACGGGATACGAAATAGTATTACAACGAGACTTCACCGCAGCCGGGGCGCGGGGGCCACCAGCCCCCGCGCATGGTTTCGGCGGGTTGAAGCCGCACCACGCCTTCCTACCCAGGGGATGTCTCGTTGTGGTAATAGGTAAGCGATCCAGTAGGATGATCCAGAGGGGTAATGCCCCATCATGTGGTGGAGTTTGTCACATCAGCGATCGTGGTGACGGCATCTACGTTGGGAGTGAGCAACCGTATCCAGAAGCGACTGCCACTGCCTTCAATACTCGTAAAGCCGATTTGCCCGTGATGCAACGCAACCAGCGAACGGGCAATATCCAGCCCCAATCCGGTACCACCCACGTCGCTACTGAGGGGATTTTCCGAGCGAAAAAAACGGTTGAAAATCAAAGACTGATCCTCAGCGCGAATACCCACACCATTGTCCTCAATGGTAATGATCAGCGAGCGATCCTCGTCGTGTTTCCAGGGCGTATCAGTGAGGGCACCATCTGGTACCTCGTCGGCATGATGAATTTCCCAGGCCTGGATACAGACTGCTCCCCCTGGATACACATATTTGACGGCATTCGAGATCAGGTTGGTCAGAATCCGTTCCAGATGCATCGGATCGATCCAGATGGAGGGCAAGCGCGGAGCGACTTCGATCTGGACGTTCACATTGCGTTCATGGATTAAGTTGCTGAGACCAGCAACCGCTTCTTCCAGTGCATGCTTGACTGTCACCCAGCGGCATTCCAGTCGCCATGTTCCCTGTTCAAGCCGGGCTGTTTCCAGCAAGTCATTGACGAGCAGGGTCAAATTATTGGTCTGACGCTGGATGGTCTCGATGTACAGGCGTTGCTCTGCACTAAGTACAGATAAATCAGTATAGGAGAGTATATCGACAAAACCTTTCATACTCGTCAGTGGTGTGCGCAACTCATGCGATGCCATACCAATAAATGCAGTTTTGGCTTGTTCGGATTCAACAATCCGAGTGATATCCTGAATAATGACCACCGATCCCAGTTGCTTCCCCACACTGCTGAGAATAGGTGCACTTTGCAGGCGCACAATCTGTGAGCCGAGGGCTATCTGATCCTCAGTTGGCTGCAAGTCAGTGTCATACAACTCGCTGCGTATCTGACTGATGACCTGTCGCACCCCGTCCCGGAGCGCAGGTGGGGCGGCCAATTCCAGCTGGCTGAGTGATTGGCCCATCATATATGTTCCATCCTGTTGCAGTAATTCGCCAGCAGCCGGGTTAAATACGACAATCCGTTCTTCCATATCAACCGCCAGCACCCCGTCGGCAATACTTTCCAGAATCGCCTGACGCTCGCTAACTGCATGCGCCTGTTCGTCTAATAACTGGACAATCATATCGGTGGCGTGATCCAGTGCCTTGCCAAGCTGCCCGATTTCGTCACAACTGGTCAATCGCGAACGGCGTGATAGATCGCCGGCCGTGACTGCATCCGCCACCTGAACCAGGCTGAAAATTGGGCGTGTAAAACTACGCGCTAGCCAGGCACCGGCCAGGAACAACAGCACCAACGCCAGACCGTTACCGATGAGAATGATCGATAAACCCAGAGTGATAATCTCATCGGCACTCTGTTCACTGATCTGCAGGCGAATGCCTATTACTTCCTGTCCCAGGCGTGGTTTGATCAATCGTGCCATCCCGTTATCTGGTTGCCACTCAATAGTTTCGACCAGGGGAGTGTCAGGGTCTACCAGGGTAGCCTGGCCTGTCAGACCCAAGTCGCGCTGGAGACGTACAAGCAGTTCTGCCAGATCGAAGAAGGTGTATGCATAGGCAATAATCTGTTCCTCTGAGATGAACAGCGGTGCACAACTCACGATCATGTGCATCTGATTAAAGTTAATCACGTGCGTCTCCACTGTATCACAGGGAGGTAAAAGATTACGCGGAATGACATGGACGGGTTGATTAGTGGCTGCCACATTCACCAGCACCCGATTATGTTGATCGCGGAGCATAGCCTGATCAACTTTAAACCGCTCACGTGTGGCAGCAACTCGTTCCTCAATAATCGGCAAGATCTCTGCGCCGGAAGTAATGCGCTGATGCACACGGGCATCAAGTAAACGTCCAAGTAAAAGTGTATCAGATACGATCATTTCGGCGGCAGTGCGCAAATCACGTTCACTCTGCTCCAGGGCAGCAATTAAACGTTGTTCTTCTTCATCAAGGTCGCGCAGTAAAATGCGTTCATGCGCCTGGTTGGTACTCAGCAGAAAACTGATGGTATTGCCAACAATCGCAATGATCATCAAGATCATCAGCGGTACCAGGATGCGAGCGCGGATACCGCCTGATTGCCACCCTCGCCTCTGACGCCGAGTTTGCTGTTTCGGTGCAACTGGTGCTACTATGGCCTGATCTTGCGAATTGTCCATTGGTGCAGCCGATCGATAATGTATCATAGATGTAGGATCTGGCCTCTCCGTATGAGTGACACAGGTTCTGTGGTTGCTCGAACACAAGGTCTTGTTTGCCTTCAGCAGAGCCGTACTGTTTCTGGTTTCTCCATGCAGTCGTAAGTGAACAGGCGCGTTGACCATACCACCACGTAACTCGTGTACGTGCTATGAGTTACGTTTGCTGAGCATAAGGTGGGGCACCGTCAGATTGGGTACCAACGCTCTTTCGCAGTATGCTTATGATGCCTGTCCTTCAGCGCGTATCAATCACCGGTACCGTCTCTTGACCAATTTCGCGCTCTCTGGTGAGTATGGTGGCTGTCGTGTTATGTGCTGGCAGCCGTACCCAGAAACAACTGCCTTCGTTCTCTTTACTCCAGAAACCAATTTGCCCCTGATGGGTCATAACCAGTGAGTGGGTAATCGCCAACCCCAGACCAGTGCCGCCCACCTCAACACTCAAGGGATTTTCGGAACGGAAAAAGCGGGTAAAAATGGAGGGTTGGTCGGTGGCCCGAATGCCCACCCCGCGATCTTCAACCGTGATCAGCACCGAACGCTCCTGGCTGTGTACCCAGGGCATGGCAGCATGCGGCTGGCTGGGCAAGCCGGTCGGATCATCTAACAGGGTGGCCCGTATATGCACGGCTTGCTCCGGGTAGCTATACTTGATCGCATTTGATACCAGGTTGGTCAGGATACGGCGCAGGTGCACGGGATCAATCCACAGTGGTGGGAGATCAGGCGTGATTGTAACCACCAGTTGGATCTGCCGCTGTTCCGCAAAATGGTGCAAGATCGTAACGACTTCACCGATGATCGCAGCCGGGTCAACCACAACGTTCTCGGCCTGTTGTTCACCCTGTTCCAGGCGAGCCATTTCTAGCAAATCATTGACCAGCACGATCAAGCTATCGGTCTGGCGCTTGATCGTATCGATTGCCAGGTTCTGCATCTCCGCGATGTGGGTTCGATCCGAACGGGCCAGCAGATCCACAAAGCCACGCAGGCTGGTCAGTGGCGTGCGCAATTCGTGGGACGCAGTCGCAATAAAGGCGCTCTTGGCCTGCTCAGACTCAACCATCATAGTCACATCCTGGATGACAACGACAGCCCCCTTCTTTGTCCCACGCTGTCCCATAATCGGCGCACTGCGCAAGCGTACAACCCGTTCTCCCAATGATATGCGCTCCTCGGTTGATCCTCGGTTCCGCCGAGACAGCTCTTTCTCCAGCCGTTGGATAATCTGCTGGATGCCTACGACAAATACCGGGTCATCGGTTGCCTGTAGCCTGGTAAGCGGTTGTCCTTGCAGGCGAGTTGCATCCTGCTTGAGCAAGGTAGCCGCAGCGGGATTAATCATCATGATGTATGCTTGCTTGTCAATCGCCAGAACACCATCGGCGATACTCTGTAAAATTGCATGCCGTTCGCTGGCTGTGCGCTCCTGAGACTGAAATAAGGTCATAATAGTGTCGGTTGCTTGATTAAGAGAACGCCCCAGCAACCCGATCTCATCCTGCTGTACCAGATGAACGCGTTGTGACAGGTCGCCATCGGCAACCGCCTGAGCCATAGCCGAGAGCTTGAGGATAGGATGGGTCAGGCGGTGTGCCAGCCAGATGACTCCCAGCAGTAACGCCAGTAGCGTCAGTCCACTGCTAATCAGCGTCACCTGCACGCTGGCATTAATGATTTCATCCACATCCTGGCGACTCACCTGCAAGCTCATCCGCACCTGACCATCGCCCAACGGCACGTTGATGTCGCGGGATTTGGTCGGAACGAAAAAACTGCGATTACCTACCGACTGGCTACTGATCATCGAAATGCGCTGATCGCTGATATAAAATCCCAGGTCGGCCTGGAGTGCCAGCGTTTCTTGCAGGTGCCGGAACAACACCGGCAAATCGAAAATCACATACCCAAATGCAATGGTGGTGCCAGTTTTGCTGCGGATCGGCGCACAGGTAATTAACAAGCGGGTATTCGTATAAGCACCCAGAATACGCTGTTGTTCCACACAACGTGGCAGTAAAAGACGACCCTGTTCATTGACAGCTTCGTATCCAGATAGCGTCTCATTAACCAGCAGTTGCCGTTCAGTATCCATCACGATCATCTGCTGAACTGCAAAACGGTCACGCACAGCAGTGATCGACTCATAGAGTTGTTCAGATACTATAAATTCACCGTCTCTATGGGCCTGGGAGATAGCTGCAATGAGTAATGGATCGGTGGTCAACATGGTGAGTGCCGCCACTGCATCATGTTCGCTCTGTACCAGAGCCTCTTGCAGCAATTGCGACTCAACGGTCAATTGTTGATCCACGAGCCTTTCGCGAATAGCACCCGTGCCCAGCAATAGCACCACAGTCGTGACTGCATTGGTCAATAGCAGCAATACGACCAGCGAACCGATCATTTTGGCCCGGATACTGGTGGTGAACCATGCAAAGTAGCGATGGTACTTGCGCAGATATGTCATCGGTGATGATTTTACAATCGTATGAGTTGTCACGGGCCCATTCCCACGCAAGTAAATAAAAAGGGTGACAGTATCACTCAACTAGTATTACAACGAGACTTCACCACAGCCGGGCGCGAGGGCCGTAGGCCCCCGCGCATGGGGTTTCGGCGGGTTGAAGCCGCCCACCCTCCTACCCAGGGGATGTCTCGTTGTCGTACTAGATGTGTCCGATATAATGAACGCCTATACCAATTGTAAAATGGAGAAACAACTTCAGTCGTTCTACAGGTCAAACGACGAGCGCCGTTTCTCCATGTTGCCCAACCGTAATGGAGTGACGAACCTGGCCTTAGCGTAAATAACGATCCAGTGTCACGCCAACTTCTTCACCCGTCAGAAACAGCGTGCCCAGCTCGCGGTTTTCCATGCGTTGCAAGCCGGCCGCATAGAGTTCGTCCTTTAATGTCACATACCCGACTTCCGGCGTTTTGATCAGCGACGTCATTTCCTCACTCAAATAGAAGCGCACAAACGCCTCTAATTCCGGGCGCTCCAGCGCCGCAGCATTAATGTAAATAAAGAGCGGGCGTGACAGTGGTTGATAGCTGGCATCGCTAATCGAAGCAAACGATGGTGCAACACAGCCATCGCCATTATCAATCTCCACTGGCTTTATCTTGTTGACATTGACAACCACATACGCATATCCCAGATAGCCGAGCGCAAAGGGATTGTTCGCTACCCCAAATACAATCACATCGTCATCTTCTGTTGCCTGATAATCACCACGACTTTCTTTGGCCTTGCCAACAATGGCCTCGGTGAAATAATCAAACGTACCACTATCAGTGCCTGGACCAAACAGGGTGAGTGGTTCATCCGGAAAATCGGGGCGGATTTGATTCCATCTAGTAATTGTTCCCTGGGCTTCGGGTTGCCAGATCCGGCGTAACTCCTCCACGGTCAGACAGGTAGCAAAATTATTCTGTGGATGGATAACGACCGAAAGGCCATCATAGGCAATGGGTATTTCAATAAAATCAATCCCGTTATTTTCGCAGACCTCAATCTCCTCTGGCCGAATGGGACGTGAGGCATTCGACATATCGGTTTCGGCATTACAGAATTTCTTAAAACCACCACCGGTACCAGAGATACCGACACTAACGCGCACCTGTGGGGCAAGCTGGGCAAATTCTTCGGCCACAGCTCGGGTGATCGGAAACACCGTGCTGGAGCCATCAATCACGATAGTGCCTGATAATCTGGTCAAGTCTGGCGCAGTTGTTGCTACAGTCTCTGTAGCGACGGCGCTGCTGGTTGCGGTCGGCTCATTGGCAGCACCGGAGCGATTCTGATCAGGCGACCACAGATTTCCGCACCCAGTAAGTAGTAGCAACCCAACATAGATTGTGGAAATGTATCTGACCATAGAATGGGATAACAACTGGCCGGGCATAGGTTCTCCTTACGAAATAAGGCGACGAGTTTATGATCGTTCAATCCGGTGCATTCTTTGCTGACATTTGTGTGTACGAAGACGCATCGCTTGAAACCGTGAAAAATAGTACTCATAGAATACCTTTTTTACGACGTCAGATAAGCTATTATTGACATAAAAATCATAATAAAAACTAATGAGTCGGCAATGGCTGGTCAATGATGTGCATATTTGTCCTATAATTACAGGTCGCTTATAGCCGTCCAAAGCCCACAGCGACTATGTAAAACAAAGCCTATCTCGATGGTACATAGGAATCCCGGCAAAAGCCCGGACAGAGCGAGATCCAGACGAAAGCCTGAAATCCGGTGCTGCACAATTCAGGCTTGCTGTATCAGTCAGCAACTTTTCAGGGAAACGCTCACCCACGTGGGTTGGGGGAGCCGCAGGTTCCGGCGAAACCTTCTAAAAAGAACCGCCGGGAGAGATAGGTTGCCGCTACACCATTCCACTTGAACGGGTTACATCTGTCCTATTAAAAACAGAATACACAAGTTTCTTTATTCTTTGTTAAAGAAAAGATTAAGGGAATATTAAATTGGGTGACAGAATCATTACGAAGCGTCAGAAAGGAGCAAATATGGCTTCACTATTGAGAGGGAGAGCGGGAAACCACTGCCGGCAAGTATCGCGGAACGTGGAGTACTGACAGGGTATACGCGGCAGGTCATCTACCGGTACCGACCGGTTCTGCCTGTGGCAGTGGAGAAGAAGAGGAGAGAGGAGTGAGAAGAGAGGAGTGAGAAGAGAGGAGTGAGAAGAGAGGAGTGAGAAGAGAGGGTTCTCGCTTCTCGATAACGGTTACCAGCGACGACGGAGACGCTGACGCAAAATAATGGCGGCAGCATTAACGGTCAGTACTAACGCCAGGAGTACCATAATAGCAGCAGAGGCGGCACTGCGAAATTCATCCTGCGGCCGCGATGTCCAGTTAAAAATCAAAATTGGCAGGACGGTGAATGTGTCAAGCACATGGCCTGGAAGGAACATAACAAATGTCAGCGCCCCGATCGTAATCAAGGCCGCAGTTTCACCCATAGCCCGCGAAACCGCCAGTATCACGCCGGTTAGAATGCCAGGGAGCGCCAGCGGCAGCACATGATGCCAGGTGGTTTGCCAGCGGGTGGCACCCAGTGCATACGATGCCTCACGTAAGCCGGGAGGGACAGCGCGGATCGCTTCACGAGAGGCAATAATAATCATTGGTAGCACCAGCAAGGCCAGCGTTAGCGCCCCGGTCAGAAGGCCTCGCCCCAGGTTCATCCAGCGGATAAATATTTGTAAGCTGAGCAACCCGTAGATGATCGATGGCACCGCCGTAAGATTGCTGATATTAACGTCAATAATGCGACTAAACCAGTTCGTTCGAATATACTCTTCCAGATAGATGGCTGATGCCACACCAAGCGGAAACGCAACCACAATGGCCAGGCTGATTACGTAGAATGTCCCAACCAGCGCGGCTTTAATCCCGGCCCGATCCGGAAAGCGCGAGTCAAAGCTGGTCAAGAAATCCCAGTTCAGACGTGTGATACCCTGATTGAAAATGGAGACAAAGAGAATGCCGATGATAGCAAAACCGACGCCGATACTGATCAATCCCAGTAGGTGAAAGACGATATTGAATAGCCGCCGCCGATACCGATACTTTGTCTGAGGCCGGGATCGGGTTGCCAGAGAGAGTTGTTTCTCGATGGTCGGGCTATGATCTGGAATGCTCATTATTCATAGACCTCACGGAAGCGATGAATAAACCAGGTACTAAACAGATTCATCACAAGCGTCAATAGAAACAGTGTCATACCGACGGTATAGAGCGTATAGTAACCGAGCGAGCCATAGGGCGTATCACCCAGGCTGACCTGCAAGATATAGGCAGTCATGGTTGCGGCTGATTGGCGCGGATCAAATGTCAACAATGGATTTTGCCCGGCCGCAATGGCAACGATCATCGTTTCTCCAATTGCTCGCGACAGAGCCAGAATAATAGCAGCTACCACCCCGGATGCCGCAGCTGGTAAGAGAATGCACATAGCGACCTCGAAGCGTGTGGCCCCCAGTGCATACCCACCTTCACGTAATGTCTGAGGGACGGCAGCCAGAGCATCTTCGCTTAACGACAGCACCATGGGTAAAATCATGAAACCCATAACGATGCCCGACGATAGCATATTCAAGCTTTGCATTCCTGGAATGAACTGCTGGAGGAATGGTGTGACCGTGATCAGCGCAAAATAGCCATAGACCACGGTTGGCACACCGGCCAGTATTTCGAGTGCAGGCTTGACGAATGCACGGAATCGTTCGGGGGCAAATTCATTCAAATACAGTGCAGCCAGCAGGCCTGCCGGCACTGCTACAGACATAGCAATCAGTGATGTTACAAAGGTTGCGGTGATTAACGGCCAGATACCATACCGTTTATTGGAGAACAGCGGTGTCCACTCTGTATCAAACAGGAAAGCGGTGAGGGGCACGGCGCTAAAAAACGCGGTAGTTTCATTAAGAAGCGAATAGACGATGCTAAAGGTGGTCAAGACCGAGATAGACGTAGCTGCCAGCAAGATGAGATGAATAATACGCTCACCTATACGTGAGTTCTGCCGCTGGCGGGCGTTCGGTTGCATCACCCCACGATAAGCCATACCGTACCTTTACCTTTATGTCTCTAGCTATAATTACTAGCCTGCTGTTTGTTGAGTACATTCCAATAGTCCACAAACCTGATGCGCGCTCCTGGTGCGCGCTCCTCTAGAGCACGAAAGTCAGGTACGCGCTCCTCCGGAGCGCGAAAGTTAATGACCGTTTACCAGCATACCATAGGAGAACCCAGGAGGCAAATATCAATCTATCGAGTCATAGGGAATAAACTATCGATGAACACGGATAAAAACGCCCGGAGTGCGGGTTCATCGGTAGTTATCAGAGAATACATAACGCTCATTCTGCACCGTTGTGGGTGCTACCTGTTTCCACTACATAGGGATGAACGACCAGCACCATACGATTAGCACGTGATCACCATCGTGGATACCTATAACGTGACGCAATAGGCCTGGTCAATATCTGGCTCGGCGCGGATCTGACTCATCACATCGTCCGGGGCCGGTTCATCGAGAGTGAGTACCATCATAGCGCGCTCACGGGGGGCCATACGACCAACATACATCCCTGAAATGTTCACATCGGCCCTGCCTAGCAGAAGACCTACCTGCCCGATCATACCTGGACGATCACGGTGGTAGGTAATTAACATTGGCCCGCTGGGGACAAAATCGACCCAGTATCCATCGGCCCGGACAATATGTGGCTCACCACGTAGCACGGTACCACAGAATACCCGCTCATGCCCGGCTGTCATTGCCCGCACGACGAGCAACCCGGCATAGTTCTGTGCCTCTGGATTGGAACGCTCAGTAATCCGCATGCCACGCTCACGGGCAATCAGTGGCGCATTCACCGGTGTCACCCGCTGCTCACTGGTGGAGGCCAGCAAGCCCTGCAAGATCGCCAGTCGCACGGGTTGGGTATCAACTGTTGCTAGCTCGCCAGCATACTCAAAATCATAGCTACGTACTGGCTCGTTGATCAGGTGCTGACACAGAGCACCCATCTGCCGTCCCAGCCGAATATAGGGTTCTAGCACACTCCAGGCTTCGGGGGCCACGAACGGCGCATTGACTGCATAGCGTGGGGTGCCACCGGCCAGCGCTGCCAGTACACCCTCAGCCACATCGGTACCCGTGAGCGTCTGTGCTTCTTCAGTCGAGGCACCGAGATGTGGCGTGGTGATCAGGTGCGGATGGTGGAGCAGATCCAGGTTTACTGGTGGCTCGTTGCTGTAGACATCAAGCGCTGCGCCGCTCAAGTGGCCCGAATCGAGAGCCGCCCGTAGTGCCGCCTCATCTACAATGCCGCCGCGGCTGGCATTGATCAAGTAGCCCCCGGGCTTGATCTGGGCAATGCGCGTGGCATCAAACAGGTTGCGTGTACTATCAACTAGAGGTACGTGCAGCGAAACCACATCACTCCGCGCCAGCAGATCGTCCAGTGTGACGATCTCGACCCCCAGTTGTGTGGCGCGATCAAATGATACCACCGGATCAAAAGCGAGTACGTGCATTTCCAGTCCACGCGCCCGTCGTGCTACCTCCGAACCAATACGACCCAGACCAATCAGTCCCAGAGTCTTACCACGGACTTCACGGCCCATGAATTTGCTACGTTCCCACTTCCCGGCCTGTACCGAACTGTGTGACTGGGGGATCTGTCGCACCAGGCTAATGAGCAGTCCGATCGTTAACTCAGCGACGGCGACGTTGTTTGATGCCGGCGCATTGACAACGATGATCCCATGCTGCGTGGCGGCATCAACATCAATATTATCCACCCCTGAGCCAGCACGGCCGATCACTCGCAGGCGCGTACCGGCTTGAATCACCTGTGCCGTCACTCTGGTAGCACTGCGCACCACCAGTGCATCATAGTTTGATATGACCTCCAGAAGTTGGGCTTTATCCAGATCCAGTCGTACATCTACCTCAGCCGCCGCCTGCAGTGCCGCCAGTCCCTCTGGCGCAATCTTCTCCGATACCAGAATGCGATCCACGGACATTCTCCTCACTTTCATGATCACGAATACTGTTGTCTGTTCTGCATAATCGTGTCACAGGCATCGTTCATTGTCTTTTTCATGCACACGATTACAATCAACGCTGATTGGGAGACGATATGGTCGGTACCGTACCTGTGGGTTGCTCGCAAGCACCACCATCATACCATGGGAAATAGGAGAGAGGAAATGGAAGTCAGGAAGAGAAAATAGCGAGCTATTGCGCCAGAGTACTATTTCCTTTTTCCCTGTTCTCGCTCCTATTTCCTAAGCCTGGTGACCGTGCTATCAGGTGGTGATGGCCTGTTCAATTTCTTCACAGATTGCATGCAGGAGCAGTGTGTGTGCCTCCTGGATGCGGGCACTGCTGTGACTGGCAACCACGATGGCATGATCGGCCAGGGCACGCGCCATACCACCATCTTTGCCCAGCAGGGCTATGCGGATCACCTCGCGTTCTGTGGCAGCCTGCAGCGCAGCAAGGATGTTCGGCGAAGTGCCACCGGTGCTAAAACAAACCAGCACATCACCTGGTCGTGCGAGCGCCAGCAACTGTCGCGCAAAAACCTGCTCAAAGCCAAAATCATTGGCGATACACGTCAGTGCGGGCGCATCAGCTCCCAGGCATACGCCGGGCAACGGGCGGCGGTTGCTACGATAGCGCCCAACCAGTTCTTCTGCCAGATGCAACGCATCGGTCGCACTGCCGCCATTGCCACAGCTAAAAATCGTCTGTCCGCGTAACACCGCCGCGCAGATTAACGCGATGATCTGTTCGATGGTGCCAGTCTGCGCATGGAGCGCGTGCAGCACCGATAGACTCTCGTTCAGTTGTTCCGCAAAGGAGGCTCTGGGCATGGATTTCCTTTCTTATATCATATCAGGTTACAGGAAACAGATTGCAGGCGATGAACCGTATCCCCTATGCACCGGCACGTTCCCACGCTGCTATCGCCAGACCGGAAGCCACACCGGTAAACACATCCATCTCCTGCAACCGTGCTGCGCCAAACTTCTCGGTGAGCATACGCACAAAGCGTGGTATACGTGATGATCCACCGGTGCGTAACACGACATCTATATCGTCTGCTTGCAACCCGGCCGCATCCAGGGCGCGGTCAATACAGCGCTCAACCGTGCGCACATCTGGCCCGATTAACCGCTCGAAATCCCAGCGCGGAATCCGCTCTGTAAAATCAATCTCGCCCATCTGCATCTGCAAAATCGTTTCTGTCTGCTCGCTGAGTTGTACCTTGGCTGCTTCCACCTTCTCATACAAGGGTAATCCATAATTCTGGCGTACCAGTGACCGTAATGCCCGCATCTCGCGAGGTTTATCACTCAGGGCAATCCCCTCTTCGATAATCGTCTGATATCGGGGATGTGTCAGATCAACAATCGTTTGCCATTCGGCCAGGTGTTCGATCACATGCGCGGGAAAAGGCAGCCGTCGCGGCCCCAGCGTCGCTCCTGCACCAAAGTGGGGCAATAGTCGGCCCATCATCAATCGTTGATCAAGCAGATCGCCACCTACCGGCACGCCATCGGTGGCAAGAAACACGCGATTACCCTGCCGGTCAAGCAGCATAATTGTCACGTCCAGTGTACCACCGCCAAAATCAAACACCAGCACCCGCCGCTCGGTTCCCCGAAGACCACGGGCATATGATAGAGCGGCAGCAGTTGGCTCCTCGATAAACGTCACATTGGGCAGGTCAGCAGCAGCACAGGCGTCTTGCATCCGCTGAAATGCCAGATAGTCAGCCTGGGCATCCAGTGCATAGTGAACGGGTCGCCCGATCACCATGCTGGTCACTGGCATATCCAGGTAGGCTTCCACCCGCTCACGGATCATGCGTAGCACAATGGCAATCAGCGCCTCAAGGGTATAGCGGATACCAAAGACATTGGTGTCCTTAAAGGTGCGGTCACGCAGACTGGTTTTGAGCGACTGAAACAACCGTCCAGGGGCGTTCGCATCTACGGTGACATAGAGTGCCTGGACAACTGTGCCCACATCGGCCAGTGTCACTTCGGCATCACCAATATATGTCCAGGCATAATCGATCTCGCGTCCAACATTGCCTGCCGTGAAGCGATTAATTGCCTCTCGTCCAATATATGGCACTCCGTCACGGCTGATAAACAGGGTCGAACGTAAGATATATGGATTGGCGTTGACCGAGTCAATCGGTATCAGGCGCAAATGTTGCCCATCATACACGGCAACGCTCGAATTCGTGGTGCCAAAATCGAGACCAATCTGCATGTGTTTCTCCATTCTGACAAGCGGTGCAATAAATGTAAGGTTATTTCGATGTAGTCGTTCAAGAAGTGAGAAGTGAGAAGTCTCTATTCTCACTGAGCATGGGCAGCGCGGCCCGCAGACTGTTGCGCTGTTCAAGAAGAGAGAAGTGAGAAGTCTCTATTCTCACTCCTCTCTCCTCTTCCCTCAACTGCGGGCATCGCGTCCGAAAGAAAGAGTAACCGCGTACTGCGAGAAAACAAATCGGAATAACCTTTAATGACGATGATCAAGTCAGCATACCTGATACTCAGGATCCTGTCAATATCAGGAGGTACGGGAACTGTTCACATTTCGGGAGCAGGAATTTCACCTAGAAGATGAGACCGGGACAGCAAGCCGATCTTTCCCCCAGGGGTGAGCAGTAACGTTGTATGCGAACGACGAGCGAGAAGCGCGGAGCGAGAAGCGAGAACCCGCACGCCGCACGCCGCACGCTTCACGCCTCTCGCCTCATCTCATGGCCTATAGCGAATTCCCCCAAAAGGCCTATGCGCTCGTGAAATTTTTCCTTTATACTGGAGCTGTGTGGGAGCCGTGTTCCGTAGTTTAAGGAGGCAACTCTGGTGATCTGACTAGCTCAATCTGGATAAAACTATGTTAACCACAGCCCATATACAAACCGTATTAACTCACTATGATCTCGGCACCATCCAGCGTGTAACGCCGACCTGTCAGGGCAACGTAAACGCAACGGCTTTTGTCGAAACAACCTATGGACGATTCGTCGTTCGACGCAACCAGCATCACGTCAACGAGGCATTTCATCGTTATCGGCACGCTCTGATTGCTCATCTGTATGAACACAACTTCCCTGTCCCGGCGCTCATTCCTACCAGGAATGGCACGACAATGCTGAAACTTGATGGGCAACTCTATGAAGTACAGCTCTTTGTTGAGGGGAAAGATTATAATCCGGATCAACCGCAGCAGCTTACCAGCATCGGAACTACCCTGGCGCACTATCATCGTATTGTGCAGGAGCTTGACCGTATGCCTGGTGAGGCGATTCCTCGCTATAGCCCCCGTTGTATTCAAGGTCTGACTGAGCGCCTGATGGAATGCGATGTGATGGGCGACCTGTGGCCGTCGTTAACCTGGTATGACGCTCGTGCTGCGCAACTGCGTGCTGCGCTGGATATACCTTCTTATACGCGCCTGCCACACCGCATAATCCATGGCGATATGCATGCCGATAATCTACGCTTTGCGGGCAACCGGGTTGTCGCATTGCTTGATTATGACCAGATTGCCTGGGATGCACGCATTGTGGATCTGGCGGATACCCTGGTAAGCTTTGCCACCGATACCAGTTATGCCGGCCAGTTTCTATGGGGAGTGTTTAAGGGGCCACTGCACCCTGAACGTGCCACACGCATACTGGCGGCGTATATGCGGGTTGTGCCGTTGACACGGCGAGAACTTGAAACATTGCCAGAACTGATTGAACTGATGTGGCTGCAGGGCGCACTGGGGCGGGTGACCTCGACACTCGAAGGTTCGATCGAATATCACCTCGATTTGCTGGGTCAGGGACGCTGGCTGTCAGGGTGGATGCGTCAACACAGTCCGCTGCTGGTTGAGCAATGGATGGCGTTAGATGCGGTATCCGATAGCAGCCCGGTGCTGCAGATAGCCGCGTAGGGCCTCCACGCGACCTTCTGGCTATCCCCAATAGGAAATAGGAAATAGGAGATAGAGAGTAGGAGATAGAACAGAGGAAAGAGCAGTTCTCGCCAATGGCTCCCTCTAGCAAGAGGCGAGAGGCGAGAACCCTCACTTCTCATCTTTTATGACTGCTATTTCCTACTACCCCACTATCATTGAGAGAAAGGTATATGGCAGTATGTATTCGCGCCAGGTTGGCGCGGCCTATTCGTGCATGAAGTACCTTTATTTGGGGTCTTGTGCGTAGGCGGCAGACGTGACCGAGAGAAAAAACGTTGTTCACCGCGTATGTCCAGTTATATGACCCCTGGCCAAAACACCGCCCATACATCACCTCCGCATCAGTTGACGGAAGTGCGAGAGCAAGGTATAGTAAATAGTGTATTCTTGTGTACCATATTGCCCCATTGATTAAGGGCTTCTGGCCATGCATACCCGCTGGCTACAACAAATACATAAGCTGCGATCCTGGTTGTCGCCCCCTGCGCCCTGATGCGCATGGGGGTTTTTTGTATCGTATTTTACTACATAAACGTAGTTGTCGCGTCTGTAACGGTGCGAATTGATGACAGAGAAACGAAAATCACTCACGGAGGGATAGTGCAATGCCTATTAAATGGGAAGATAAATTCGCGCGTGAGGGCTTGACTTTTGATGATGTGCTGTTGGTACCGGCTGAGTCGCAGGTATTACCACTGACGGTCGATGTCAGTACCTGGTTGACCCGGAAGGTACGGCTGAATATTCCGATCGTCAGTGCAGCGATGGATACGGTGACGGAAACTCGCCTGGCAATTGGTCTGGCCCGTGAAGGCGGTATGGGCTTTATCCATAAAAATATGTCGATTGAGAAACAATCCGAGATGGTACGCAAAGTCAAGCGTTCCGAGAGCGGGATGATCACCGATCCAATCACTCTGCAACCAGATAAAACTGTTGGTGATGCGCTGGATTTGATGTCCGAATATCGGATTAGCGGCGTGCCCATCACCACCGAGGATGGGGAACTGGTCGGTATTTTAACCAATCGCGATCTGCGTTTTGAGACAAATCGTGCTCGTCCGGTGCATGAATTGATGACGAGCAAGAACCTGGTGACCGTTCCTGAAGGTACCACGCTCGAGCAGGCCAAGGAAATCTTGCATCGCCATCGGATTGAGAAGTTGCTGGTTGTCAATAATCGTGGTAAGCTCAGTGGGCTGATCACGGTCAAGGATATTATGAAGCAGATCGAGCATCCACATGCGTGTAAAGACGAACAGGGACGGCTGCGTGTCGGTGCGGCAATCGGCACGAGTGGCGACTATCTGGAGCGAGCGGCAGCACTGGTACGCACCGGCGTCGATGTGCTGTGTATCGACACGGCGCACGGTCATTCGCAGGCAGTCCTGGATGCTGTTACCCGCGTCCGCGAAGAGTTTAGTGCCACCCAGCTCATTGCTGGTAATGTATCGACCGCAGCAGCAACGATGGCATTGATCGAACGCGGGGTTGATGCGGTGAAGGTGGGCCAGGGGCCAGGGTCAATTTGCACCACCCGCGTGGTCTCCGGGGCAGGTATGCCCCAGATTACGGCTGTCACTGATTGTGCCCGTGCCGCTGAACGGATGGGGATACCGGTGATTGCCGACGGAGGCATTAAGTACAGTGGCGACATTCCCAAGGCGCTGGCGGCGGGTGCGCATAGTGTGATGATCGGTTCTTTGTTTGCGGGCACGGAAGAGAGTCCTGGCGAGACCATTTTGTATGAAGGGCGTTCCTATAAGAGCTATCGTGGCATGGGGAGCATCGGGGCGATGCAGCAGGGGAGCAGCGATCGCTACTTTCAGAATATGGAAGCGCGCAAGCTGGTGGCCGAGGGCATTGAGGGTATGGTGCCCTATAAAGGCCCGCTGAAAGATACGGTTTTTCAGCTGATCGGTGGCCTGCGTTCCGGAATGGGCTATGTAGGGGCACCAGATATCGAGACGCTACGCCGTGATGCACGGTTTATTCGGATCAGTATGTCCAGTCTGGTAGAGAGTCATCCTCACGATGTAACGATTACCAAAGAGGCACCGAATTATAAGCGACGCTAAGTGCGTGTCCTGGACTGTGGTACATCAGGGGCAGCGGGATGGAACCGGGTGTAAGGCTATAGAATCTGCAAGGAAATAGGAGCAAGGTATTGCACCAGACCGCTATTTCCTCTTTCCCTGTTCTCTCTCCTATTTCCTACTGGATACGTGCGGATATGCCGGAGCTTGATGTGGCACTGAGCTGCCCAGTAAGGTGGTTTCTGTCGTCCTGATCTCACGCAGAAGGGAATCAATGTCTACACAAAATACATGGAATATACAATGGCAAGAGCTATAGCACCAGCGAATATCGCCTTTATTAAATATTGGGGCATGCGTGATGCCGAAAAGACGTTGCCTTATAATGGCTCACTCTCGATGAATCTCAGTGCATGCCTGACAACCACGAGCGTTCGGTTTGACCCGGCGTTGGAGCGTGATCACGTGATGTTAACGCTGTATGCGCGTCCACCAGAAGTGGCCGTCGGGCGACCACGTGAGCGCGTGGTGGCGCACCTGGATCGTATGCGAGCGCTGGCAGGCGTAACGACCCGCGCTCACGTGACTTCGAGCAATAACTTTCCCGCCAATGTCGGTATTGCCTCCTCTGCTGCCGCCTTTGCCGCTCTGACTCTGGCCGGCGTGTCTGCGCTGGGGTTAGATATGGACGAACGTACTCTGTCGCGCTTGGCTCGGTGTAGCGGCAGTGGTTCGGCCAGTCGCTCCATTCCCACTGGCTATGTCGAGTGGCACAACGGTGATGACCTGACCAGTTTTGCCGAGTCGATCGCGCCGCCAGAACACTGGGATCTGGTCGATGTCGTGGCCGTGGTTGACACACAGGCCAAAAAGATCGGGAGTGCCGAGAATCACCATCTGGCTGTCACCAGTCCCTATTTTGGGGTGCGGCTGGAAGGTATCCAGCAGCGGTTGGATGCGGCGCGCACGGCGATTATGCAGCGCGATCTGACGCTGTTGGGCATCACGATGGAGGCCGATGCTGTCTCGATGCATGTGGTCTGTATGACTCAGTCCCCGCCCTCGTTCTATTGGAATGCAGGCACGATGGCGGTCATCCATGCTGTTCGTACCTGGCGTGAGCAAGGGTTGGAAGCCTACTTCACGATCGATGCTGGCCCAAACGTCCACGTCATTTGCGAGGAGCGGAACCGGTTCATTGTCCAGGAGCGATTGGCGACATTACCGGAAGTGCAGTTTACTCTGATGAATAGGGTTGGTTCCGGTGCGCGGCTGGTTGATGCCAATGATTAAATTAACAGGATGGCCGCGGTTGCTCGAAGCCAGGTCTTTTTCGCTTTCAGCAGCGGTGCAGCGTTGGGATGATGGCACCCTGGAACGTTCCAACGCTGGAAGGTACGGTTGTGCCACAGACGAAAAGGCGAACGACGAGACGACACGTGCAATAAGCGGTCACTTTATCTATGGCGCGGTCTGTAGTATACTACCGCCGAAAGCTGCGATGTTGGGTTCGATCTGGCTGTAGTGCGGTGATAATCTAGATGCGTGTTGCAATTATTCATGATTACTTGAACCAGTATGGTGGGGCCGAGCGCGTTCTGGAGGCATTGCATGCTCTGTATCCCACTGCGCCGGTCTATACATCGATCTATGACCCGGAGGTCATGCCGCAAGCATATCGCACCTGGGACATTCGCACATCGTTTATGCAACATTTGCCGGGTTGGAAGAAACACTTCCGCCGTTATTTCTGGTTATATCCTACCGCGTTTGAAAGCTTTGATTTAAGCGGCTATGACCTGATCCTGAGCAGCAGTAGCGCCTATGCCAAAGGGGTGATCCCCCATCCCGGCGCTGTACATATCTGCTACTGCCACACCCCAATGCGGTTTGCCTGGCGTATGCACGACTATGTTGAGCGTGAGGCGATCAATGGCATGCAGGGCCGTATCTTGCCCTTTTTGCTGACCTATGTTAGACTCTGGGACGTGACGACTGTGGTTCGAGTCGATGCCTTTGTTGCGAACTCGCAGGAGGTAGCGGGCCGGATACAACGCTACTATGGGCGTTCGGCGACGATTATACCCCCGCCTGTGGAGTTACCACCCTTCCCGTGCTGTCCAGCGGAGGAGTTTTATCTGGCTGGGGGGCGACTCATTCCTTACAAGCGCCTCAGTCTGGCTGTGGAAGCGTTTAGTAAGCTGGGGTTACCGCTCAAGATCTTTGGCAATGGGCGTGATCGGGCGGCATTGCAAGCACTGGCCGGGCCGAATATCGAGTTTCTGGGTTGGGTAGATGAACGGCAGCGCCGGGAGTTGTTTGCGAAATGCCGGGCGTTTATCTTTCCCGGTGCCGAAGATTTCGGTATCACGCCGCTGGAAGCTATGGCGGCTGGCCGTCCAGTCATTGCCTATGCTGCTGGTGGCGCGCTGGAGACAGTGATCGAGGGTGTCACCGGGCGCTTTTTCTACCATCACAGCGCGGCGGCACTGGCGGCAGCAGTGGCTGCATCGCGTTGCGATCCCTATGATGCAACGATCATCCGCCAGCATGCCGAGGGTTTTGGTTATCCGGTGTTTATTGAACGGATGCGCAGTTTTATTGATAGCGTCATTCGCCAGCGCACCTTACCCTTTACATACACGCTGACCCCCGAATCTAACGGATTCAGGTGAATCGACAGCTATGCAACTACGTTACTATTTTACAATTATGCGCCGCTTCTGGCTCCTGATTATGTTGCTCCCTGTTCTTACGGGCGTGATCACCTTGCTGGTTACTTCGCGTCAGCCACAACGCTATGCTGCTACCGCCCGTGCCATTATTACTCAGACGCCTATACTGCGTGACTCGCAGGCTGGATTTCCCGATTTTAACCTGAACTATTCCTGGCTCAACTCCGAGTTTGTGCTGGATGATCTGCCGCAAGTCGTCAGTAGTATGGCATTTGCGCAGGACGCGAGTGCTCTGGCGACGGCACAGGGCTATGCCATTGATCCAGGGACAGTTCTGGAGGGCCTGAGTGTGCAGTCGTTCCATCGTACTGTGACGTTTTCGGCACGGGCCAGCACGCCCCAGGCAGCAGTGGCGATCCTGCGTGGGGCGCTGGCGGCGCTCGAAGAGTATGGACTGAAGTACTGGGATCGCGCTACCGAGGAGAACAACGGGTTGAATGTGGCGCTGCTCGATCAGCCAGGGGATGCAGTACCGCTGCATAGCCGACGACAGGTGGTGGCGAATGTAGGTGCACGGATGGGACTGGCTCTCGTGGCTGCGATTGCGCTGGCCTTTGTGCTGCACTATCTTGATGACCGCCTACGTGAGCCACGCCAGGTTGAGGAGTGGATGGGATTGCACGTTGTTGGCGTTATCCCTAGAGAATAAATGATGCGTGATGCGATACTCGACGCCGTGCTTTATCGTGCGGTGCGAAGAGTGAGTGGGTAATATGCAGCTTCAAGATTATATTGGTGTACTGACGAAACGCTGGTGGGTTATTCTGCTCACAGCGCTGGCAGCAGCCGTGGCGGCCTATGGCGTGAGCAAGCTCCAGGCACCAACCTTTCGGGCGCAGGTGGTGTATCTGGTACTGGCAAACCGCACCGATCAGGGTCTTAGCCTGACGTTGCGTAACCAGATGAACGTCTATCGTGAACTGGTGCTCCAGCCTGACGCGCTAGAACAGATCAGCCAGCAGATCCAGTTGGATGTATCCGGTGAGCGGTTGCTACGCGATGTGTTTGTGCGCCCACAACCGGATGATCAAAAGATTGTGATCGAGGCGGATCATCGGTTTCAAGCCCAGGCCCAGGCCATCGCTGAAGCGATCGGCCAGCGTCTCGAAGAAGAAGTCACCCGCATCAATGCTCATCTCGAAGGCACGGATCGCATTAATGTCACCCGCATTCAGAGCGCTCGCTTGATTGGGGTACGGCCCAATACGCGGATTAATGTACTGGCGGGTTTGATCCTGGGGGTAGTGGTGGGCTTGCTGCTCGCGTTTGTGCTGGAATTCCTGGACGATACGTTGAAAAATAGTGCCGACGTCGAGCGTTTTGTGGGCATTACCACCCTGGGCACTATTCCGACGATTGATCCCTAGTTATAGAGGAAGGCTTTTGCTATCCAACGGAACAACCACATCACCCCTGATTGCGCTGCGTGATCCGAAGTCACCCGCAGCCGAGGCTTATCGTACGTTACGTACAAACATTCAGTTCTCGAGCCTCGATAAACCGCTCCACACACTGCTGGTAACCAGCACCGCCCCTGATGAGGGCAAGAGTACCACATTGGCCAACCTGGCAGTGACGATGGCTCAGGCTGAACAGCGTGTTATTCTGGTGGACTGTGATTTGCGCCGGCCCACTCTGCACACGCTGTTCAATTTGCCCAATCAGGTCGGCCTGACCAGTATGATCTTGCAGGAGGAAACGGCCCCACTGCCATTGCTGGAGACCAGTGTGCCTGGTTTAAGCCTGCTTGCCAGCGGCCCGCTGCCTCCCCGCCCGGCTGATTTGCTCGGCTCACGGCGCATGGAGGCGCTGATTGCTCGTCTGCGCGAAGAAGCCGATATGGTGTTGTTTGACACGCCGCCCGTCATTGCCGTTACCGACGCGGCTGTGCTGGCAACCCGTCTCGATGGAGTGTTGCTGGTACTACAAGCTGGTAAAACGCGTCGTGACCGTGCCCGCGAAGCACGTCGCTTGCTCGAGAAGGTCAAGGCTAATATTGTGGGCGTGATACTCAACAATGCTCGTCAGGAGGCGGGCTATGGCTACTATACCTGAAGATCATGATTGATTTACACTGTCATATCCTGCCCAACCTGGACGATGGCCCGACCTCACTAGGGATGGCCCTCGAAATGGTACGGGTGGCATTAGCCGATGGTATCACCACCACTGCTGCGACCCCGCATGGACGAACGAGCCGTAGCGTGAGTTGGGTGTACAGTGTGGATCTGGTGCAGCAACGTGTTACGCTGTTGCGTGATGCTCTGGCTGAGGCTGACTTGCCGTTGACGATTGTGCCCGGTACGGAGATCTTCTATGAATCCGATGTGCCAGAGCGTATCAAGGCCGGTGAATTGCTGACTTATGGACACACCTACACCATCCTACTTGAATTTGGGAACGATATTATGCTGTCGATGCTTGAACAGGCGGTCTTTGCTGTACAGCTTGCGGGCTATCGGGTACTGCTTGCCCACCCGGAGCGGATCAAGGTCGTACAGGATAATCCGAATGTGCTCATCCCGCTGATTGAGCGGGGGGTGTTGCTGCAACTTACGGCCGATGCGTTAACCGGCAGCCAGGGCAGGCGCATTCAGCGTCTGGCAGAGGCGCTGGTGTCCCACGCGCTGGTGCAGGTTATCGCCTCCGATGCCCATGGCCCACATGTGAACCGTATGCCGCTCATAGCGCAGGCGCGACGTCTGGCTGCCAACCTGATTGGTGACACAGCGGCGACAGCGATGGTACACGATACCCCCATCGCTATTCTAGCCGATCTCCCGATTGATCCACCCTCCCCTGAACCGATACAGTCACGCTGGAAGTTCTGGTAAGAACGGTGTGTTGAGCGCTTAACACATTGACGTGCTGACCTGTTCTATTACGCACAGTGCCCGTCATAACATCCTCTGGTATGCTATAATGGAACAAACGTTTATTCTATTGAAGCAACGAGGCACATACGATGGCCGAGACCGATCATCCACTCAAGCGCTTACTGGCGCTGGCGGCAGCCGATTTCGCCACCTGGCTGCTCAATCAGCCTGTGCGCCGTGTAACCACCCGGCCTGGTGAGTTGACGGCCATCCCCGATCCGATTGATACCGACCAGGTACTCTTTGTCACGCTGGACGATGGACGCGAACTGATCTTGCATATCGAATTCCAGGGGTTGGGCAGTCACAAACCAGTGCCGTTACGCTTGCTGGAATACAATACACGCATGATTCTGACGTATCGCGATCTCCCGATGTACAGCGTGGTGATCTATCTGGGGGGCGCGGGGCACGGGATACCGGCCAGCATGTGCGCTATGACCTGGAGGGGCAGGTGCGGGTATCGTGGCGCGATGATGTGCTGCATCTGTGGCAACTGGATGGCGAGGAACTGCTTAAGACGGAGCGACCGGCGCTGCTGGCATTGATTGGGCAAACCCGGATGTGCAGCAGCCAGAACAGACGGTATCGCAGGCCGTGGCGCGTCTGGTACACGAGACACAGGGTGAACAGCGTGAGCGCCTGCTGGAAGAGGTGCTGCTGGTATGTTCGGATGAGGAGATAGCGACGATGGCAGAACAGATGATAACGCAAGATGATGGCTTGCCTGAAACGCCGATGATGCGCAAACTGCGTCAGCAGGGATACAACCGAGGATGGCAAGAGGGACGGCAAGAAGGACGGCAAGAAGGACGCGAAGAGGGACGGCAAGAAGGACGCGAAGAGGGACAGGAGCAGGAGCGGCGAGCGTTGTTGCTGCGGCAACTCGCCCGGCGGTGCGGCCCGCTCACAGCGGATATGACGGCCCGCGTGCAGACGCTGGACGCAGATCGCTTGCTCGATCTGGCCGATGCACTGCTTGATTTCACCAGCATCAGTGACCTGGAGCAGTGGCTTGCAACCGCTGCACCAGCCGATCCACAGCCATAATGGGCGCTTATCTAGCGCATATTTTTTAGACAGGCTCTTATATCAATGTGACTTCGACCTTCTGCGGCCGCGTTTCGTCTGCGGCCGCAGGGACGGGCGTCAAGTAATATGTATTTTCATGACTTGAAGTCGTATTTGTAAGAATTAATTTTCTACATATGCCTAACAATCTACTGCACTTACCTTATTTCTCACAACGCATGCCCCTTGTCACCAGCAACGGCTGTGTGGCAACCAGTCAGCCGCTGGCGGCGCAGGCCGGCCTGGCGATGCTCCAGGAGGGCGGCACGGCTGTTGACGCGGCCATTGCCACTGCCGCCGCCCTGACGGTGCTGGAGCCGACCTCGAACGGGATTGGCGGTGATGCGTTTGCGCTGGTGTGGGACGGCACGCGCCTGCATGGACTGAACGGATCGGGCCGCGCACCGGCGGCGCTAACGGTTGAGACGGTGCAGCAGGCTGGATACTCATCTATGCCGACCCATGGCTGGCTGACGGTCACGGTGCCGGGGGCACCGGCGGCCTGGGCCGATCTGCATGCGCGTTTTGGTGCGTTGCCCTGGGCACAGGTGCTACAGCCCGCGATCACCTATGCCGAGCAGGGCCACCCGGTCGCACCAGTGGTGGCGCATAACTGGGGGCGTGCCGTCACCGAAGCGCGGCTGCGTTCGGGCGCGGAGTATGCCGGGTTTTTGCCCACGTTTGCGCCCGGTGGCACTGCGCCAGCCGCAGGTGAGCGCTTTGTCAGCACTGGCCATGCTCGTACCGTGCGACGCATCGCTGAATATGGTGCCCGTGATTTCTCTGTGGGCGAGACGGCGCAGGCTATTGTGCAGTTTGTCCGTGATACCGGTGGTCTACTGACAACTGATGACCGAGGGGCCCATCGCAGCACCTGGGTGGAGCCGTTGTCGCTGACCTATCGCCAGCACGAAGTGTGGGAGCTACCGCCCAATGGCCAGGGCCTGGCGGCGCTGCTGGCGCTGGGCATGCTCGGCGAGTTCGATCTGACGCGCTGGCCGCGTGACTCAGCCGAGGCCTACCATGTGCAAATCGAGGCGATGAAGCTGGCTTTTGCCGATGCCTACCGTTACATTGCCGATCCAGAGCATGAAGTGGTGCCGGTGGCGGCGCTGCTCGACCCGGCCTATCTCGCTGCGCGGCGGGCGCTAATTGGCACGATGGTACAGGCACCAGCGCCAGGACAACTCCTGCCTGGAGGTACGGTCTATCTCTGTACCGCTGACCGCAATGGTCAGATGGTGAGCATGATCCAGTCCAACTTCTGGGGCTTTGGCTCTGGCATTGTTATTCCCGAATGGGGCATCGCGCTGCACAACCGCGGGCATGGGTTTACTCTGGATACCGGCCACCCGAACGTGCTGGCACCGGGCAAGCGCCCGTATCATACGATTATTCCCGCTTTTCTGACGCGCCAGGGGCAGGCAGTCGGGCCGTTTGGTGTGATGGGTGGCGTGATGCAGCCGCAGGGCCACGTGCAGGTGCTGGTCAACATGCGAGACTATGGCTTGAATCCGCAGGCGGCGCTTGATGCTCCGCGCTGGCGAGTGGAAGGCGCGGCAGTCTATGTCGAACATGCCACGCCGCGCCACGTGATCGAGGGCCTGCTGGCGCGTGGTCACGACGTGCGCATCACCACCGAGACCGGCTCGTTCGGCTATGGGCGCGGCCAGATCATTCAGCGCCAGCCGGGGGGCAGCTACGTAGCCGGTAGCGAGCCGCGCTGCGATGGTTGCGCCGTCGGTTGGTAATGGTGGTTCCAAATTGAGCACGTATTCGTAGGAACGACTTGAACATTGAAAGGTAATCCAGATACATGCACGACCGTGTCACGGCTTGGGCCGAGTCTGCGTTGTCGCTGGTGATCGCATGGCTGCCGTGCTGCATATTCGCCATACCTGAACCCCTTCATGCACATGTGCGAAACCGTCAATGTCCCACCTGCCCCGGCGCTACTGGCACCTTTGCAGTACGTTGTATTTCAACGTTCCAAACTCCTAACGTCTCAAAACTCGATACCTTTCTGGGCCTTAATGCCCTGATCCGTAAAGGGGTGCTTGATCAGCGTCATTTCTGTCACCAGGTCAGCAAAAGCGATCAACTCCGGTGGCGCGTCGCGCCCGGTAATGATCAGGTGCAGCATGGGCGGCTTGTGATCGCGCAACCAGTCCACCACACTCTGCACATGCAGCCAGCCAAAGTTCAGCACATAGGTAAACTCGTCCAGCAAAAAAATATCATAGGTATTGCTGGCAATACGCTGCCGGGCCTGTTCCCACCCGTATAACGCCCGCGCCCGGGTTTCGTCCATATCACGGCTTGTCCAGGTAAATCCATCGCCCATCGGTATCAACTCAATGCCCATACGCTGTGCCGAACGCAATTCGCCAAAGCTGGCATTCTCGTGCTTCAAAAACTGGATACCCCCCAGACGCATGTCACGACCCCAGGCGCGCATCAGTATACCCAGTGCCGCTGTTGTTTTGCCCTTGCCGTTGCCGGTATGAACAATCACCAGCCCCTTGCGCCGGTTTTCCTTGCGTACCGCTTCCCGCCACGCCTGGGCTTCGGGTGTTGAGCCAGGTTGAGCGGCGGGCGGGTTGGGCGTTCCTTCGCCATTATCTGTCATAGTTGATCAAACCGGTTTCCGGTTGCCTGTCCTCTGTCTCTTCAAGCATTCAGCGCCAACCACGCGCCTGCGCCAGGTCGCGGCTAAGTAAGCCCAGCAACACTCCGTTGGGGCCATGATCTTCAAAGCGCGCCCGCTCGAACCATTGTACCGTGACATAAACGCCGGGTTCTACTTCTTCCACCATCGGCCCAGAAATAGGCTGACCAAAGAGCGCCATACTCTCGGCAAAGCTCTTGCCTGGTAACCCGTCAAACTCAAGGCCATTGCGCTGCCAGTAGTCTAAAAATGGTTCGCAAAGTGTGTGGCCGGTGGCTTCAAAGAACAGACATCCCGATGTTGGCGCACTGCGTGTAAAATCCCACCAGCTACGTCCTTGCAGTTCGAGCGTCACATCACCTAGCCGTCCCAACTGCACATTGTAGGGAGCAGCGTTCTCAGGATGTAGCTCAAAACGATACCGTTCAAAGTACTGAACGACATAATCCCGTCCATCTGGGGCACGTTCCACAAATTCTTCACTGATGGGATAGCCAAAGATAGGCAACCCTCCATGACGCTCCCAATAGGTTTTGAAGCCCCCACGTACCGAATGTTGTGTCTCGGAAAAGTAAATCTGATCGGGAGTACTGCTGATGGGTTCAATGGGTGCAAATGGGTTTGCCGGCTGCGCAGCCGGTGGTTGCGCGGCTGGTGGTTGTTCGGGTACCGGAGCTGGCTCTTGCAGCGGGCAGCCGTTATAGGTCTGTGCCAGTTGCACGGCGCGGAATACATTCAAGCGTCCCCAGCCATACTCCTCGTCCCACCCAGGCGGGCCTTTGTCATCAGCGCTGGCAGATAGCACACACGTGACATCCACATGACTGAGGTCGGGCCGTACCGTCCAGACCAGTGCCGCAGCTGCGGCAACGTAGGGTGACGCAAAGGATGTGCCATTCGGTGGGCCATATTCGCGCTCACCCACCAGGGTTGTCCACAAGCCCACACTGGGGGCAGAAATATCGATATGACTGCCCGTGTTTGAGAAGCCCGTGATAGTATCGGCATTGCTGGTACCGCTGACTGCCAGCACTTGCGGATACGCAGCGGGATAGTTCACCGCGTTCCCTTGTTGCCGTTCATTGCCAGAGGCAGCGACTACCAGCACCCCCCGATCATAGGCATATTCCACGGCTTCGCGCAGCACCCGTGTATCCTGTGTGCCACCCAGACTCAAATTAATAATTCGCGCTCCGGCATCAGTTGCATGGCGGATACCGCGTGCAATGGCGGCATCGTCGCCAACACCTTGCGCCGAGAGGGCCTTGATGGGCAGAATACGACATCCCCAGCACAGGCCGGCGATACCTTTGCCATTATTCGTGTTCGCTGCGATCAACCCGGATACGGCCGTGCCATGACCATGAACATCCTCACTGCGATCACTGCCGGTTATTGCATCATAGCCAGGCAGCACTTTGCCCGCCAGATCGGGATGCGAGCTAGATACACCGGTGTCAATCACGGCGACCACGATTTCGGCTCCAGTCGTAATATCCCAGGCTTCAAAGGCCTGGATATTGGTCAATGCCCATTGCTCACGCACAAATGGATCATTCGGAGTGCGCATGATCTGGCGTAGCGCATTGGGTTCGGCAAATTCCACAGCCGGGTGGGCCGCTATCATCTGTGCAACCTGTACGATGTCTGCTTCAGGGGGGACGATCAGGCGATAGGTTGCACTGCCAGGACTGAGCAACTCGGCATGCCTGGTCTGCACTGTTGCAAGCAGACGATCCAGACTCTGGGCAGTAGCGTGCATGGAACGGTCAGCCACCGTAAAGCCTGCGAGCGTAACCCGCGCCTGTGTTGAAAGCTCGAAGCCGGGCTTCACCTTGATCAAAACTTCACCGGTCACAAACGATTGACCAGCCGTGGTAGACATTGGTACCGGGTTGGAGCGAGCCTGCGCCAGTAACGTGGGGTGAAACAGAACAGTTAAGAACGTCATCAGAGTGCAACCTGTGATGATGGTTGCACGGGGATTGAGTATCATCGCCTATCCTTTCTGATAGGGGGTAGAGGCTTAAGGATATGAACCCACCAGAGTGTCTCCGTATTATTGGAGTGCAGCTATGTAGCTACACCTGACTGAACAGAAACTGTTCAGTCTCAGTCTAGCGAATCCTACCGCCAGTGTCAAACCCTTTTTCGGTTCGTGTAGTGTGCGGATCTGTGCCGACGCTGGCGAGAAGTGAGGGAAGAGAAGCGAGGAGTGAGAATAGAGGTTTCTCTCCTCTCACTTCTCGCTCCCCACAGAGAAGCCCCAGGAGCGAGACCGAAAAAGTGAGAATAGAGGTTTCTCTCCTCTCACTTCTCGCTCCTCGTTGTTTCTCGATAGTGGTACGAGCTATTTTCGTCCTGTGCAAGCTATGGAAATAGACGTTGCCGACCTCGTTCTACCTGAATGCGTGGTCGTGCCCCAACCTTCACCGACAGTTCAGATCGTTCACCATCTGTGTCCACTATCGTCAGTACGACCGTGTCGCCAGGTTGAGTCCGCAACTCGAGATAAGAGATAATATCGTCGCTTGAAGCTACAGGTTGTCCATCAATGGCCACCAGGATCACCGTGTTGCGTAAGCCCGCTTGAAATGCCGGACCATTGCGGTCATTCGGACTGATAGGCAATCCTGGGGATGGTAATCCCTGCTGTTGGGCAACAAAGGTTGTAATTGGCTCGCCAATCGCTATGCCTAGATAGGGATGCTCATAACGGCCCTGTTCAATCAACGCTGGCACAACTTTCTTGACCAGATTGACAGGCACGGCAAACCCGATCCCCTGGCTGGCCTGCTGCCCACCGAAACGGTCAGGAATAGTCGCAATTGCGGTATTCACGCCAATTACTTCACCCTGTGCATTCAGCAATGGTCCGCCCGAATTACCCGGATTGATAGCGGCATCGGTCTGTACAATTCCCCCGATTGAGAATCCGCCTGGTGTCTCGGCCAATGTACGTCCGAGAGCACTCACAATCCCGCTGGTTACGGTGCGATCCTGGCCCAGCGGATTGCCAATTGCAATTGTTATCTGTCCCACCTGTAGCTGATCTGAATCACCGAGTCGCAGCGGCTGAACACCCGGTGGAATGTCGGTCACGCGCACCACGGCCAGGTCACTGTCTGGATCAGTGCCAATCACCTCGCCCGGTGTTTCAAAGAGACCTGAGAATAGCACACGTACCCGATTTTGTCTGGCTACCACATGATTGTTGGTGACAATATGACCCTGATTATCAATTAAAAATCCTGAGCCGAGGCCACCACGTGGCTCAATACGCACGACTGCTGGTGCGGCGTTGGTATAGATGGTAGCAATAATTTGTTCCAATGTACCTGGTTCGCCCTGCAATCCAGGTGAGTTCAAGGGGATGCTATCTGGGGATATTGTATTGGCGGCCGCTACAGTCAAACCAGGTGTCACGTCCGGTATAGATGTTTCTGACAGGTTCTGGGTGCAGGCGGTGAAAATCAGTGTCAGCAGAATGATCACCGCCAGACGTGGGTTGCGATAATCTATCGGTCGTAGCATATAACACGCTCCTTCATAACCCGAATGTTGTAACGGTTCAGGTGGTATCTGCGCCAGCGAGGGAGCCGCAGGCTCTTGCACAATTGCAGAGACCTGGAAGAGGAAATACCCCTCCTGACCATTCCACCTGAGCAGTTACAGAATGTACGCAGCTTGAGCCAGGATGCCTTCTTGCCAGCGCGCATGGCACTTTGTCTCAGATGATAATACAGAACAACAATCTAGCTGATACTACCATTATACTGCAAATGCGCTCCTTAATAGTATAGTAATTGTTCATCTTTGGGGTAAAACGCCACCCTGGGCATGCGGGCTGGGTGTGCGGGCGTCCTGACCTTGTTGCGCTGCGGAATATGTGGTCAAGATGCCCGTGTGCTCAAGAGCACGTGTGAATATGTACTTTTCAAAAATCGGGTATACTTAG
>Ga0308414_1000054_pt1 | contig 60551 bp, 49 predicted proteins | sample HotsprSampleOS50_FD_205667 | JGI IMG/M metagenome (GOLD analysis project Ga0308414, IMG submission 205667) | Hot spring phototrophic mat microbial communities from Octopus Spring, Yellowstone National Park, Wyoming, United States - 20090730_OS50 ... | reverse complement strand
CAGCCGCAACCACAGCCGCAACCACAGCCGCAACCACAGCCGCAACCACAGCCACCTGGGGTTGATGATGATTTTGAATCGACTGATCCTGATACTGAAGAGCCAGGGCCACCAGTATTGGTACCACCAACACTTCCACCACCCCCACCCACTGATATCCCTGTTGATGTATTGAGTGGTAATATGCGCTGGTCACCAGCCCAGAGTCCGGTTATTCTACGGCGTGATGTCCAGTTAACACCTGGTTCAACCCTGATCATCGAGCCGGGAGTAGAAGTGCGTCTCGGGCCGGGAGTATCGTTCTTTGTCGATGGTGCACGGTTTCTCGTCCTGGGTTCACCGGAACAGCCTGTACAGTTCGTTTCTGATACCGGTGCTCGTTGGGAAGGTGTCTTTGGTCGGCCAGATAGTATTATCGTGCTGGAGCATATGGAGTTGCAAGGTGGTGGTGCTGGTGGAACATTGCTCACCAGTGAGCGCAATAGTGAACTGACCATACGCAACGCACGTATCTTTGACAATGGAGGAACGTTGCTGATTACGGATAGCAAGCTAGAAGTTATAGATACCGAGATTACAGGCAATGATCTGCCCTATGGTGCCGCGCTCGATGCGGTCTATTCACGTGCCAATTTTGTCACCATTCAAGGCAATCGTATCGGCGGTAACCGCCTGAGTCCGGGTGCACCATCCGTTCGTGTGAGCAGTACGAGCAGGATAGATACGCTCATAATCGATATTCAACGCAACTTGCTCCGTGATGGCAGCGTCGGTAATCTCGTTCTTTCAACCGATGGTGCGTTGGAGGGTACCGTAGCATGTAATAAAATGGTCGGTGGTGACCTCGGTTTTAGCCTCCGTACGCAGACGTTGCAGGTACCAGGATTGCCGTTGAATGTGGTGAACAACTATATTCATCGTCATACCCCACCGATTATCCCGATTTATCTACAATATGGTATTGGGCGTGGTGCTGCCAGTGAGGTGAAGCTGGATATGCGGAATAACTGGTGGGGTGATCCTTCGGGGCCATATCACCCGGAGACGAATCAGCTCGGGCGTGGCGACTCGGTTGGGGCAAATATCACCTATGAACCCTGGCTATCTTCACCACCCGAGTGTGTACCGGCAGACTGAGATCATCCAGGTTCTGCCGGGTAAGATCTGACAGTGTGGGCAAGTTTCGGCATGAATTCCCTGGTTCCGATGCAGGGGTATTGGAACCAGCCTGCATCGGCTTGATCATGATACTATTCGATGTGACGGCTCCCAGGGCGAAAGCCGGGGCACGTGGCAACGTACCCCTACACCTGCCGCCCTGAAGAGAAGTGAGGAGAGCGAGAAAAGGAGCGAAGGTTCTCTCTTCTCACGCCTCGCTTGTGCCAGGTTGGGCGAAAGCCGCTCAAGCGGATGAAGCCCTTCTATCCCAGGGCGAAAGCTCCTGAGCTTTACGGGCTAGAACAGTAAAAGAGAGTATAACACCAGCCTTCGGTGCTTGCCCATATGTAGTGACGTCTTGAGGCGGTTCCTGTGGACGTAACCGCCTGAAAGCGTCGCTATGTGCATATATGCAGTGTAAATAACATGAGACACGCGATTCGCCTGTGTAGTGGAGAATCATTGGAACGTTGGGATGTTAGAACGGTTCCAGGCAGGTGTGAAGGGAGCGTCCTTTTCCATTGCTGTTATTCAGTTGGAACGCCGGAAGGTTCTAATTCAGGAATGTACCTCTCTCCCGAAGGCGAAAACCATAGGGCTGATGGACGACCGCGTAAGCCCTGTGAATTATACCTATTCCTACAACGATCCCTCCCCTGGGTAAGGATGCTCGGCGCGGCTTCGTCCTTCCGAGGGAGGAGCGAGGGTTCTCTCTTCTCACTTCTCGCCAGACCCCTTACCTCGGACGAGATGAAGTCTCGTTGGAGTACTCTAGCTGAAATCAAGAAAGGAGGAATACAGCGATGCAGATAGTCCTGTGGAATAGGACGGTTCAGATAGGCTTATTGAGTATGCTGCTCATGGCTTGCAGCCGGCCAGGTCAGCCAGCAGGAGATGTGGGAGGTACACCCCGGCCAGTGGCAATGGAACCCGTGACGATTTCGCCACTGCCAGATTATATGCCGACAACTATGGCAACGGCCACTACAACCGTGATGGCGACGGTCACGCCAGTTACATTGGTACCAACGGTGACATCGGAGGCGTCCGAGAATCTGTATAAGGGCATACCCTATGGATTGACCGCCGAAGGCGCACCTATGTTGGGCTTTCCCACCGCACCGGTCACCCTGATTGATTATAGTGATTTTCTCTGTTCGGCATGCCAGCGTTATGTGTTAGCCGTCGAACCTGATATTATCGAGACCTATGTTCGATCTGGTCAGGTGCAACTGGTCTTTCGCCCAGTGTTAAATCATGGTGTGCATTCATTGCGTACCGCTGAAGCAGCGGCGTGTGCCGCCGAGCAAAATCAGTTCTGGCCGATGCATCAATTGCTGTTTGAACAGCAGGCAGAACTCTTTCGCATCCGGGAAGAGGATTTACTGAAACTGATGATGGTTTATGCTGCCGAGTTGGAACTAGATCAGAAAGCCTTTGGCATGTGCATGGTAGATGGTGAAGCTCTGGCACGTATACAGGCTTTTGATGCAGAACAACGTAGACGTGGAATTAACGTGCAGCCAGTTTTTGAGATTAATGATCAACGGCTGATCGGCTTTCAGCCCTTTGAGGTATTTCAGCGTGTGATTGAAGCTGCCCAACAGGAGATATGAGTCGTCCGTGGAGCGAGAACGCGGCCTATTGCTGCTGATTGGTGGTGCTGAAGATAAAGTTGGCAGTCGCACTATTCTGAACCGATTTGTGCAACTTGCTGGTGGTAGGCATGCGCGAATTACTGTCGTGGCTACCGCCTCGTCATTTCAGGATCTGGTCGGTCAACGCTATGTCAACCTCTTTACGGCGCTGGATGTGGCGCATGTCGATATACTTCAAGTACGGGATCGGTTCCAGGCCCGGCATCCCGAACCACTGGAACAGCTTGATGCGGCAACTGGTATCTTCATTACAGGTGGTGATCAACTCAAGTTAACCGCGACACTGGGGGGCACACCGATTGCCCGGCATATCCGCCAGCGCCATCTTGCCGGATGCGTGGTTGGTGGCACCAGTGCTGGCGCGTCGGCAGCAGCGGAGCATATGCTGGCCTATGGTAGCAGTGGCATTCCACCGCGCAAGGCGATGATGCAATTTGCCCCGGGTCTGGGATTAATCAGTGGTCTGGTGATAGATCAACATTTTGGCGCACGCGGACGCTCCGGGCGCTTAATGACTGCCGTCGCGCATAACCCCGATTTGCTGGGTGTGGGTCTTGATGAGGACACCGCGGTTGAAATTAACTCCAGAGGCCTCCTGACAGTGTTGGGGCGTGGTTCGGTGATGATTGTTGATGGGACGAATATCGAATTTACCGATATTCATTGCATCGCTGAAAATGCACCGTTGACGATCTTTGGTATGCGCCTGCATATGCTTTCTAGTGGCCATCGCTATGACATCCCTTCGCGTCAACCATGGTTACCGTCCATGCCGCTGCCGTTACCACCAGATAATGAAGGTATAGATGGTGAGGGTATTTAATGGATACGGACAAGAACCGTCATGGTGCGGAACTGTGCGCTGTGCCCGGTTGCACCATAGCGCCTGATAGGGTGTTGCCCGCCTGGTAAAGGAGTTGGTATGCGGGTACTCGAAACACGTGTCTATCGAGGGCCGAATCTGTATGGCTATAACCCGATGATTCGGATGACCCTGGATCTGGAGGAACTGGAGGAGTATCCTTCCTCACGGCTACCAGGGTTTACGGAACAGCTGGTGGCATTGATCCCTACCCTGGAAGAACATGGTTGTTCTTATGGTGAAGAAGGGGGCTTTATCAAGCGCTTACATGAAGGTACGTGGATCGGCCATATTGTGGAGCATGTTGCGATCGAATTGCAGTGTCTGGCCGGTACTCCGGTGTCGCGGGGCAAGACGCGGTCGGTACCGGATCGGCCCGGTGTCTACTATGTGGTCTATAGTTATGGCGAAGAACAGGTTGGCCTGGAGGCTGGCGAACTGGCGATCCGTCTGGTGCGGAGTCTGCTGCCGCCAGAATTACCCAGTGCCTTGCCCGCTGAGGAACGCGCTCGCTTTGATTTTGTCTGTGAACGTGATGCTCTGATTGCCCGTGCTCAGGATATCATTCTGGGGCCAACGACCGCCGCGCTCGTCAATGAAGCCCGTAAACGCGATATTCCGGTTATCCGTCTGGATGAGTCGAGCCTGGTGCAACTGGGCTATGGTAAGTACCAGAAACGCATCCGTACCAGTGTCACCAGTCGTACCAGCAATATTGCCGTGGAGATTGCGAGTGATAAAGCGTTGACCAACCGGTTGTTGCGTGATGTTGGTATTCCTACGCCGGGGCAACAACTGGTCGAATCGGCGGAAGCAGCTGTGGTGGCCGCGCAATCACTCGGATTTCCGCTGGTCACCAAGCCACTTGATGTCAGCCATGGGCGTGGCGTCTCGCTGCATCTAACAACGCCAGAGATGGTGCGGCGTGGCTATGAAATTGCCAGTGCCTATAACGAGCGTGTGCTGGTAGAGACCTTTCTTGCCGGCAAAGACTATCGAGTGCTCGTGGTGAACAACAAAGTTGTTGCTGTTGCCGAGCGGGTGCCTGCCCACGTGGTTGGTGATGGTGAACGAACGATCGCGGAACTGGTGGAGATCGTGAATGCTGATCCACGGCGGGGCTTTGGACATGAGAAGGTACTCACCCGTATCCGCTTTACGCACCAAACAGAGTTGTTGCTCGAACGCTCTGGCTATACACGCGACACAGTGCTGGCACCCGGTGAGATATTCTTCCTCTCCAGCACCGCTAATCTATCAACTGGTGGCACTGCCATTGACCGCACAGCCGAAATTCACTATGAAACGGGGGAACTGGCACGCCGGGCAGCCATGGTGATCGGCCTGGATGTGGCCGGAATTGACATTATTACGCCCGACATTGCTCGTCCGCTACGTGAAGTCGGGGGTGGCATTGTAGAGGTCAATGCTGGCCCGGGCTTCCGCATGCATTTACAACCCAGCGAGGGCAAAGCGCGTAACGTGGCGCGTCCGGTCATACAAATGCTCTTTCCCCCGCGTTCGCCGGCCCGTATTCCGATTATTGCCATCACAGGTACCAATGGCAAGACCACTGTGGCTCGGATGGTCGCTCATATTTTGAAAATGAACGGTGAACGGGTGGGCTTGACTACGACTGATGGTATTTATATTGATGGTCAACTGTATCTGAAGGGAGATATGACCGGCCCATGGAGCGCACGGATGGTGCTGAAAGACCCGACTGTCGATGCAGCGGTGTTAGAGACTGCCCGCGGTGGCATTCTGCGCGAGGGGATTGGCTTTGATCGCTGTGATGTGGGGGCTGTTCTCAATATCAGTCGTGATCATCTCGGATTGGGGGGCGTGGAGACGTTGGAGCAACTGGCAGAGGTAAAGTCTCTGGTGGTTGAGATTGTGCGTGATGATGGTACCAGCGTGTTAAACGCTGATGATCCCTATGTCGTCGCTATGGCTGAACGGGCAAAGGGCCAGATCGTGTATTGGAGTATGAGCACGACCAATGGCAATAACCTGGTGAAAGAACATATTGAGCAGGGCGGCACGGCGGTCGTGCTGCAAGCCGGCATGCATGGCGAGATGGTGGCAATCTATGATGCGGAACAATATTTTCCACTGGTCTGGACACATCTGATCCCGGCTACACTGGAAGGGCGGGCGCGCCATAATGTTGCCAATGTGCTGGCAGCAACCGCAATTGCCTATGCGCAGGGCGTGAGTATCGAGAATATCAAACAGGGTCTGCGTACCTTTACCACCAGTTTCTACCAGGCACCCGGTCGTCTGAATGTGTTTGATGAATACCCCTTCCGCGTGATTGTTGACTATGGGCATAACCCGGCTGCATTTGCCGCCATGCATGATTTATTAAACGGGTTACGCGCCAACCATAACCGGCTGATTGGCGTGGTTGGTGCGCCTGGTGATCGCCGGGATGAAGATCTGCGTCAGATCGGCACAACCGTTGCAATGACCTTCGATTATCTGGTGCTAAAAGAAGATACGGATCGCCGGGGACGCGCCAGAGATGAAGTTGCCTCTCTCCTGCGCACGTCCGCGATCACCGCTGGCTTACCAACAGAACGTATCGTGACTGTCCACGATGAACGGGAGGCAGTGCGCTATGCGCTGGCACAGTGTCAACCGAAAGATCTGCTGGTCATTTTTGCCGACGATGTGACCGCAGTCTGGAAGGAAGTTATCTACTACGGCAAGCCGGATCGTCCTGATGTATAAGGGCTTTTGCGCCGCATGCTCTTTTGTGTCATTCTGAAAATTGTAGTAGAATAGGCAATCTTGTGAGCAGCAGAACATTGTACATTCGTCGGCAGTTCGGTCAGATGGGTGATAGCTGCTGATGGGCGCAGCTACGACTTACCAGAGGAGGTAGACCATGGTGAAGGCCAAAGATATTATGACGACAGATGTGATTACCGTGCATCCCTCTGCCACCGTTGAAGAGGCAATTCGCCGAATGCGTGAGAGGAACCTACATGCCCTGATCGTAGAACGGGTAGATGAACATGATGCGTATGGGATTGTAACCGACTCAGATATTGCCTATAAGGTTGTAGCGTATGAGAAAGATCCCAAAGAAATCTATGTTCATGAGATTATGACCAAGCCATGTGTGGTCGTTAATCCTGATCTGGAGATCGAGTACGTGGCACGTTTGTTTGCCAATCTCCATATTCACCGTGCTCCGGTGATCAAAGAGCATCTGCTCGGTATTATCTCTGTCACCGATATTTTGCATCGCGGATTGTAGTGTGACAACAGAGTTTCGGCTGAAGTCAGGTGAGAGCATGGCATCTGGCTTTAGCCGGAAAACGACCGTTCTCCGTTCAGATTTGGGGGAACGAACTTTGTGATTTATATCACCGCTCCACAATTGGATAAAAGATAAAAATAGGTGAAAACCTGCATTATTGATAAAGTTTCCCCCATGAGCAAAATTTGCCCCTCCAGGTCTGAACCATTACGTCCCTCACAACCGGCGTGGGGTTTCATCCTGGATGCGCTACGATGATCCCGCTGAGTGACGCGCTGCAGATCCTCACGGAGCGCATCTCGGGTTTCATCCTGGATGCGCTACGATGATCCCGCTGAGTACTAAAAGCAGTAGTACCCCCAGTGCTGCCAGTGGTGCCCAGCGCCCAAGGTTGCGTATTGCTCCTCGCGGACGTAACGATACATGCGCTACCACAGCTGCCAGAATACCCAAAAGTGGGTGCAGAATAAACGGAAACGCAAGGTAGTAGTTTCTTTCAAGACCAATAATCCCATAGAGCCAGAAGATTATTCCCAGCGTCGCCTGAATATCCACCAGAATGGGAAAGATGCGTGCTGGGAGTGTGCGGGCTGTGTTAGGAGTCCAGGTGACGGTAAACCAGATCGCTGCGACAACAATCAAAAGTGGCAGAATGCGCTCGCCAAAAATGGCATGCACTGTGTAAACAAACCCCATGAAACTCCTCACATAGGCAGGGTTAGCGTGTAAGCATGGTACTACAATGAGACTTTATCTCGGCAGAGGTGCGGGGCGGAAGCCTATGCCGCGCTTCCCGCACCCGGTTGTAGTATCAAGATCACCAGAACCAATGGTGGAGATTATATCACATATGGCTCAGATCTTCTCATTCCGCTTGATCCGTTCGTAGAGTTCAGTGGTTTCCGGCAGCGGTTCTATCCCTAGATCCGATTGTAACGCCTGAACACAGCGCGTATAGCTGCGGAGCGCCTGGGAACGACGACCAGTACGAGCATAGGCCCGCATTAATATTTGATAGGCTTCCTCATAGCAGCGGTCGCGTTTCAGCACCTGTTCACACAGATGCACGGCCTCCTCTGCATGTTCCTGCTGGGACAGGCGATCAGCAAGCGCAGTTGCCGTCGCAAGATAACGTGCTAACAGACGTTCCCGTTCCTCAAGGGTCCACGAGTCATAAAGCGATTCAGAAAGGTAATCGCCTTTATAGAGTTGTACCGCGATCTGGCTGTTGCGGATAGCAAACTCGGCATCCGCCTGGAAACTTCCCGTTGTGCGCAGTTCAAACTCATCCACATCGATCCAGCAGCCATACGATGGCGCAAAACTGTAGGCCAGTCCCTGACGCCGGATAAAGAAGGGCGCGGTGCGTGGTGGGCGTAGCGGTTCCAGGGCTGTATTCAGCGCGTTCAGGGTCACCTTAAACTGGCGCTCTGCCGCATCCAGGTCACTATCTGGCCACAGCCAGGCACAGATCTGCTCGCGTTGCAACCAGCGCCCACGATACGTAAGCAGCAACTGGAAGAGTTGCCGGGCCTTTTCGCGTTGCCACTCGCGGGCCTGTATCTCATGACTTCCACGCCAGACACGAAATGTGCCGAGCATTTGCACCCGTAACGTATAGCCAGGATGATAATCATCAACCGTATCATCGGACGCAATCGAGGGAAATGCCTGGCGGAGCAACTGCTGGGCGAAGGCCGTGTGCTCTGTCTGCGCTCGCCCACGCAACAACACCGGTACGAGCATAGACATATCACGGGGGCCAAACAATGTCAGAGACGTGAGCAAGCCTTCGTAGCCGTAGTGCTGAACTAGGTTGAGCAACACCGTAATCTGCTCCGTAGCCTGGGCATCCTCACTTGCGCGGAGATGCCAGAGTGCACGCCAGAGGGCTACAATAGACTGACCGTAGGTGTCACCACCACGAGTGAAACGCTGGTTGGCGTGATCAAGCCAGACGAGCGCACGGCGATCACCAAATGAGACCCCTGCCCCGCCCAGCGCCAGCCAGATCAGCGCTGCTATCCATTCGTCACCCGCAGCCTCAGCCACTTCCAACCCTGAGCGGGCCGAAGCTTCGGCTGCAGCGAGATCGCCACTATATCCCTGAAGCAACGTTAAGCCCATATACGCCTCGGCGCGGGCGCGGGCTACACCACTGGCTTGCACCAGGGCCAGCGCTGCCTGATAGTGCTGGTTGGCGGCTCCTGTATCGAGTGGTGCGATCACCTGATAGGCATGCGCGACACGCATATGCGCCAGTGCTTCAGTGAGCGGCGACCCGCTCTGTTGCGATTCAATCAAGCCGCGATGTGCGAGCGCCAGCGCTCTCGGCCCATTACCAAGCATCGTATAGATGAATCCGAGCAGCAGCAACGGCTCACGATGAGCGACAAAAGTCGTTACAGGTTGCGTCGGCAGGGCCTGGGGATCTAATCCCAGTAGTGTTTCCAGATATTGCCGTGACTCGTGGAGCCGCCCACTGCGGAGCAACAGCCGGGGCGAAATGGAGATTGCCGAACGTGGAGGGAGCAGACGTGGGTCAGGATCAAGTGTTTCAACATGGGAACGTTCCCCAAGAGGGGCCTCCTGAGCGAGGCGGCTGGCGGTCGTCTCTAGAATCAGCGCAATATCAGCGCGCCCCCGGTTGGCCCAGTTTTCGGCCTGAAGGCGCAGAATTTCCGCACGCTCGACAGAGTGGGTGCGAGGCAGTAATTTCAGAATTTGCTTCAGCAAGGCAACTGCCGGCGCGGGTTGTACCGTATCCAGATACACCTCAGCCCGGCCACGCAGCGCACGCAGGTGTCCCTCCTGGTCGCCTTGTTGTTGAAATGCGTGCTCAGCTTGCTGATAGATCTGCAGCGCCTGTTCAAATCGGCCAAGTCGGTGATAGGCTGCTGCCAGCGCTTCCAACAACAGTGGACGCTGGCGCTCGGACTCAGGCAGGCGATCTAACCAGGTTAGCAGTGCCGCTGTATTGCCTTGCATGAGCCAGGTACGGGCGACTTCCTCCAGAGCCATCGCTGCCTGTGTACTCTCGCCTATGGCCAGAAGATGATAGATCACCCCTTCTTGATCACCGCGCACCCGATAGTATTCTGCCGCGTAGTGATGCAGGTCGCGCAATGTGTCCTGCGCGAAGTGTTGGCATGAGTGACGTTCTAAAAAGGCTTTGAAGAGAGGCTGATAGGCGAGATGGCCCTGGTGGGTGAGTTCGAGAAAAAGACAACGCCGTTCGACCTCCTCCTGTAACGGGCGAATTATTCCTTGATCGGATAACATGCGACATATACCCGGATCGAGCCAGCGCAGGTTGGCAGTTGTGAACAGGAAGGTTTGCAGGTCAGGGGGTTGCTCCTGTAACACATGCTGCTTGAGATAACTATCAAGCAAGGGTGTCAAGCGATGGAATGCCAGCAGCGCTGTTTCGGTTGGGTGTGGCTCCGCATGAGCTATTTCACCTTCGAGTGTCGTCGTCAATTCACTGGCCAGGGCTTGCAAAGCCAGTGGCCAACCCCGACATGTTGCGGTCAAATCAGCAATATCAAGCGGTGGCAGGCGATCATACAGTGTAAATAAGCTCTGTGCTTCTTCCACGGTAAAGGCCAGGTCAGATTGTCCAAGCTGGCAGATTTCACCGCGTGCCCGGATGGTAGCGAGCGAAACGAGTTCGGGTTCATAGCGGGTGGACAACAGCAAGTGTAGCTGTGCGGGCTGAATAGCCAGGAAATGCTCAATAAACGCACGGAGTTCGGGGTGTTGATCTGCCTGATGGTAGTCATCGAGAATGAGCAGGGTATCATCATCAAGCACAGCCAGCAATACATTGACCAGTTGCTCGATCGCTTGTAGGGGCGATACCCCGTTCGCTGCGTCGGCCAGAAGCCCATCAAGCCTGGCTTGCATCTGCGCAGATTGAGCCGATGGTACCATACGACACGCTGCAGCCACATGCATGAGCAAGGTTAATGGGGTATCATCCGCAGACATGCGGCACCAGGCTATTGGCCATCCGCTATTCATCGCAAAACCAGCCAGGGCCGTCGTTTTACCACTGCCAGCGGGGGCTATTAACAGGGTCAGGGGATAATCGATGGCATTCGCTAATAACGTGTTGACTCGCTGCCGTCGGAGCAAGCGTGCCTGCTGCGGCGGTGGCATCAACCGTGTCATTAACAGGCCCTGTCCACCAGTAGGATTGGCCTGCTGCCTGAACTCATTTGTAACTCGTGAGGCTACCATAAGGCCAATGACTATACAACGAAGGTATATACCTATAGTATAACGCAGGTATGATGCGTGGTGTGACGCGAAACACACGGAGGTTTATGACTGCACGCCGCGTCATAGATAAGTGAAAGGATCTTACGATGGTAGACGTACGGGAACAGGTGCATAAACAGTATCTGGATACCCAGGACATGGCTACACGATCGATGCACGCATGGAATGAGTTGATGATCGCAACAACGGATATGGCGTTTGATGTTGTGTTGAAGAATTGGAATTATAGTCGTAGTTTGCGCAACTCGGCCGATCAGGCAGTTGAAGACGCGATTAAGACCCAGCATCGCCTGTCGAATGAAATGTTGCAGGTATGGCAGGGATACACCAGCAACTTGCAAGAAATTGTCACCAAAGCAGTGAAGTAACCTCGATGGCCCAACTACCCTACCCATAAATCCTCGATCCGATCGTTGGTGTCCTGGATCAGAGTAGATGGAGAGACAGAGTATAGCTTTTACTCTGCTCCCCACCTCACGCTGTTATGGTCTGATTGTATCACAGTGATGTCAACCAAATGGAACGACCTCCTGCAATCACATCCCTTTTGAGTGCATTCATGCAGACGGCAAGAAACGACGATTGTTCTTCTATTGACATCACATTATAATACATCATATCATAAACGCGCCACCGTTGACGTTTAACTGCTCACCCGTGATGTAATCGCCCTCAGCAGCCAGGAAGACAACGGCTTTGGCAATATCCGACACATCGCCAAAGCGCCCAAGCGGAATGCGGCTCTTGATCTGATCTTGAATATTATCCGGTACACCGGAGAACATGTCCGTCAGCGTCCAGCCGGGAGCAACCGAGTTCACCGTAATATTAAACCGCGCCAGTTCCAGCGCCGCCGTGCGAGTAAAGGCAATAATTGCACCTTTGCTGGCTGAGTAGTTGGCCTGACCAATCGCCCCCACCTGTCCATTCATGGATGAAATATTAATGATGCGCCCATAGTTCTGGTTGACCATAATAGGCATCACAGCCGTTGTGCAATAATAGACGCTATTCAGGTTCGCATTGATAACTGCTTGCCAATCCTCATCGGTCATCTTGCGCAGAGTACGATCTCTCGTGATACCAGCGTTGTTCACCAGAATATCAACTCGTCCCCACTGCTCAAAGACACGGCGCACCATATCGCGTGACTCCTGAGGGTGCCCAACATCCGCCTGGGCAAGCATGCAGGTACCATCAAAACCATTAATCTCATTCGCCAGTTCCTGCGCCTGAGATTCACTGCTGCGGTAGTTAATCGCAACTTTGGCGCCTTCACGTGCCATGGCTAATGCAATCCCGTGCCCTATCCCACGACTGGCACCAGTAACAATCGCAACTTTTCCATCAAGTCGTCCCACGTTATACCTCCCTAATTACGTCTATGTCTGAGTCCTACCGGGCAAAAAAGGATTCTGCTAACCGGCTGGCTTACAGCCGTTCAAACACTGCGGCAATGCCCTGCCCCCCACCGATGCACATCGTCACCAGGGCACGCCTGGCTCCAGTGCGCTGCAGTTCATGGGCAGCCTTCACCACCAGAATCGCGCCAGTAGCGCCGATCGGATGGCCAAGTGAGATTCCACTGCCATTCGGATTGATGCGCGGGTCATCAGGTGACAACTCCAGGTCGCGCATAACCGCCAGTGCCTGAGCAGCGAAGGCCTCGTTCAGTTCAATCAGGTCAAAATCGTTGAGGCTTAAGCCAGTGCGTTGTAATACGTTGCGCACGGCAGGTACCGGGCCGATACCCATATACTTGGGATCAACACCTGCGAAGGCGTAGTCCACCAGGCGCATAATGGGTTTTAGACCACGCTTTTCAGCAGCGTCGCGCTCCATAATAATCACAGCGGCAGCAGCATCGTTAATAGCCGAGGCATTACCAGCGGTGACCGTTCCGGCCTTGTCAAAGGCTGGTCGCAGCTTGGCCATACCTTCCAGGGTAGCATCGCGACGCGGGTGCTCATCAGTATCAACAATGGTTGTGCCCTTCTTTGTCTTCACTTCGATCGGCAGGATCTGCTCCTTCAAGTAGCCGTTATCCAGCGCGTTAATCGCTCGCCGGTGGCTCTCGACGGCCAGTGCATCCTGATCTTCCCGTGAGATCCCCCACTTTTTCGCGATGTTTTCGGCAGTAATGCCCATATGACAGTCATCAAATGGATCGGAAAGGGCCCCCACCATCGCATCGATTACGTTCGTATCATTCATCCGCTGACCCCAGCGCATGCTCGGTAGCCAGTACTGGGAACGGCTCATGCACTCGGCACCACCTGCCACAGCGCAGTCAATATCGCCCAGCATAATCAACTGGGCAGCAGAAATGATCGCCTGCAGGCCACTCCCACACAGCCGGTTCAAGGTCAAGGCCGGAGTTTCCTGGGGCAACCCACCTTTGATTGCCGCAACACGCGCCAGGTAATGGTCGTGGGCATCAGTGTGGATGATATTGCCGAAGATCGCATGCCCAACATCTTTGGGATCAACTCCGGCACGTTGGACAGCCTCCCGCACCACGAGTGCGGCCAGTTCAGATGGTGGAAAGTCTTTCAACGCCCCACCGTAATCGCCAATTGCCGTCCGTACACTGCTCAACACCACTACTTCACGATTGCTAGCCATTCATGAACCTCCTCATTAATTTGACACAAATGTCCCGGTAAAAACATTTGGCGCAGTTCGTTCTGGAGTTCTTACGAATCTGCGCCCTGTTCGCTGTACCGTCCCATCCTCCGCCTCTTCGCAGAAATGTGTTCTTCCGCCATTTGATCAGAAGCCGATGCATCCATCGACCGACAGTGGTAAAATAGTCGTTAACCTGATAGCATAGCGGGTAGATACATTATAGTATAAGATTGCCAGGTTGCAAATATTTGTATTATGCAACCGCTTTCTGGTTTGGAGAAGGCCATAGATGTGCTACGCTCAGGCGCACCTGGAGCAGGATATGGGCAAGGAAAGTAACTCTTGTGTAATCAGAGGAAGTACAATAAACTATATTCCCTGAATCTATCATGTACGTGAGGAGGCAACGTATGGCTCAGACTCAGCGCATTGAGGCGCCAATGACAAGAGAAGTACGAGATGGACGCAAAGTGACGATCCGAGCAATCACTGAGGAGGACCGTACCGCGATGGAGGTGTTTGGCAATTCGTTGCCCGCCAATGACTCGCTCTATCTGGAGGATGATTTCCAGAATCCGGATATTATTGCGCGTCTTACCAATGCGGCAGCGGCTGAACATTGGCGTCAGTTTGTGGCCGAAGCTGAGGATGGGTCAATTGTCGGGTATACCTCAGTACGCCGATTACCCGGCTGGTCAAGCCATGTCGCTGACATCTATCTCGTTATTGATCCGCGTTGGCGTCGGATCGGGCTTGGTACCGAACTGGCACAGATGATTTTTAATGCTGCGCGGGATCTGGGAGTCGCAAAAGTAATTGTCGAGATGCTTGAGGAACAAACCGATGGCCGCGAGATTTTTCAACACCTCGGGTTTGAAGTGGAAGGAACGTTACGCAAGCATGCGCGTGATCGCAATGGTGTGCTGCATAATATGTTGATTCTCTCCTACCATATCGACTAGTGGTTGACCACCGTGATGGTGCAGGATATGCCCGAAATGCCGTTCGTCGTTCTGTTGGTATCAGAAACGACAAACGGCGTTCTGTTATGCGCCACATAGTGGCTGACCACTGGCTATCGCAAACTGACTTTCTGCCCAACTGATGATTCAGGATGGCTGTAGATCCAGTGTCCGTAGGACACTGAGAGTTTTCGGCAGGAAGGAACAGTGCAGAGAGCGCGCGCGGGCTTTCGGCGGGTACGGTATGCTCTGGCTGAAGCCCGCGCGCTCGTTGAATGCGAGCGGAAGAACGCGATGTACACTGACAGGTTGTAACCAGGGCTGAAACAACCTGCCAGCGGTATCTTCGGCGTTGAACAAGGCTCGATGTGCGGGTATCGCACGGCGGATCAGGTATCAGTGTGCCAGGCGTTACAGCTACACAATGAGCCCCCCATCGACCGAAAGAACTTGCCCGGTAATAAAACTGGCTTCATCAGAGGCCAGAAAGAGAAAAGCGTTGGCAATATCCTCGGGTTGCCCCAGGCGACGGAGAGGGGTTCGTTCTTTGACTGCGTCCAGCACTTTTTCTGGCACGGTCTGGATCATTTCGGTGGCAGTAAATCCGGGTGCAACCGCATTGACGCGAATCCCATGAGGGCCAAGCTCACGTGCCCAGGTCTTGGTCATACCAATCACACCAGCTTTGGTGGCGACATAGTTGGTTTGACCGAAGTTGCCATGTAAGGCCACAATCGAACTGGTACTCAAAATACAGCCACGCCCCTGAGCAATCATAATCGGTGCCACTGTGCGGGCACAGAGCCAGACTCCTTTCAGATTGACATTAATAACGGCATCCCACTGTGCTTCGCTCATTTTCTGCATACGGGCATCGCGGGTAATACCAGCATTGTTAATCTGGATGTCAATGCCCTCCCCCCACTCATTGGCAGCCGCAATTGCGGCCTCGACCGACTCTGATTGGGAAACATCAACCTGTAGACCAAGTGCCTTGCCATCGCTGGCGTTAATTTCAGCGGCAACTGCCTCGGCGGCCTCACGGTTAATATCCGCTACCACCACCCGGGCGCCTTCACGAGCAAATGTCAACGCCGTGATCCGACCAATACCACGCCCAGAACCAGTAATGAATGCAACTCTATCCTTTAGACGCATCGCACATTCTCCTCACATCCTTAATTTGCAAATTAGCGAAATCTATGCGTAACCTGTTATCACGCAGTCAAGCCAGGCATCATACCTTATAATACCACTACCTGACACAAGTAATGTAGTGAGTGTTGACCCTGATCGGCCGCTCGCACATCTTCGCTCGAACGTACGGAGAGCCAGGTGTCCATGTGCGGCCAGAGGCGCTTGTGGACGTTACTCGCGGCCATAATCCCAATATGCCCACCAGGGCCAATCAGGAGATCTTTATCGGTGCTACGGATACAATTCATAATACTAGTTGTACTGACATGAGGGTATGAGATGATCTTTATCAGCAATGATATTAAACACCGCTGCAAGCCAGTTGTTCAATGGCCCGGCTCCTTTTTCAGTAAAGTCAAGCGGTGCCGTCAGGAGCAATAGATGACGCAACCCGTGATCAGGGTACCTGGCGGCATAGTATCATGGCAAGCGTGGCTCCAATGCACCAGCCAGGCTTGTTGAAGTCATGCAATCCGGCGTGCGCCTGCATTTTGCGAATGGCGCGGGGAAGATAATCGAGCGCAAAATCGGCAAAATTCAAGATGCAGCCCCAGAGGTTGCGAAAAGGCATCGGTGTTAACAATATTCGCGGTTCCCTGAGCCCACACTTCTAACTTGACATCACGAAACGAACGCCAGAAACGGATAGGGGACATTATCGTCACACTATGCTCCTGGCGACCATTTTTCGGACTCATATGGTGTGTCTCCTTGGACGTTTAGCGCTGGTAGGCAGATTGAGGTAATTGTATCATAACTCGGTAGCTGGAACAGGACAGACTGGCGGCAATGTAATATAGTAGCTATAAAAACCATCATATCCTGGACAGTTACACAAAGGTTACATGATACTCTCTGGTTAGAGTGTCCCCGTCATCGCGTTCCGCTGCGGGGCCATCGTCAGTTATACAAAAGTTACATGATATACTCTGGTTAGCGTTACGCTCGATTTTTACCACCATACATCTGCCCGTCGATGGTCAGGACATATGGATTCCCCCAGACCACTTTCTGTTCGATGAATTGGACAGGAGTGAGAAGGATTGCACACCTGTGGGGAATAGATCTTGCATTCTGGGCGGACAGAGCATACCATAGTACTTCAACGAGCCTTCATCTCGGCCGGGGTGCGCGGGGGCCTGGCGAGAAGAGAGGAGCGAGGAAAGAGAACCCTCGCTCCTCTCCCGCTCCTCCCTCGGAGGAGCGAAGCCGCGCCGCGCCTTCCTACCCAGGGGATGTCTCGTTGGAGGAATAGAATAAAAATCTGGCGAATGGGGTCAGGGAGGAATACCTCTTCCCCCTGGGGAACACTGTTGTGTTCATGCCGATTGGTGGGACGACAGGGAGAACAGGTACGATTCACCAGCACAGAGCACAGGTATGCCTGTCTCTGCCTGAATATCCCTATCCATTTTGTTGAAACCTGGCTGAAAAGCTTGCCGGGTGTGGGTTGGGATTGGCTCAGGGCAGAGATATAAGATTGACACGGAGCGCTGGTACCAATCTTGATTGACTGGATGCAGCACGGAACCTTACATCTGGTCGAGCCTATTTTTCAAACCCTCATGTCGCGCATCAGATCTGAACGAGGGGTATGTGAAGAATAACTGGGAAGCAGAAAGGATACGATCGATGACCATGGAGTCAACCGATCAGGTTGCACAGGTATTTATCGTGCTGAATCCCGTTGCAGGTAGGAGTGTCATCGATACAGTACGTGCGACGCTTGATCGCTATTTTGATTCGCATGCCTGGGATTGTGAACTGTATGAGACGACGGGGGCGGAGGATGTAGCGAGAGTTGTACAGGATGCCCTGGTGCGTGGATGTGATATGGTGGTAGCTGCTGGTGGCGATGGTACCATTTCGGCAGTCGCCAATGGTCTGGCGCATACCGAGATACCGTTGGGAATATTGCCGATTGGAACCGGCAATGTGCTGGCGCAAGAATTGGGTATTCCGCTTGATCTGGATGCTGCCTGTCGACTCTTGACGGATCAGCATACACTCACATGTCTGGATGCGATGCAGGTACAGGATCATCTGTTTCTCTTCCAGATTGCAGTCGGTATTGAATCGCTTATGATCCGCGACACGGCACGTACAGCCAAGCGCCGTTTTGGGCGATTAGCCTATATCTGGACAGCCTTGAAATGGTTAGTAGGGTATCAACCGCGCCGATTTACGATTGTGGTTGATACCCAGCGGTTGCGGCCACGGGCGTCGCAGGTGTTGATCGCCAATGGGGGTACGCTAGGTATGCAGCCTTTTCGTTGGGGAGCTGAGATTGTTCCTAATGACGGGCGCATTGATGTGTGCATTGTAAGCGCACGCACCGTGCTGGATTATCTCAGTCTAGCCTGGCATATTGTCCGTGGTCAGCCTCATCGTAGTCATAAGGTGCGTTGTTTGCCAGCATACCGAACCGTGGTAATCAGTTCAGATCATATATTACCAGTGCAGGGAGATGGGGAAATTATTGGACAAACGCCGGTACATGTACAAGTGGTGCCACAGGCGGTACGGGTTATTGTGCCGTTTAATAATAAGAAGTATCAACAGATTTCTACGTCAGATATACATGACCAGAATATGACAGCAGGTCAACAGCACGATGCTGAATTGACACCCACATCGGATGTGTTGCTCCGATCATCATCTGAGAGATCATCATCTGAGACAGATGTTCCACTTGAGTTACAGGCCCGCTCTAATCCTGTACGTGAGACGTTGCGCAACAAGTTACGCGAAATGAAAACATCCGCGCAGGCTCGTGTCATTATAGACAGGTTGTTAGCTGCTGCTGGTAGGGTGACCGAGCTAGAGGTGCATGACCAGGAACAATCACATCATTCAACCCGGCCTGCGGATGCAATCCAGCAGGTTGCTGCTGCTCCGGGCCTGCAATCTGCCGCTGCGATGATACTGGAAGCGGCCCAGCAGTTAGTTGGTGCAGAAGGTGATGTACAGGCAGCGCTTGAGGCAGCCATGCAGGCGGCCATGAACTCGGAGCAGTCTGGCGTAATTGATGCTGAACTGAAACGACCATTGGATCTGTTGCGGGCAGAACTATTGCAACATATGCGGCCTTTGCACGCGCTCGATATGCGGTTGTTTCTTGCAATTAATCATATGCCGCATACCCCGGTCACTAATCGGTTGATGCAAACGATTACCTGTTTCATGAACGGTGGGTGGGGATGGGTGATCGGGTTAGTTGTGGCTGCATTGGTTGATCGACCGCGTGGTGCAACGGCGTTTCGTCAGGTCGTGCCACCGCTGTGGTTTGCCACCATGAGCGTCGAATATCCAATCAAGCATTATTTTCGTCGCCGCCGCCCCTTTATTGATGTCGTGCAGGCGGTAGCGGTCGGGCGTAAACCAGGAACCTATTCTTTTCCCTCTGGGCATTCGGCTGCAGCGTTTGCTGGTGCCTGGTTGCTGCGGCGGCATTATCCTGAGTTGACACCGGTGTGGTATACGGTGGCGGTGCTGATCGGCTTTTCGCGAATTTATCTGGGTGTCCACTATCCGGGTGATGTAATAAGCGGTGCGATCTCTGGAACGGTGATTGCTGAAGCGATCCGCTGGCTTCTTGATCAGGACGAAACATCGTCTACCGTCTAACGGCACCGATCTCAGCCGCTGCGACCGAGCGAAGCGAGGGAGCAGTCGGCTGGAGCGAGATGTTGGGCGGCCATATCTGTATTTACAGCATACATAACCAACGAGAAACTGATGCAATTTGATTCGGATCGTTCAAATTGGCAGCGTTGGTGAGCAATCCTTTTTCCAGTTGATCCCATATCTCGGTCGCCATTCTCTTCTCAATTGCCGCACCTATAAAGAAAGTATATGGGGAGTGTCTCGCGTTAGAAAATGCTTCACGGATACGGTCAAGAGCCGCTCGCGCAGTTTTCCAATGTTCGTCTGCGCCTGCGGGGTCTATTCCACCTTTGAGTTCGCCAAGAGCAATATACGCCCTGTCCGATCTATATCCAGTGGCTTGCAATTCGTCAGGGATGAGCTTGAATAAGCACATATCCACATTGTTCTTGACCAAAGGTACGGTCAGGTTGTAAATCAGAGTACGCGGCTTACCTTCGCTTTCCCAACTCAATCCACGCAGAGAGAACTCGATTTCCGAGTCATCATCGGCCATATCAGCCCACTGTCTGGTCTTGGAATGTTGCCATCGGCAACGGATGTCAGCAATCGTTAGTGTTGCAATGATGGTACGGGTAAGTTTTCTCTGCGCCAAGACGCCGCCAATGTTACGCATCGAACCGCCCAGCGCGTCGCCGCGCGTCAGTAAAAACCTGAACACCAGCTCTTCGACAAACTTTTCTCCTGCTGGCTCAAGGAAATTCTTGATGAGACCGTTGATGGCTTCCGCTTTATCTTCTGGCAACAGATGAACAAGAGCTTTGTCGGACAATCCTGCCGCCGTGAGAAGTCCCGATTCTATGCCCTTGATGGACAGCAAGTCAGCAGGAGTTCTAGCCTGTGATGCCGCTGCTTGTAATGCTCGCGCTTCGGCAACATAAGGTGTAGCACGACGGTTCTTTTCAAGCGCAAGCGCGACAAAGCCTGCACGCGTGGCTTCGTAGGTCGTGACGAGGTCATCGCTGGAGCGAAGATGATTTCGATAAGGGCGCGAGGGCATTACAATTTTCTCCAGACGTAAACGCATTTGCGCAGTGTTTCGCGCCCATGCTCTCCCATCTGCTGGCTACTGTTGCCTTTGCCGTCTGGCAAGACAAGGATATTTTCGACACAAAACCCCAAGTTTTCGGCAATATCAGACAGGATCATATCCACTGAAATGCTTACGCCGGCATATCGTACATTGTCATTCACCATGAACAACCGTGCATTCGGTTTCAGAACGCGTGCACACTCTGCGATAACACAAGCCATCTCATAAAAATAACCGCTGACCATTCGAGGGATACCATTATTGTTCAAAGCGCCTTGCGCTTTCTGGTCTTCCAGATATTTCAGAGTGGCCTGTAACAGTTCCTGCTCATCGGTGACAGCCAGTGCTGTAGTCCACTGCGGATTGATGCTCAACAGATCTTTGGCACGGTTTTCCACCGTGCAACTGAGCATCTCCTGACGAAGTTTTACCAGCCCTTGTTCATCCGTCCCTAGTAATGCCAGTTCCAGTGCATACGTGCGCGTGTAATCATAGCGGTTACAGTAGGGCGGGGAGGTCATAATTGCATCATACATACCATCAAGCAATCGAGGCAATATGTGAAGGCATGAGCCATCATACAAACGGATTTCGCCTTGAAGTTTCTCTGCTGGGAATAAACCTACCCGATGCATGGGGGATACATCCGACAGAACTTCGTTAATTTTTGAGCAAATGGCTTGCTCGAAATCAGGAATTTCACCTTTGTCAAAAATTTTCTTGCCATGTGTGCGCTCAGACCTATGATCCCATCGAAGGTATTGCCCATCTTTACGAGTAAAGCTGATGGATTCTAATACACATAGTAAAGCAAAGCGCAAGACAGCTTGAACTCTACTACTCTCTTGTTGACATGCCCCCAAATATCTCTCAATGGCTTCTTTTGTTTTGTCAGGATAGGCTCCTTGCGTGATTCGCAGTTCTGGCAAGGGAAGGGACGTTTCTGACTGCTCCCAAACCCGCAATGCTGACCACTGACGCAATCTTTCAAAATCTTCGGATGTGAACTCTGCATCCAGAATTTGTTTGACCGTAATGATTTCGTGACCGATAGGTAACAATTCGATGCCATCTGCGTTTATGCTCATCGCGCTTGCCGCAAACAAAGCCGTTCCACTACCCGCGAAAGGATCCAGGATTCTGCCCGAGGTGATCTTGTACTTGTGAAACAAATACTCGACCAACGAAGCGGAAAATGCCTCTTTGAACTTGTACCAGCGATAAATGGGTCTGGTTTTGTTGGCCTGAAAGCTGACCAGGAGGCGAGAGAGTGAGGGCTGAACAACAAACTTACTTTTGAATCGCTGAAATAACTGCTCGTCAAGGCAGTCTATCTCGCCGAGAGTCGTGTTCTGTTGGCTGACCAAAGCATTCGAGACTTTGACTGGATTTAGCACCACTTTACGCTCCAAATTTGCAGCAGTTGAAACAAATATACAGCACAGTTGGCGATGCGTCTAACTGCTCACCACGAGTTGATAAGCCGCCCAACAGGGCATTATCGGTACAGTCAATACTACCCACCGAAAGATTGTTTCTTTCTAGTGTACTCTTATTAATATTAACAGGGTTTTCATGGTGAACAATATGTATCGATTGTATCGGCTATCGACCAACGCTAACGAGGTTGCATGGTACCACAGCTCACGCAATCCCGAAAAACGTCTGAAGGAACATTATCTCTACGAAACCGCTTCACCGGAACGGTTACTATACTCTTTTCGATCTTTATATCAGAAATCATTTTCTGAACTCAAAAGTAACTGTACACCGTAGCATAAGCTACAGATGGTGAAAGATCAACCGAATGAGAGTTGTACTAAACACCATAAAGCGTACGCAAATCGCGGTAAGGAGTGAGTGAATGATTGCCCAGAAACAAATGCTAGAGTTGGTTCAGCCGGTGCAGGATATGATGTCCAGATACACGCATACGATGAATGAAGTTGTAGCGATGAACATGGATGTCGCCTTTGATGTGCTATTAAAGAACTACAACTTTGTGTGTAGCATGCGTAACTCGGCGGATATGATGATGGGTGATATGATCAAAAGCCAGCAGCGTCTGATAACCGAGATGGTGCATGTTGCGCAAGATTATGCCGCAAAACTGCCCGCGATAATGCCTTCTGTTACCAGATAACAGTCTTGTACAGAACCTGCTCTGATCGGTGTATCAGGTTAATAATGATGCCGTGCTGTTATCAGGATAAACCTCCTTCATCAGCCCGCTCGCCGCTGGGTTCACCCGGTGGCGAGCAAGGTTGCTCCTACGAATATCATCGGTATCGGAAGAGGCAGGTTGGCAGGGAAGCGCCTCTGGGGATAATCCGAGCCTCAGCACCGGCCCTGGCCCCCAGCACGATCTGCCGCAATCGTTCCTGATGATCCAGTTGCACTGACGACAACGTATCTTGCAGAATTGCCAGCAGATCCTGGGCATGTGCTAAAGTCCTAACATCTCCATCACAGCTTCTTCACCGGTACGCATCGCAGCTGCATCGTCCGGGCTACGTTCGTGATCATAGCCGAGCAGGTGTAACATACCATGCGCAACCAGATAGGCTAGTTCGCGTTCGATTGCATGACCATACTCGGCAGCCTGTTCTTGCACACGTTCATAAGAGATAGCAATATCACCGAGGTAGCGAGGTATTCCGGGTGCTATGACAAACGAAGTGTAGTTATCATCGGCAAAAGAGAGTACATCAGTAGGCGCATCAATGCCGCGATAGTCGTGGTTGAGTTTTTGTAGAGTTGCATCGCTGGTTATCAGCAGACTGATGCTCACTGCCTCGAAGACACCAGTATATGCCAGCACTGCAGCCGCTGTGCGTTCAATAAGCGTGACATCGACGCTTTCCACAAAGGCGTCGTCAACATGTACGTCAATAGGCATAAACTGTGTATGGCCGGTTGTGGTTCTTGCCTATGGTTGTGACTTCGTAAAGCGGAGTCACGATCAATCTGGTTATAATAGGGCCCGCTGCTCCCAGAGTGTCAGCACCTGTGATAGGACATCACGTTCGCGTTCAAATGAGGCGAGCTGTACTGCTTCTTCTAACCGGAACCAGCGTGCATCGTCTACCTCACTCACCTGTGGCTCAACCTCGCCCGTCATATAGCGGAGCAAAAAGAGATCGACGTATTTATGAATGCGTGAGGGGCCAGCGCGGAACCAATATTCGATCGTTGCCAGATGACAAATCACCTGCCCAGTCAGGCCCGTTTCCTCGGCTACTTCACGTGCAGCGGCGGCTTCAGCCGTCTCACCGCGTCGCACATGACCTTTGGGCAACCCCCAGCGCCCACCTTCTTTGGTCGCAATCATTGCAACCTCGATCTGGTTGACGTCAATGCGATAGATGACCCCACCAGCGGAATAAGCCGTGCGTTGTGGAGGTATTGATCGCTTCGCTCGTGAAGGCATAGTTGTACATATCTAGAGATATAGGCGAGAAACGATTGCGCTTCAACCGCAGTGGGGAACTCCGCTCTTCCTGGGCTGAGACTGCCGCACCGTCTCGTTGACATAAAAATCAAACTTTCTTACTCAGACGGCCAGCACGCATATCCCAATAATAATCGATAGAAAAGAGAATGCGCTCACGAGCGTGATCGGCATTTTCCCAACCAACTGGCTCGACACGCGTCCCTTCTAGATCTTTGTACATAGTAAAGAAATGTTCGACTTCACGCAGATAGTGTTGTGGCAGATCGGTGTATTCTTTGAAATCACTAAAAAAGGGATCGTAGTGCAACACTGCCAGTACCTTATCATCAGCATCGCCTTTGTCGAGCATGCGAAACATGCCAATGGGTCGTGCTTCGACAATGCAACCGGTAAATGTAGGCAAGTTGGTAACAACCAGGACATCTAGTGGGTCGCCATCGGTATAAAACGTTTGTGGGATAAATCCATAATCACCAGGGTACTGAACGGCAGAGTATAGCACACGATCCAGCTTAAAAGCGCCAGATGTTTTGTGAAACTCGTATTTATTGCGTGATCCTTTGGGAATCTCGACAACGACATTGATCACTTCCGGCACGGACGGGCCTGGGTCTAGATCGTGCCACAGGTTTTGCATGCACACCTCTCTCTGACAGAACAAACATTGCCATCTATTATGGCATTATATCACGAGGTTCGTGGGAATGGGAATTGAAGAATAGTTTCAAACTTTGACATCTGTACGCTTTGACATCTGTACGGCTGCATATACAGCATGTGTCTGTGCGTGTTGCTACTTCTTTGGCGAGCGCGGCCCTTTCCACAGATATAAGCCAAATGCGATGAGAAACGGCAAAACAATATGTGCAAAGAAGAATAGAGGGATAAATACCTCGGTTTCCATTTATAGACCTCCTTCATAGCGTATCACCAGGAACTGGTGCTTATTATACACTGCTGTAAGCGGTCGCTTGCAGCCTGTGTCCTTCTCTCTGGTGTAAAGATATGCTCACAAAAAATTAATCCTTCAGGTTGTAGATTATTCGTAATTTGATGTATACTGAAGACAGTAGCTGCTCTGAACCTGATCGTTCCTCTGAACAGTACCGATATACATTGAACCCCCGTTTTTTGTAACCGCTCAGGTGGGGTAGTCAGGAGAGGCGTTGTCCTCTCTGGAGTCTCTGGAGGCGCGGGGGCATGTGGCCCCGTGCCCCGTTGGTGAAGGCACTACCTGAATGGGTACTGTTTTTTTCCTTCTGGCGCATATACCCATGGTTTTTACCTGATTATTAATCCAAAAAAAGGGGTATACTTAAGTATTGGTTCTTTTGATATTTTTCTGCAAAGGAAAATGATGTGATAATACATCGTTTAAGTACTGATGATTATCTTTGGGGGAAATCGCGATGTTTCCAGAAAATAACGGCCGTAATAAACTGAAAAGAGGCTCAAGACAAAATTGGGATGGGCCACCACGCTGGTTGCCAAATGTACGAGTTCTGCTCTTTGTATTGGTGTTGTTGATGCTTTTCCAACTCTTTATCTTTCGCCCATCTAGACCGGCTCTGACCATATCGTATAGCGTTTTTCTCAACCAGGTACGTGCCGGTAATGTGGCTGAAGTCGAAATTGTAGGTCAGGAAATCAATGGCAACGTACATAAACCATTGCCGCGACCTGCTGGCGCTGAAACTGGCCGTTGGATGTCTTTTGTGGCGCAACCGACTGAATTTGAGCGCTTTACAACGACGTTGCCCCCCGGTGGTGATGATCGTCTGATTCCGCTGCTTGAAGAACAAAATGTCCAGATTAATGCTCGTGTCCAGCGACCTTCTCTCTTCCTAAGCGTGTTGCTGTCATTCGGTTCCATTTTGCTTCTTGTCTTATTGATCGGATTTTTTATGCGCCAGCAAATACGCGGTCAGCAAGGAGTGTTTAATTTTGGTCGTTCACGCGCAAAATCACATATCCTTGATCGACCAGGGGTGAAGTTCGATGATGTTGCCGGGGTGGATGAGGCCAAGCGTGAACTGGTTGAGGTGGTTGATTTCTTGAAGCATCCTGAGCGCTATCGACAGCTAGGGGCGAAAATACCACGGGGTGCCCTGTTGATTGGCCCGCCTGGTACGGGTAAAACGCTGCTGGCACGCGCTATTGCGGGTGAGGCGGGTGTGCCGTTCTTCAGTACCAGTGCCAGTGAGTTTGTGGAACTCTTTGTAGGGGTAGGGGCCAGTCGTGTACGTGACCTGTTTGATCAGGCGCGGCGTCATGCCCCCGCCATTGTCTTTATTGATGAACTAGACGCGATTGGCCGCCAACGTGGGGCTGGCATGGGCGGTGGCAATGATGAGCGCGAGCAGACGCTGAACCAGATCCTGGTAGAGATGGATGGCTTTGAAGGTGACACTAATGTCATCATTATTGCGGCCACCAACCGTCCTGATGTTCTCGATCCAGCGCTGTTGCGGCCTGGTCGCTTTGATCGACAAATCACCGTTGGGTTGCCTGATGTACGAGGCCGTGAGGCAGTGCTGAGGATTCATCTGCGGGGAAAGCCAGTTGCGAGTGATGTCGATCCTGCTCTTATTGCGCGACAGACTCCTGGCTTTGCCGGAGCTGATCTGGCGAACCTGGTAAATGAAGCCGCCCTGCATGCAGCGCGGCGCGGCGAGCGATTGATCTATCGCCGCCATTTTACGGAAGCACTCGACAAAATTGTGCTGGGTACCGAACGACCGGTGTTAATGAATGAGCATGAACGTACGGTGGTAGCCTATCATGAGGCCGGGCACGCGCTGGTAGCAAGACTGCTGCCCGAAACTGACCCGGTGAATAAGATTACGATCATTCCGCGTGGTCGAGCACTGGGCGTGACCGAATACTTGCCTGAAGGTGACCGCTTTAACTATTCGCGCCAGTACCTTATGTCACAACTGGCTGCTATGCTCGGGGGACGTGCAGCTGAGCAGGTGGCGATTGGCGAGATTACAACTGGTGCCGAGAACGATTTACAGCGTGCAACACAACTGGCACGGCGGATGGTAGGCCGTTGGGGCATGAGTACAGAGTTGGGCTTGCTCTTCACCAGTGATAGCGCCGAGACGCCATTTTTGGGACGTGAAATGGCCGGCACTCGTGATCATAGTGAGGCGACGGCCGCATTGCTCGATCAGACGGTGCGCACCTTGCTTCAGGAGCGAATGGAAACTGCTATGCGCCTGTTACATGAACGTCGTGATGCGTTGGATCACCTGGCGCATGCACTGCTTGAACACGAGACGTTGGATCGTGAAGGTCTGGAAGCGGCTATTCGCGGTGATGATGTACCGCCGCCTACCACACCGGGCACGCCCACGACCAATATATCGGTGCCGCAAGATAAGCCGCGACCGCAGCCCAGACCGGGCATTCTGCCCGCCTGATGTTCTGCTGGATTACCACAACATCTTGTTTGTTCGCCTTCGACAGACCATGTATGACTCTGCCGAAGGCAAAAAAGACAGGAACAATGAGCAACCGCATACCTCTAGGGACACAAATACGACCACGAATGTGCGAACTTTATACACCAACAGGCGTTGCCATCCTCATGCTCCAACGGGACTTCATCTCGGCCAGGGTGTGGTGCCTGTGGCCCCCGCGTCTGTTCCCTTCTGGTACGGCGCGGCTTTGCCGCGCCGCGGCTTCCTACCCAAGGGATGTCTCATTGTAGTACTCAGCGATCGTGATGGAGCGGATCATTCATGGCCTATGCCCCACAACATTGCCTACTCCGCAGTGGCTGGTAGCCAGAGCAGAGGTGAAGCGAAATCAACTGTTTGCACAATACGGGTGTCAGGTGCGGTACCTGGTGTCCACAACCAGAGATCGCCGGAGTCGGTATGCTCAAAGACCGGCTCATCGGTGGATATGTCGGCCTGCCACCCGGCGGGTAACGCCACGACCAGTCGCTTGCTATCGGGTGACCATGCTGCACCTGTCACTCGTGGTAAGCGATCAACCATCGCCGCAATCGTTGGGCGTGCACCTTCGGGTAAGATAACTTCATCGGGTTCTCCAAGGCGTACGACCTGGGCACGCCAGGCTTCATAGCCACTAAATCCGCGCGCATCACTAAAATTGTGTTCAACCGTTGCCAGCATCGTGCCATCTGGCGCGAATTGCGGTGGTAGCAGCCAGCCTGCCCCGGTGCTGACTAACTCACCACGCCCTTCAAACGAGCGTCCCATCTCTGTGTAATTGATGTCGATCAGCGCCTGATAGCCCAGAAAGCGTTGATAGGCCACATAGTTGCCGTCGGGTGACCAGACCGGGGCATATACCAGGCGGCCACTGCCATCATTGCTGCCAGTGGCCGTGGCAAAATTCCATGCATTCTGTCCCTTGCGGTTAATCAAGCGTATCGAATTGGCAACACCCGGCTCACCGTTGTTGAGATGGATATTCCCTGGTGGCGTGGCAAAGGCAATTCGCTGCCCATCAGGGGCGAAAGATGGATCACAACCTGGTTCGAAGATCGTCTCATTCCCACTGACAATGTCTAGCAAGCGGATGTCACTATTGCTACACCATGCCACCCAGCTGATCCAATCGGTGAGACGTTGTGTCTTGACGGTGGAAGTGGCGTACACCAGCGTTTGTCCATCTGGTGCCAGGGACAGGTGGCCAACATTACGGTCATTGTTTGTTACCTGGCGTAACTCGTCTCCATTGCGAGCGACCACTGATACCTGAGTGGTTGGGCCGGTGATGCGTGTGAATGCCAGCAAGCGTCCATCAGGTGTTGCGGTAAACTCCTGCACATCGCGGGCGATCACTCGCTCTGACGTAGTATCCAAATTATAAGCGATCAGGTTATGTTGGCGCAAAAAGAGAATCTCATTCCCGGTACCTGCAGTATTCGGCAGTGATTGAGAGGACTCCGGTTCAAGTGTAGGTAGCACTGCTGGTATACTAGCTGCATCGGCACTGGGCATTATCGGGTCAATGTCCGAAGTGGAGGTTGTATTCACGGTGGGTATCGATCGGGTTTGCCCAGGATCATCGGAGATCGTTGGTTTGGGTGGCGGAACAGTAGGTATAATTATTGGTGTTGGTGTAGGGATGGTCGCCGCAGTGTCATGGGGTATAATGGTACAGGCGACGAGGGTTGGCGTCAGCATACATACCATCAGCGTGCAGCGATAGTGGACTATGCGCTGCCACTGCTGGCAGTTTCTTGATTTCTGTAACATAGGTATTACTCCGTCATTGAGCGTAAGTTCTCTATGCATATAAACGATTACGGCTGTTTTTCCAGCAGAACGCACAACATGTCATGTCTGGTCTATAACCAATGACGGAGGAAGCGCGATGGATCAGGGTTGGGCTGTTGGTAATGTCGGAAGGGTCGGTGGCGGCGGTACCAGATCGGCAACATTGACCAGAACATCGATTTGATTGGCTTGTTCGGCCTTCATGCGTAGTGTATCGACCCAGGTCTCAAACGCTGCTTGCGCGGCCGGGCTTTGCATAAAGAACTGCGGATTGTCAAAACCACGTTCCTGGCGTGGTTCCTGTAGTTGGATAATATGCCAGCCGAACTGACTCTGTACCAGGCGGATCTCACCCGGTTCCATCGAAAAGATTGCCTGTTCAAATTCAGGAACAAACACGCCACGTGGCACCCACCCCAGATCGCCGCCATTGTGACTGGAACCAGGATCTTCGGATTGCTCCTGCGCAAGGGATGCAAAATCAGCACCACCTTCGAGCTGAGCGATAATTTCCTCCGCCTCAGTTTTCCGTTGGGCAATATCGTCTTCAGTGCTGGCCTGCAACAGAATATGCCGCGAGTGGGCTTGTTCCACCCTAGTATGATCCAACACCATCATATTAAAAAGCTGTAGTTCTGTCAGCAAGTTACGCAGTTCGGTTTCCGATTCAATATTGGCCTGCTGTAGAAACTCGGTAAAATTATCAGGATCGTTGTGCTGAGCACGGAGACCCTCAATTTGCTGATCAATCTCCGCTAGATCTACTTCTTTGCCCGATTGCTGCCCTTCCTGGACAACCAGTTTGAACATAATCAACTCGTCCAGTGTCTCTTGCACATCTTGCCCAGGGGTATAATTACGCAGAAACTCGCCACGAGTAATATTCAGATCCCCCACACGGGCAATGATCTGCGTGTTTCCCTCTCCGCTGATCTGACCACTCTGACTGACGGGGCGTGTAAAGAGAAAGCCCAGGCTGACTCCGATCATGACAATGAGTAATATGACACTGATACCAATCATCATCAGGGATCGCATCGGGTTGCTCTCTGCACTGCTACTCCTGCCGTCACTGCTCATTGCCGATGATGGATCATCGGCTGCATACGGCGCATCGTCTTCAGGAACATCTGTTGTTTGTATCGGATCTTCACTGGCTTGAAAAATGCCTTTGTTTCCAGTGAGTGCAGCATCGAGCATATTCTGTTCATCAAAATGCTCTGCTGACTCGTCGCCATCTGGATTACACGGATCGGTCACGATTACCTCCTGTTTCAGAAGTGCGGACTATTCACTGCCAACACATAGTACCATGCATCCTACCATAGACATAGCAGAAATACCAGCCATTGCGAGTACATCACTGGACTGGTTTGAACCAGGCGACACAGTATAGAGCGTGAATAGTGGGTAAGAGCGATGATCCTAACAGCCATAACCGGCTCTCTGCAGCCCGGCATAGCTACCGATTCTGTGCTATCACTCTAACTACGGAAGCCAGGAATTTCAATCCTCACCACCGAATTCAGGATTGCCATCAAAGGAACCGCATACTATGCTATACTGTGGATGTGCTTATTGCTATTGAATCTTTCGTCATCGTTCAGGTGGGATGGTCTGGAGGGGCTGTACCCTCGTTAGAGCGTGATCAGAAACGATGATCTCGGATAGAGTTGATTCAGGAGCATTGCGATAGAACCAGGATAAAGAAAGGCTTCACTCGATTCTGGATTGCGGTTGTATTCTTTCCTGGCCAAACGATGTCAGAAAGCCATGTTCACCGTCATGATACCACAAATCCGGGTTTCTGATCACGCTCTTAGACGTTGTTTGTCTAGCCCAACAATGATGATCATTCTGCACGCGGATTGGTGTATGGCTCTATCCCCAATGGGCTATGCAGCAACTGTATTCATTTGCCATGAGCATTAGCTATGTACTGGAAAGGCAGTGTGCGCATTCTGCGCACTCTTAGTTATATCTGGACGATCATTCTCGGCGCGGTGGTGCTAGTTTCGGTGCTGGCGCTGGCGGTGCGGCTAGTTATACCCTTCGCTCCGTGGCTGGAAGCACCTGTTGTCTCGATGGTTCCCCCCGCAGGTGCGGTTGATGTCATTCCCCGCAGTACTATGACGCTGACATTCAGTCAGCCCATGAATCGTCATGCGGTGGAAAAGGCATTGCGGATTGAACCAGCGACTGAAGGCAACCTGGTCTGGAATGCTGACAATCGGGAGCTACAGTTTATCCCCTCTGCACGTCTCCTGACAGGCGTGACCTACACGGTGCGCCTGGAGGCCAGTGCAGCCAGTCGCTGGTGGCATCCGCTGGCTACTCCACTACACGTCACGTTTCGTACCGCACGCTCACCAACCGTCGTCTCTGCTTTGCCCAATACGAATGATGTGACGTCTGATACTGAAGTGGCGCTGGTCTTCAGTCATCCGATGGTGCCAGATGATGCCCTGGATGTACCGATCGACGTACCTGGTCTGCAGATCGAACCGCCGATTCGGGGTGTGGCCCGCTGGATACGCAATGATACGCTGGTGCTGCATGCTTCAGCATCCCTGCAGGCCGATACGTCCTATCAGGCAACCATTGCCAATCTGTCAGATGTGCGGGGGATCGAGATGGAGCAACCCTATACCTGGAACTGGACGACCGCCGGGCCGACGGTACTGGCGGTGACGCCAGAACATGGTGAACGCTGGGTGGCACCGCGCCAGCCGCTGACACTGACGCTCGGACAGCCGCTTGATGTCGATACCCTGCCCGAACGTCTGGTGATTACGCCGACTATGACAGGTGCGATTACGACCGCGATGTTACCAGATAGCACCCAGGTGATAACTTTTACACCCATCAGGGATTGGACACCTGGCCAGACATATTCCGTGACGTTTAAACTGGTATTGCAGCCCACAGTAACGTCGAACCTGGATGCACCCGGTACTGATAACAACACGGTGATTCTGCCCCGTCCTGAAAGGCAACCAGCAGAGGAGACCTGGAGTTTTACGGCTGCACCCCTTCCCGCACTGGTTAGCCAGTTTCCGGCCGAGAATCAGGTGTTACCGCGTGGTCAAGCGGTACGCTTAATCTTTCATACTCCGATGGATAGCGATGCTTTACGTAGCGGCCTGACATTTGATCCACCAGTCGAAAATGTGCGGGTCAACGTCAGTGCGATGCAGGTGAATATTACAGCTGCGTTTCAACCCTCTACCCCGTATACGCTGACGATTCCCGCCGATATTGTGGATCGCAACGGTGTTGCATTGGGAGTTGAGAGTCGCCTGCGGTTCCTGACCGCACCCATCGAGCCAGGACTGGACTTGCCGGAGGTGATCGACTCGATCCTGAGTGTCCCCACTACCCGCCCCATCGATGTGAGCGTTACGCGCACGAATATATCCGCGCTCGATCTGGCATTGTATCGCCTTGATGAAGCCACACTGGTGCGGACGATCAATTTTAGCGCCACTGACTGGCGCGACTTTACGCCAGAGCGCTACAATCAACAACATTTGCGAACCTGGCGGGTAGCCCTGAATGACGCTCCAGATCGCTCTGTAACAAGTACGATACCAGTTGTGATCGACGATGGACAGCCGCTTGCACCCGGTGCCTATTATCTGCATATTCGTACACCCGAAGGGCCACGTACTGATGTTGTTCTCCTCGTTTCGGATATTGATCTGATACTCAAGCAGAGTACCACCCAGGTGCTGGTGTGGGCGACGAGTGCCACCACGGGCTTACCGCTTACACATATCCCGCTGACGCTGTTTCAGGGTGATGCGGTCGTTGCCGAGGGTGTCAGTGATGCCAATGGGGTGTGGCAGGTTGCGCTTCCCTCTACCATTCACGATCTCCCATACCTGGTGCTGGCAGGTGGGGCTGAGCCAGCTGTTGTGAGCAGTGCCTGGCAGTTGCCAGCTGACCTGAATATCATCGGTACCGGTGAAGATGGTCACTATCAGATGGTGCTGGTGACCGATCGCCAGAGCTATGCTCCCGGCGAAACACTGCTGCTGGGCGGCTTTGTGCGTCGGGCGTTACCCGATGGAACGCTGGCACTGCTTTCTTCGGGCACACATCTCGATGTCGCGCTGCAGGAAGCGGATAGCAGCACTGTGCTGGCCCGTACCCAGGTACTCCTCCCTGCCAGTGGTATTATCAGTAGTACCTTGCACCTGGATACATCGGTTCCGTCTGGTGCATATGTCGTACACGCAACGGTGGGCGATCAGAGTACGCAGACACCCGTATGGATCAATCCTGGCCCTACGCCACTACACGTCGTCTTTGCGCCTGTAGACGAACCAGCAACCCTATCGGCGGGAAGGTTGTCACTGCGCGTGCTGAGTGCTGGTGTGCCAGTTGCGAACGCCAATGTCGCCTGGAAGACACGTGCGCTTCCGGCGGAACCCGTATTGGACACGCCGTTGCCTGCGGGCTTTCATCTGGGAGATCCTGATACAGTGCCAATGCCTCTGCTCCAGGAGGGACGTGATCAGACGAACCTGGCGGGACAACTGACTCTTCCGTTGATCGATCCTGCACTGCTGACTGAGACGTTGCGCTATGAAATAACTGCCCGAATCGAAGAACCCGGCGGGTTACGTACCGAGGTTTCCACACTGCATACGATGCGTCCTGCTGGCAATCAGACCGCATTGCGCCTTCCCAGCCGCGTCGTGGGCAATCGAGAACGTGCAGTGGTGCAGACGTTGAGCATTAACCCTGATGGTACGCCTGTCGCTGGTGTCAGAACCGTGATTGAACTCTATCAACGCTCCCGGTCTGATCGACCGGGCGGCAGTGCCGAGCCAACCGATGTGCTGATCGCCACACAGCAGATTACCGCCGATGAACAGGGGCGTGGACAACTGGAGTTTATTATTCCCGATGGTGGAGAATATCGCATTGTTGCGCACACAGGTACAACGAGAAGTGCAGCGACGCTATGGGTGACGGCACCTGGATATACAAACTGGTTCGAGCAAAATGGTGGCTTGACGCTTATTCCTGATCGTGATAGCTACCAACCGGGGGATATGGCACGCTTGCTGGTGATGTTGCCAGCAAGCGCCGCTTCTGCGCTGGTAACCCTGGAACAGCATGGTGTGCTGAGCGCCGAAGTAACCACGTTACGCGCCGGGAATCTGCTAGAGATTCCGGTTACACCAGAGATGGCTCCCAACGTGTACGTTGGTGTGCTTGCCTCGTACCCTGCTCAGTCTGGTCAGGCCAGGAGTAACCAGGGGGCAAAACGGATCAGATCTGGCTATGCCCGGTTGAATGTCGTCAGTCCATTACCGGTATTAACTACGACCGTGACCACCGATCAGACAACGTATGTGCCTGGCGCGACGATGACGTTAACGATTACTACTCAGGACGATCAGGGGCGAGGGGTTAGTAGCCAGCTTTTGCTGGCTGTCTCGGAACAGGGCTGGAGCAGTAGTGCCAGGCCAGATCGCGAAGCGGAATTATCAACGCAATTTACGACCCATCAACCAGCGGGCTTTATTACGGCTTCTGGAATGCTCTTTCGTGATAGTCGCGTCTGGTATGGTCAGAGTCGATCAACTGGTAGAGCGCCATCGGCTGTTCCGCATAGATATTCTGAACCAGTGCGGGTGGCCTACTGGAATACGACATTGCGTACAGCGGACAATGGTACCCTGGTTCTGCGCGTGCCGCTCCCTGCAGAATCAGTTGAGTGGCAGATTGATGTCTATGCTGTTCGCGGTGCAGACACGTTTGGTCAGGCGCATACTCAGGTGACAGCACGAACGCCTTTGGAACTTCAGGCACAGGTGCCACCAGGATTCCGAGCGGGTGATAGAACCGAGGTGGCATTGATGGTTCGCAATACTCTGCCGCTAACTCAGGAAGTGCAGGTAACAGTGTTACCTGCCGGGGTGATGCTTGATCACAATACCTCGGCCACTCAGATACAAACACTGCTGCCTGGTCGTCAGCATCTTTTTGTCTGGCCGATTGTCGCCCTGAGTGATGACGATGTGGTGACGGTGGAGCCGACACTCCGCTTTCACGCGACTGCTATCGGGCAGGGACATACCCGCGCTACCTATCTCGTTCGTACCGCAATCCCACTTGGTCCCAGTGGGCCTGTCACGACGCGTGGTGGTACGTGGGAAGTAACTCGACCTGTGACCCAGACCATTGCCCTGGCTCTGCGCGAGAGCGGGGATGCAGCCGGGTCAGACTCTCCTGACCAGCAGGCGATCGATTGCCAGACATCGTCCGCTTTCTGTCCCTGGGCTGCGCTCGAACTGGCCGTTGCGCCCAGTGTGCGACACGCAGTAGTGCAGAGTGCGCTTGATCTGGCGGCGCTGCCGCAACGTACGGTGGAACAGGAAGCCAGTCTGTTGTTCTTGTGTATAGCGCTGGCACGTAGTGCAGATACGGCTGAGATGCCGCTCTGGCAGGATCGCATACGTACCAGCCTGGAATGGCTCAACACGGTGCAGAACGATGATGGTGGCTGGGGACTGGAACCTGAGCGCGATACGTCAGCAGTGATAACGGCGTATGTCCTGGAGGCACAGGCGGCGGCGAGCGCGGTTCTCGATCTTGATTTTGAGCCAGACCCACAGGCGTTACGTGTACTCCGCCAGGCCTATCACATGCATGCGGATCCTGATTTTCGGGCCTATCTCCAGTATGTTTTGACGCTGGCTGACGCTGGGCACCTTGCGGCTATGCGGGGACTGCTGGATGCCGATCTCCGTGCGGATAGTCTGGCCTACCTGTCACTGGCATTGCCCCCCGATGAGGCCAGCGTCGCGCTCACACGGCTGATGGCGCTCGCACAACGTGATACAACACCGGGTGATACCGGGCAGGCATCAGGGGTTCGGCTTTACTGGAGGCCAGAAACTGGTGTTGAGTCTGGCCAGAGCATCGTGAGTACAACTGCGCTGGCCGTTCAAGCGCTCCAACGTTTGCAACCGACGAGTACCCAGCTCACGCCAGCGCTCCGCACATTGCGCCTGGCCTGGGATGTGGATGGCTGGCCGACAACTCTGGATAGTGCCCGTGTGGCAGGTGCGCTCCTGGCTGATCATTCCCCACCAGCACGCACAACTTCCAGGTCAACAACGTCGTCCCGCACCTTCCAGGTACGATTTAATGACCAGCCTCTCCTGCGGAGCAATGTACCGGTAAGCACAACCCTCAAATTCTTGCTCACCGGTCATCAATTGCGTGTTCACAACGATGTACGAATGAAGCCACCGTCCGCACAGGTCAGCACCACCCCAATGCTGGTGGCCTATCGTCTGTACGAACAGACGTCAACGGACAGGCAGCGTACTGATACACTGGTGGTGACACAGCAGTATCTTGATCCGGTACGTGGCGATGTGTTGCATGGAGCCGAACTGCGGCCTGGTCAGTTGCTCCAGGTGCGCCTGACGCTGCTTGTTCTACAGCCTGCCAGTCAGGTACAGGTTGAATCGCCGCTCCCATCAGCTTTTGTCCTTCTAGATACTGCTCATCAGAAACATGTGGATTGGACGGTACGCATGGATTCCTCAGCAAATCGGGCAGTGATATTTGAAAGTCAAACCCTGGATCCAGGAGTGTATACCCACACATACCTGGTGCGGGTCGTTGCCGCTGGTACCTTCAGTGTCCCGCCGCCGCGTGCCACCATGTCTATTACAGACGGTGACGCTGCTCTAGGGCGTACCGAACGGATTACTGTTACGCAATCCCTGGGTGACCAGGGGTGACGACATGTGACAACCCTGTCTATTCTATGCAGAGACGCAACAGAGGCCAGGACAAAGCATGGCCCCTGTCAAAAGATCGACACGTGTTCGCTGCTCCCTATCATCTATAACTATAACCGAATAGTCTTGTTTGACTGATCGTTCTCGTCGTGGATACCACTCGTGGCCTCTGGGGTAGATGGTACCGGCATATGCGGAGTAGGGGAGGGGTAAAAGCGTTGCCCCAAATGCTGCACGCGCTGATCCAGTTCAGCTTCGTGACCGCGTACCAGCAAACTGGCACCGGCCAGGATCAGGATGCCTGGAAAGAGAAAGTCGACCAGAAACAACACGGCCAATCCAATCAGCCAGAGACCACTCTGTACAGCTTCAGGAATACGTCCCATCCGGCGTCGCTGCAGGTAAATATACCCCCCGGCTGTCGCTAGCAGCATGGTTGGTAAGAGCCACCACAGCCGAAATACGGCAACCAGGCCCAGGACGATTAAAGCAATTCCAAGGTAGCGTGTTCGTTTGTCATGCAATTTCATCGTTCACTCCTTCAAAATATCCAATACGGTGATGCTCTTTGCATCAGTCGTGCAACAGGGTTATGTATTGTTCGCCTATAATACGCGTGTATCGATCAAAGTGTTGCAAGCACAGAATCTGTTAGGATCAGTATGCCCGTGATCAAGTTGCACTGGCTCACTAACCATGCTATAATCGAAGCACTTTATGAATGGCCTACGTTCATGCTGTCGATAATCAATCGAATATACACACATGACTTACGCGGTCGCTCGAAGACCATGTCTTTTGTGCCTTCGGCAGATCTACGCTGCCGAAGGCGAAATCTATTGGGTGATGAACGACTGTGTAAGTCCTGACATAATAAATAAAGCGACTCATCAAGAGCGGCTGAGGGACTGGCCCGATGACGCCCGGCAACCGCCTGTGACATGAAGTGTACGGCTGTGTGTTGTAGGAATGGTGCCAACTCCTGCAGGTGTGTCTATACGGATAACACCTGGCAGATGAGAGGGAAAACAAACAGGTAATGCCTCTCGTTCTGCGAGCAGGCTTTTTTTGTGAGTAGTATATGTCCATCCATGAGCACGAACTACGGACAGTCTGGTGGGAGAATGGTGCCGTCTGTCTGATTGATCAGCGCCTGTTGCCTCATCAGCAACAGGTTGTCTCTTGCCAGACGCTGCAGGATGTGGCGCAGGCGATCAAAACAATGCAGGTACGTGGTGCGCCAGCCATCGGGTGTACTGCGGCCTATGGGATGGCCCTGGTTGCCCATCATAGTCAAGCCTCTGCCATATCGGTGCTACTCGATGAGTTAGCTCAGGCCAAAGCCTATCTGGATGCCCAGCGTCCAACCGCGGTTAATCTGGCGTGGGCCACCGACCGTATGCTACGCTGTGCGCACGAGTATGTTGCGCGTCAGTCAGGTGTGAAAGCCGAACCACCACGGCCAGTCCAGCTTGCAGCATATTTGCTGACGGAAGCACATGCGATCCTGGCCGAAGATCTGGCAATGTGTCATGCGATTGGTGACCACGGGGTCAGCTTGATTCCACAGCGTGGCCATGTGTTGACACACTGCAACGCCGGCGGTCTGGCAACAGCCGGATATGGGACTGCGCTGGCTCCAATCCGCACCGCGCACCGCCAGGGGCGTCGCCTGCATGTGTATGTAGATGAGACCCGGCCTTTCTTGCAGGGCGCACGTCTGACTGCCTGGGAACTGCAGCAGGCGGGGATTGAACAGACGTTGATTACCGATAATATGGCGGGCTATTTGATGCAACGCGGAGAGATCGATTGTGTGATGGTCGGGGCTGATCGTATTGTTGCCAATGGTGATGTGGCAAACAAGATTGGTACCTATACACTGGCTGTCCTGGCGCACGTACATCACATTCCCTTCTATGTGGCAGCACCGTCTTCAACGATTGACCTGACGCTGGCAAAAGGAGACGAAATCCCGATCGAAGAACGTGCAGCAAGTGAAGTGACGCATTTTGCTGGCCAGCCGGTGGCACCAGCCGGGGTGACTGCCGTTCATCCGGCGTTTGATGTTACGCCACACACGTTGATTAGTGCGATCATTACTGAGCAGGGAGTGATTAGCCCCCCGTTCGTTGTCGGGTTACGCGAGAATGTGCGAAGCAAGCCGTGATGCCGCTTTCTTTCAAACCAGCATGTTTGCCTGTCGCGTATGGAGAGTTGCCACACACCAATGCGGCCCAGGCGTTGCGTCTGTTGCTCGATACCACCCCGGCTGTGGTCACCTGTGCCGCATTACCCCAACGCGGGTTCCGTGAACACGCATATATCCAGAGTATATTGGGGTTTCCAGGACTGGTGCTGGATCAACACAGTAAGCGAGCCTATGTTAATCGGACGGAGGCGCTCCCAAAACTCGATCAGCTGGCGCTGGCTTATTTGCAGAATCACGTGGCATTTGCCGCATTAACAAGTGATGCACTGCCACTGTTGACAGAATTACGTCGGCTCAGAGGCGTCTTTGCTGGTCAGGCGATCAAAATAATTGTCACCGGACCAATCAGTCTCAGTTTGCAATTGACGGATGATCAGCAGCGCCCCCTGGCATATGATGCGATGCTATTTGAGGCATTGGCGCAGCATCTTACCCTACGGGCTGCATGGCAAGTATCCCAACTGATCGATCTGGGAGTTGATATTGTCGTTTGTCTGGATGAGCCATTCCTGGATGCATTTGCATCGCCTTTCTGCCCCATTGAATGGAATGACGCCGCAGCACTGCTGGAACTGCTGCTGTCAAGCATCCGTGGATGTCGGGGTATTCTAACCAGTGGCCCGGTCGATTGGGCTATGGTGCTGCAAACATCGGTAGAGTGGGTGCATTTTAATGCCTATCAGTATAGTCAGGCATTGCTTGATAGTGCGGAGGTGCTGGCGACCTTCCTGAAGCGTCCCGGATTTCTTACCTGGGGCATTGTTCCAACCAGCGTGGGTGACCTGCGGCGTGAAACCATCGAGACACTGACCGAACGGATCGAGCATATCCTTGATCGGCTGGTCGCCGTCGGTATTCCCCGTGAACAGATGCTCCAGGCGATGCTGATCAGCACCACAACTGGCCTTGCTCATATGTCTGTTTCTGATGCAGAAAAAGCGCTGACACTCTGTGCAGGCATATCGGCGCACTTGCGAGAAAAATACGATCTGAATGCATGATTTTTTGTGTGTATCACGTATGTACGCACTGCTGCCTGATCGCTTTATTATACAACAGATGAGCTGTTTGGAACATGGAATCTCGCATATCTGTAGACCTGGCACTTAAGGAGGGAAAATGTGCGCATTGTAGTAACCGGCTCACTTGCCTACGACTATATTATGGATTTCCCGGGTTATTTTAAGGATCATGTACTCCCGGAAAAGACGCATATGCTTTCGGTCAGCTTTCTCGTGGACTCGATGCGAAAATTGCGCGGCGGAGTGGCTGGCAATGTGGCCTATAATCTGACGCTGCTTGGCGAACGCCCACTGATTGCGGCAACCGTGGGGCACGATTTCGCTGAATATCGGGCCTGGCTCACGAACCAGGGTGTTGATACTTGCGGCCTGGTTGAGATTGAGCATGAGTTTACTTCATCCTGTTTTATTAATACTGACCGGGCGAACAACCAGATCGTCGCCTTCTATGCCGGGGCTATGGCCTATGCCCGTCAGGTTTCGCTGGTTGATCTGGGGATTGGGCCGCATGATCTGGTTCTTATCTCACCGACCGATCCAGCGGCTATGGAACGCTATGTGCGGGATTGTCAGCGTCTAGGTGTTCCCTACATCTTTGATCCGGGTAAGCAAACCCCACGCCTGGAAGCCGATCATATCTGGTTGGGACTGTCCAGCGCCCGTGTGTTCGTCGGGAATGATTATGAGTTTGCCATGATGGCGAAAAAGCTCCAGATCAGTGAGGCCGAACTGATTGCCAGTACCCCTATCACGGTGATTACACGTGGGGAGCATGGCTCGACGATCTATACGAGCGCCACGAACGGGCAGGGTATTGATATCCCACCCGCCACGCCGGATGAAGTCCGCGACCCGACTGGTGCTGGTGATGCGTATCTCGCTGGTCTGGCCTTCGGGTTGGCGCACAACTTTCCGCTGGAAGTAACGGGGCGCATTGCGGCCATGATCGCCGTCTATGCTATTGAGAAGCAGGGATGCCAGGAACACACGTTTACGCTGCCGGAGTTTACTGCACGCTATGCTGCTACCTTCGGCGCACACCCTCTGGTGGAAGACATGGCCGTATCATACGATGAAGGAGAAAAGGTTCGCAATGAACAAACCTTACGATATTAAAGACATCAATTTAGCCGATCAAGGACGCAAACGGATGGAGTGGGCCGAGCAAGAAATGCCAGTGTTGCGCCTGCTCCGTGAGCGGTTCAGCCGGGAACGACCGTTGGAAGGGGTGCGTCTCAGTGCATGTTTGCATGTCACCACGGAGACTGGCAACTTGATGCGTACCCTGGTAGCCGGTGGGGCGGATGTGGTGTTGTGTGCTTCAAATCCGCTCAGCACCCAGGACGATCTGGCAGCGGCGCTGGTGGCGTATGATGAAATTCCGGTGTTTGCGATTAAAGGCGAGAGCAACGATGTCTATTATCAGCATTTGACCGCAGCACTGGATCATAATCCCCAGATTACGATGGATGACGGTGCCGATCTGGTCTCCGGTGTTTTAAGGCAACGACCGGACTTGATTGCCGGTATGTATGGCAGCACCGAGGAGACAACGACCGGTGTGATACGGCTGAAAGCGATGGCGGCCGACGGTGTGTTGACTTTTCCGGTGATTGCGGTTAATGATAGTGATACCAAGCATCTGTTTGATAATCGCTATGGCACAGGCCAGAGTACTATCGACGGCATTATTCGGGCGACCAATGTGCTGCTGGCGGGGAAGAATTTTGTAGTGGGGGGGTATGGCTTCTGTTCACGCGGTATTGCCGAGCGTGCGCGAGGGATGGGGGCCAATGTGATTGTCACCGAGGTTGACCCGGTACGAGCGCTCGAAGCAGCAATGGATGGCTATCGGGTGATGCCGATGGAGCAGGCCGTCTCTATGGCCGATTTTGTGGTCACTGCCACTGGCGACAAGAATGTGATTGATGTCGAGGATTTTCAGGTGATGAAAGATGGCTGCATCATTGCCAACAGTGGGCACTTTAATGTCGAAATTAATATTGCCGCATTAGAGGCACTCGCGGTTGAAAAGCGCCAGCCTCGTACCTTTATTGATCAGTATTGCCTCAAAGACGGTCGCAAAATCAACCTGTTGGGTGAGGGACGCCTGGTGAATCTGGCGGCCGCCGAGGGACATCCAAGTGCCGTGATGGATATGAGTTTTGCAAACCAGGCACTGGCCAGCGAGTTTCTGGTGCAACATCATGGCAAGCTTGCCAATGGTGTACATGCGCTGCCGAAAGAATTAGATCGTGAGATTGCGTTGCTGAAACTGCAGGCTATGGGTATTACGATTGATGTTCTGACACCTGAACAGGAACAGTATCTCCATTCCTGGCAAGAAGGTACCTGATAAATGTACAACGGGGTCGATTGACATCTGGTTAAAGTGGTTAAAGCGTATCGGGATGCACCATGCCCATTTATGATGACCCGAACAGACAATCAGTGGAGGGGCCGACTATGCGATCTGGTACGCCAGCCAGCGGTCAGTCTCACTATGGTATTATCGTGTGTCCCAGACTTTACCTGTCTGGCACCGCTGCCTGGTGGTATTGTGGCCCTGATGTAAGCCCGTAACGCAGCAAATCCTGACCGTGCCCGCACTACGGCTGGATCGCTACTGGCATCGGAGTTGTCATTATGCCGGGCGGATTGGCAATCATAACGCTCTATGGTGCGGCTTTTATCACTGCCCTCAGTGAATTGCAGGAGGGAGCGAGCATCCCTCAGAAGTATTAAGTAAGTATTAGAAGTAGGAGTCTAGTGTGTCAACTTCATTTATGCAATCACCGCGTCTTTTTTTTACCAGCGAGTCGGTGACAGAAGGTCACCCCGACAAACTGTGTGACCAGGTGAGCGATGCTATTCTGGATGCGCTGCTGGCCCAGGATCCTCGATCGCGGGTAGCATGCGAGACGGCCACTACCACCGGTCTGGTGCTGGTGATGGGCGAAGTGACCACCCAGGCCTATGTGGAAATTCAGGATGTTGTCCGTGAGACGATCAAGAATATCGGGTATGTTGATGCATGCTATGGCTTTGACGCACGTACGTGTGGCGTGATGGTGAGTCTGAAAGAGCAATCGCCCGATATTGCTCAAGGTGTTGATCAGGCATTGGAAATCCGTGATGCGCCTATGACCGATGCCGAAGTTGATGCTGTCGGTGCAGGTGATCAAGGTATGATGATCGGGTTTGCTTGCAATGAGACGTCAGAGTATATGCCGTTGACGATTAGTCTGGCGCACCGCCTGGCATACCAATTGACGCTGCTCCGTAAGCAGGGAACGCTGCCGTATTTGCGCCCTGATGGCAAAAGCCAGGTAACCGTGGAGTATGCCTATGGCAAACCCGTGCGCGTGGATACCGTCCTGGTCAGCACACAGCACGCGCCGGATGTCAGCATAGAACGCATCCGCGAAGACATAATCCAGCATATTATTCGCGAGGTCATCCCGGCTGACTTGATTGATAATCGAACCAGGTTTCTGGTCAACCCAACCGGACGTTTTGTGACGGGCGGGCCAATGGGTGATGCAGGGCTAACCGGTCGCAAGATTATTGTTGATACGTATGGGGGTGTGGCCCGTCATGGCGGCGGTGCGTTTAGCGGCAAAGACCCGACGAAAGTAGATCGTAGCGGGGCATACGCGGCACGCTATGTGGCCAAGAATGTGGTGGCGGCGGGTCTGGCGGATCGGTTTGAGGTACAGGTGAGTTATGCCATTGGCGTGGCGCATCCTTTGTCTATCAGTGTTGAGACCTTTGGTACAGGCAAGGTTAGCGACGAGACCATCCAGCGCTTGATCAGTGAGTTCTTCGACTTGCGCCCTGGAGCCATTATTCGCGATCTCGATCTGCGCCGCCCCATCTATCAATCCACTGCAGCCTACGGTCATTTTGGACGCAACGATATTGATGCCCCGTGGGAACGTACCGACAAAGCCGAGCAGTTGCGGGCCGCAGCCGGTCTGTGACCTGCTGGCATGCTGGTGCTTCTCTATGCCAGTTGCACCAGCATGCCAGCCCTGATTTCAGTGCTATGATAGTTTCCCCCAGTGTTCCTTCGATAGCTCCATTTCAAAAAACTGTACCCATGCTCCCTGCCGATCACGGCGAAAGAAGGGGCGTAACTCGGCATAGGCCGGGTTATCCAGTAACCGCAGCGCCGGATCACTCCCAATGTGCCGCCAGTCACTCCCGATATAATAAAATCCGAGATGCTCATAGCAATGAACGGCACGCCGATTAAAACCAGCGACATCAAGACGCATAATCTGGAACTGCATTGCTCCGAAGTAGTGATTCAGGAACAGTCGCAATGCCTCGGTTCCCAAACCCTGCCCGACATAGGGTGCACCGAGCGAGATCCCCAGTCGTGCCTGCCCAATGATCTGTTCTACCTCGCGCAGCGAAATGCGACCAATGAGCCGCTGATATCGATCTTCAACCGCCCAGACGCGACAGATCGATACCCCGGAGCCGTAGGAGAATCGGTATTCACTGTCAAAGGTCGAGCGGGGTGTGTTCCAGAAAGCACTGAAAGGATCGGCATAGCGTGGCCATGCTTCTTGGGCGTGGGTATCAGGCTGTTGCCAGGGACGAAGGTGGACGCGATCACTTTGCATATGGAGCGAGGGTTGCTGGCTCAAAGCTACTCCTCCTGATGTTTAGATAGATTGAAAACCTGCCGTGCCAGTTCAGGCAGAATAACTCCTGCCTGTCCTTGCAGCCAGCAGTCAGCGATAACCGCAAGCGCTGTTTCTTCGGGGTTGATTTCAATCACATAGGCTCCAGCACGTTTCGCAATCAATGGAAGTGAAGCTGCTGGTTGCACAACTGCCGAGGTACCGATCGATAGAAAGATCTGGGCTTGCTGCGTAACCGTGTATGCCCGATACAACTCGCGTTCGGGCAACCCTTCACCAAACCAGACGACATCCGGGCGCAACAGGCCACCGCAGTGCCCACAGCGCGGTGGCGGCGTGCCTTCTTCATCCCACCCCTGTGCATAGGTGCCACATTCAAAACAGCGCGTGCGTTCAATATTCCCATGCAACTCCAGCATATCGCGACTGCCAGCCCGCCAGTGGAGACCATCAATATTCTGTGTCACGAGCGTGAAGGATGGGTAATGTTGTTCCAGATCGACCAGCGCATAGTGAGCCGCGTTCGGCTCGGCAGCGGCAATGACCTGGCGTCGATAGGTATACCAATCCCACACCAGACGGGGGGTGCGCATGAAGGCCTGTGGGGTCGCCAGTTCGGTGGGATCATACTGTGCCCACAGGCCAGTTTGTGCCTGACGAAACGTCGGTATACCACTCTCTGCCGAGACACCAGCTCCAGTCAGCGCGACGACGCGCTCGGCGGAACGCATATGGGTAACAACTTTGTTCGGAATAGCAGGGATCATATTTTCGCTCAACAGCTCTTCGGCGCAGAACCAGGCTGTTCACCGGTGTTCATATCAGACTGATCGGTGCGTGCATTATTCCGGTGGGTCGAGAAAGTTTGCCGATGCCCAGCCTTCAATGCTCTGTCCCGCATAGTTTGTGCGCACGTGCAACCAGGGTATATTATCTGCGATCACTGGCCCTTCAAGTACGCGCACCCGGGTGCCATTGGGCAATGTTGCGATCACCTCAGTGTTGAGACCGGGCTGGTTGCGCACATTCAAATCAGCGGCTGTCACAATACGAACCTCGCCGCGGTCAACTCCCGGTAACCAGTCCGGCCATGCTATGCCCAGATCGGGTAGTGTGGGGCGCGGAAGTTCGATCGCAAAGAAGCGATCCATCAGGTAGCTCGCGCCAAAATAACTGGTTCCAGCAACAATGATGAGTAGCAACAGCAAAACAATCCAGCCCAATGCGCTCTGTCGGGCAAATTTGCGTCGCAATTCGGTATGACTGAGCGGGTGCAAAGGCAATCTGTTCATGGGAAGATCGATAGGAGGAGCCTCAGCGGACGGGAGCAGTGCTGCTGACTTGAACATGGGCGACGCCGGTGCGGTGCTGGCATAATCCATAGCTGGTTGTGCCGTAACGCACACTGGCGGTACGTTTGGCAGACGTTTCGTCTCCGTTGCTACCTCTTGCATGAGCGCATGCAGTGCCTGGGCAAATGTTTCAACATCCGGGCAGCGGCAGGCAGGATCACGTTCAAGAGCGTATGCCAGCAGTTGATCCAGGGCTGGCAGGTGGAGTGACGGGCGCACCTCTGCCAGTGCTGGAACCTGCAATGTGAGATGTGATTGAGAGACCTCCCACGGGTCATGCCCCCTGGCGAGACGTTGTCCGCTAAGAAGTTCATAGAGTAGCATACCCAGTGCATAGACATCACTGGATGGGCCAGGCGGCTGTCCAGCAGCGCGTTCCGGGGCACGATAATGCGCCAGATCCAGCGGCCCGGTATCGGGGGGAATGAACCAGCCATCAAGCAATTTGACCCGGTTGTCCTCAATAGACACCAGATTATTACTACTAACTGGGGGATGGGTCAGGTTACGCGCCTGGCACGCACTGATCGCCAGTGCGACCTGGTACGTGTAGTTGAGTGCATGCTCCACGGAGAGAGGCAGCATAGCCCGTAGCGGTTGACCGATCACTTCTTCGGTAATCATATAGGGGCGATCATTGATCACCCCACTATCAAAAACCTCTAACAGCGTGTGGTTTGAAGCCTGGGCAATCGCATTCGTCTCAACACTGAAGCGCTGGTGGATCTGCTCGTTTCCTACCAGATCCTTCCGCAGGATATACACCAGCACCCTGCGCCGCAGCCGTTCATCAACGGCACGGTAAACTGTAGCCAGGCGTGCCTCTCCCAGGCGTTCGAGAATACGATAACGGCCCAGAAGTAGGGCGGTCGAGGTATCGCTAGAAGGTGCGTGTGTCATATATTTATGTCTATCTGACAGTAACTTTCCACAGGGTGTCCTATCATCACAGGATGAAAGGAGGATGAACGGTGCCTCATCCCTGGAGACCAACAGATCATACTACCTTGTGCATACACTGAGATTCGCGATGGCAGCGTAGCAATTGGGATTATAGCACGTGGTAGGGGAACCATGCAAAGGTTACAGAGGCACTAAATAGGGTACAAAACCGTAGGTCATTACCTGCTTGCCAGTCTGACAACGGTCATAGGAGCGTTGCTGCACATCCTCACGTACAACAAATATAGCGTACTGCCTCAGTATGTGAAGTGCCGATCCTACGCTGATGATCGCCGAGCATCTACAGAGTAAAGACGCGGTCGGCCTGAGTCTGGTCAGGTATACCGATCCTATGCGATAGGTTGTTCTCCCAACGCATCAACCAGTTTAAGGCCAAGTTGCTCGGCTAGAAAATCGCCCAGAGCGGCGGTATCGGGAAAGCTCACGATTGTTTCGCCACTGCCATCATCATAGGCGACATGCCAGATTTTGCCATAACGCTCATCGCGCCAGATCCGTAAGTTCACAATAGGTGTTGCTAGACACGTTCCCATTTGCCGTACTTCCTCTCTGTGGTTGCTTGTAGTCATATCAGCCTGCTTGATCTGATTTCGTATTATCGTGCAAGCGCGGCCATGTATGATCTGGTGACACGATGTCATTCAACAGAACCAGGGAGAGCATTGCTGTGGCCGCTATTTGAAACCGTGACGCATTGTTTTATTTTTAGGATGAGCAAAGGGTTGCGCATAATCGGTTCTTTCCATATCATAAGACGTACCAGACGGCGCTCTGGTTCACGTTTATTGATGAGAGTTGTATGAGTAGTCTCTTGTATCTAGCTGATACGGCCTCAGTATAATTATCTGAGTAACATAAAGGGATACAGTTGACATTCAGTGCGGTGTACCGGTGCCGGGTTACTGGTGTCGGCACCGGGCATCTGTTCGTTGATGCCGATGTTCCACGTTGGTACCAGCAACCGGGTCAGGACTCAAATGGTAAGTAAACAACCTGTGGCCCGCCTACATAGGGGCATCTGGGCTACACTGACGACGTATGATACCCGTGCTATGAACGAGACGGACGCAGTAGGCCAACCAGCCGGTCATATAGCAGTTGCAGCAGCATCGACACCGGTCAATGGCTCGTTCCCCGGTGGCATTTGGGCAGTATTGCGTCAGCGCGTTGATCCGATTCATTATCGCCCCCAGGCCGTTCCTGGTATTGTTGAGGAGCATGTTTCTGAAGGCCATCAAAGCTACACCGTCCTGCGTAGTCATGCTGGTACCTATATCCGGCTTACTCCGGCTGAACGGGTGCTCTGGCATGCCATGGATGGTTCGCGAACAATGGCCCAACTGGCAACGCTTGGATTTGTGCAGTTTCGGCAACTATTACCCGTTGCTGATCTGGTGCAAAATCTCAAGCAGCAGGGTTTTCTGGTCGATCCCTATGTCGCCGTTTATGCCCAACTCCAGGATGCGCTGGAACGGCGCACGACGGTGGGATGGGGCCGTCGCCTGCTCATGGCTCTGAGTCATCACACGCTGGCGTTCCATAATATTGATGGTTGTGTGCGTGTCCTCTATAAGCGTGTGGGATGGATTTTTTTTACACCTGTCGTTTTCCTGTTGACGCTGATGGTGAGCACTGGTGGGCTGGTCGCATTTATTCGTATTTCTCAACTCGATCTTCCCGTGTATACGGTTCTGGCGGTCGATGCGATCCCAACCAGCCTGCTGGCGCTGTGGGTGGCGTTGCTCGTTTCTTTTATCCTGCACGAACTGGCGCATGCCATGGCGGTTAAGCATTATGGACGGCAGATCTGGCGTGGTGGCCTGATGCTGTACTATGGAATGCCGGTCGCTTTTGTGGATACGAGCGATATCTGGCTGGCCGGGCGTCGGGCACGGATGGTGGTCTCGGCGGCCGGGCCGTTTTCGGATCTGCTGGTAGGTGGGATGGCTGCCCTGTATGTAACTATTTTTCCGACTGCACCACTAAGCGGGGCGGCCTATAAGCTGGCGATTGCCTGCTATGTGGCAACGCTCTTTAACCTGAATCCCCTGCTTGAGCTGGATGGTTACTATTTACTGGTAGACGCGCTACGCCAGCCCAATCTGCGGAAGCGGGCGCTGGACTTTGTGAGTGGCTCGTTCTGGGAGAAGGTACGTACACGTGCGCCTTTTAGCGCTGAAGAGCGTATGCTCGGTCTTTATGGTCTGCTAACGCTGTTATACACAATTTGTGCCATTATCCTGGCGTTTCTATTCTGGCAACGCCAGTTGGTTAACCTGATACCGCAACTCTGGGCGAGTGGATGGGACGGGCAACTGGTGGCACTGCTGATCATAGGGGGCATTGTCGCTCCGGTGGTGATGGGCAGCGGGTTGGCGCTGTGGGGTGTGCTACGCGGGTGTGCGGCCTGGATTGCCCGCCGTGGGTATGCTCGTCGCCCCTTGTATGTCGCCGTCATGTTGTTGCTCCTGGTAGGAGTGTTGGCGCTGTTGCCGTTGTGTCCTGCCTCGCGGTCGGGTGTAGCTGCGATGGCGGGCGTGGTAACATCACTGTTGTGGTTGGTCGCATTGCTGGCGCTGTTGACGGTGTGGCCGGATTACCGTGGGGCGGATGTGTGGCATGTGTTGCAGGCAATGCTGGGGGCGGGTTTGTTGACCGTACTGGCGCTTGTGGGGCGCATGCTCAGTGATGCAGACCGGGCGTTGTTCTGGATCGCAGTCGAGGGCCTGGCGTTTCTGCTACTCATGCTGGCAGGTTTTGCGGCGCTCCTCGATGTGGATTTACATCAGGCTTCGCAACGCGAGTTGGGGGTTGCTGCTTTTCTCCTGCTGGTTGCCTTCGGCTGTGGCGGAACAGCGATCTATCTTGCGGGAATCGCCTGGCCGACAGCATCTTTTCCTGTCGTGTTCGCTATAGCCGCCCCGGTCTATTGTGGAACCCTTGCGCTGGCGCTGTTGCTACCACATCTATCAGGATTGCGGGATTCACGGCTGATCTGGAGCTGGCTCCCGCTCTGGATGGCGATTGGCGTTCAGACCGGTACGTATGTGCTGCGGTTGATCCCTACCCTGTCGATGACGACACTGGTAACCGGGCTGGATATTCTTATCGCGGGATTATGGCTAGTGGCATGGTATACCCATTATGTCACACTCCGCACATTTGCACCCCAATCGTTGAGCTGGCCGTCGCAACCAGCATTGGATGAAGCACAGCGCTTGCAGCGCGGGTTTCAACTGACGTATGCCGGGTGTTATCAGTTGCTGCGTACCGTCTATGGGGCACGACGAGCGCAGGCACTTGATGATCGGCTGGATATTCTGGCAGCTACGGCGAATTGGGATGTGACTCTTGATCGTGATCAGGTGCGGATTGGTGGTATGCTGGCTGCCAGTCCCCTGGATCGACAGGGAGCACGATATGCTGAGGTACTGCGCTATACGATCGCTACCATTGAAGCGATTGCGGGCAGATGGTTTGCCCGTCGCACCATCCAGGCAGCCTATGATGCCTTACCCTGGGCTGAGCGTGAGGCGACCAACCGCCGTTGTTTTCCCAATACACCCTGGGCTCGTGATCTGTCCCATGCATTTGGGTGCGAGCGTGATGCCCGCCAGCAGCTGTTGCGTCAGGTTGACCTGTTTCTCTCTGGCGATGATGCCGATCTATCAATGCTGGCGCAAGCGTTGCAGCCAATGCGGGTGCGTGCAGGTGCGATGATTGCGGATGCGAACACAATTGCGCAGGGAATCTGGGTTGTTGAGGCAGGCGAAATTGCGGCCTGGCAAGACGCAACGATTGTGGATGAATTGCATCGCGGTGAGGTGTTTGGGGCCATTGAACTGATTGCGCCGCTGGATGACCCGACCGGTCAGGAAGCGCATCAGCATGTGCGTGCAGGACGATGTTACCGCGCAACCGTTGATAGTATGGTGCTGTTCTTGCCATGGAGTGACTGGCAGCGTTTTGTCCAGACACGTTCTGCCGGTACTGTCGAGGGGATTGAGCTATTCAATGTGTTGCAGGTGCTGGAGCGGGTACCTCTCTTTGCTGAAGTGCCTCGGCAGACCCTCCGGCAACTGGCCCGCGTTGCGCAACGACGGGAGGTTCCAGCACGTACCATCATTATCCGCGAGAACGTCCGTTCGGAGACATTCTATCTGATTCAACAGGGCACTGCTGCGGTGATTAAACAGCGGTGCGTGTCAGCAGCAACAGAAACAGGGCAACGATCAACCAGGATGGTAGCGCGTCTGGGTACCGGAGAGTTTTTTGGTGAGCTAGAGTTGCTGCGCGGTGTACCACCGGTTGCCAGTGTGGTGGCACTGACGCCGATGGTGTTACTGGCCTTGCCAGATGCAACGATCCGTGAACTATTGCTCACCCGTGATCGTGTGGCACAGCGCCTGGAGCAGGAGGGAACCGGTCGACTCTGGGCGTTACGTGAGCAGCAAACGTAGGGAGACGCATTTCCATTCAGGGCAGACAGCTTCGTCTGCCCCTATCAAACCACAGGTTGGATATTACACTCAATTGATTTTGAGGATCGTCAATTTCATGACGCCAGAAGGGGTTTGAACAGTGACTTTCTGATGGGGTTTTTTCCCAAGCAGAGCGGCACCAATTGGTGATTCGTTTGAGACCTTACCTTCACGGGGGTTGGCTTCAGCACTGCCCACAATCGTCCAGGTTTCTTCTTCATTGTCTTCCTCAATCCGAACCGTCACCGAAGAACCAACACGCACCTCGTTTTTGCTGCCATTCTGGTCATCTTCGATAATCTGGGCGCGTGAGAGGGTGTTTTTAATATCACGAATGCGCCCTTCGAGCAAGGCCTGAGAGTTCTTCGCGTCTTCATACTCGCCACTCTCGGAAATGTCACCCAGTTCCTTGGCAGCTTTGATGCGCTCAGCGACCTGCTTGCGTCCATCAATCTCCAGGTCTTCAAGTTCTGCTTCGAGCCTGGCTCTGCCTTCGCGTGTGAGATAAACTGGCTTTTCACTCATAGTTCAACTGCCTTTTGGAATAACAGAATAACCCCCTGGGAGCTGACAGATTGGGAGGGTCAAACGACCCTGCTCCATAGGGTACTCTTATATGAAAGAACTGAGAGTACACCTCTCAGTCAAGGTCATTGGGGGCAGGCAACACTGCCCAGACCTGTATGTGGTAACGTTGGCATTCGCCATTATACGCAATCTCCTAATTTTTGTAAAGCACCTGTTTTACGCATTCTCCAGGCGTGCATGACGCCAATAATGCATGCCTAGAGACGCGCTGACGACATATGGCTTCTGCATACTATCAGGATAGGCACATGTCCAGTTGGGTAACCATCTTCGACATCTGATATCCGTGCCTGTTGCGGTTGAGCTATACGTCAGGTCAACAAGTAGTCTGGCGGGGTTCTTTTCCTTGCATCATTGTGGCTGATGTTGTACTATACCAGCACTGCAAGATTGGAGCGGAGCGCACGTTGAACGAGCAGCAAATCCTGCTCGAGGTAGATACATTGCAAGGTCGGTACATTGCGATCACGTGACAGTAGCGACGAAGGAGAAAAGAATGGCAGATCGTGTCAATCCTCGCATATCTTTCGCGCCTATGACATTCGCGGGTTGGTAGATGCTGATTTGACCGATGCAATGGTAATGACATTGTCGGTCAACCAGGAGGAACGTACTTTATACTTTAGCCTGGAGCGCATATGCTGTGGGGACGTGAAGTGCAGCCCATCTCGTCTATGGTTCGATGTAGCGCGGATGGCGCGATTGCGATCCTTGATCTGACCGAGGCTCTGGCATCGAGCCCTATGGTACATGTTGGCGGAAGGTCGTAATTCTTCTGGTGAGGAGACCAGGGTTCAGGTGATTGACCTATGCAACCGGTTTGCGCACCAGTAAGTCAATGGTGTGGATGGAGTGTGCTTTGATTGTGGCATGACCGGGAGGTGGGACAGGCCTCACATACTGAACCATCACACACACCATGGGTTGAGGCAACGACGGCCGAGCGATTGCATGGTATTTGCGGTATACTGCTGGCAGCGGTGGAGGATTTTCGTACGGTAGGTGAGGCCTGGATTATTCTGTCTGGATGCTTTGACAACAGGGTGGGCTGGCTTGCGGTACATCAGGCGCAGATTGGCTGCAACGCCCGTGATGGAACCCCTGCGGCATTGCGTCGTTTGAACCGGCAAACCGGCGGTTGTTGGAGAGAATGCCTGGAACCATTGCAAGGGCTGGTATGAGTGAACGCCTTCGGTTGGGCACGAAATACTGGGAGGGTGTGTATACGGCAGATTTCACCCTCGATCAAGTACGCCGCCGCTGCTATCAGGTAGGATTGTTTTTGCAGCAGCGTGACTGGCGTTGTTTAATTGCCTATGATACGCGGTTTATGTCCGGTCTGTTTGCACGTGATATATATCACATTTTGACCCGGCAGGGTATAGCGGCCAGCCTGGTATCTGGCCCGGTACCCTTGCCGGCAGTGCAGAGTGCGTTGAAGCAGCAGATCTTTGATTGTGCGTTGATTGTGTCTGCGGGTAATCGTCCGTACTGGTACAACGGGCTTGTTTTCTTAGGAACGGTTGATGACGACCTTCCCCTCCACGCGAGTGATGATGTATCTCCCCTGCAGTCTTTTCCCCTGTTTCCTGATACGACCGGGAATGATCAGGCGCTAAAGCCGGAGATTGCGCAGGATTTGCGTGCGCCATACATTGATCTGCTTCGTAAGCAGATCGATGTCAATCTTATTCGTCGCTCAACGATGACTATTTTTGCTGATCCGATGAATGGCTCCACGGCGGGTTATTTTCCAGCGATCATGGGGGAAGGTGGGCAAACACGGGCGATCGAGATTAACCGTGAGACCGATCCCCTGTTTAGCAAGCTCACCCCACTGCCGGTTGAGTCAAATCTGACACGGCTGCGCAAGCTGGTGCGCGAAAGCGACTCGCATCTGGGATTAGCGTTTTCGGCCGATGGATCAGCCCTGGGCGTGGTAGACAAGAATGGCGACCAACTGGATCATCTCGAAATCGTGTTGCTGCTGGCGGCCTATCTGGTTCGTCAATATCGACAGTCGGGCGCAGTGATTGCGCCTGTGCCCGTTGAAGGGTCACGGTTGGCCGGATCGCTGCCAGGTCTGGGAGCGTGGGAAACGGCGCTGGGGGTGAACGTTGAGTTGAGTGCAGATCCGTCACGACGTATGACCGAAGTCTTGATGCAAACAGGAGATGCGCTGTTAATTGGCTGTACTGGTGAGGGAGAACTGGTGCTGGGACAGTATGCGCCCTACCCCGATGCCTTGTTTGCCGGGTTGTTCGTGGCCGAAATGGTGGCGCGTAATGGGGGGAATTTACATGCGCTTTTGAGTGAGCTGCGGGGGCACCTTAAGGCGAATCCGTAACAGAACAGGTAGGACGAGCGAGACGATAGGAGCTAGGATCGAGACGATAGGAGCTGGGAGCGAGAATCCTCTTTTCTTCCTCCTCACTCCTCTCTTCTCCCTTCCTGTACCATACAACGGGACGGTTCAACCGTATGCGTATTTCTCTAAGTCGGCGTATGTCATCGCTGCTTTATCTGGCACGCCCATTGGCACTCACATTTATTGGTATTCTTTTTCTATCGCTCGGTGCAACCTATCTATCTATCTGGTTTTATCGGAGCATACCTCTGCCAGAAATCTTTGAGACCGTGACTTTGCAGTTTTTGCCCCATTTCCAGCGTGGTCTCCTCTTCGTGCTGGTGGGATTGGCTGTGCTGGCCACTGGCATGTGGCAACTCAGCACCATGGTCATTATTCCGCTCCATGATCAACGCGCTGCTGATGGCGAACTGGTGTTGGGCTACCAACGCACGCAAGGCCGACCACGTATTGCGGTGCTGTCAGGTGGGGCGGGGATGCTTATTTTGTCGGGCCTGGGTGAACACGTTGAGCGCCTGACCTGCATTACCCCGGTTCAGGATGCCGTTGAGTATTACTATCGTGCTTCAGGGTTATTCAATTTCCAGAATGTGTACTATGTTGTCCCCACCCCGGTGGCGGCACGGGTGTATGCGGAATTAGATAATGGTATGGTCATGAATGTGATGCGAGTCGATCACGACCCCACTCTGGCAGGCCGGCATGTGGCTCGTCTCATGCTGATTCCTGATGGTATGGATGAAGATGCTGCGACACGACCGTCCAACGGTGATCAGCGGGATGGCACCGATCAGCATCTGATGCCTATGCCCGTATCCAACACAAAAAAGTTACCGCTTACGCGACTGGCACGGGAAACACTGCGTGATGCCGATGCGCTTTTGCTCGGGCCAGGGAGTTTATTTGAGAGTATCTTGCCCAATTTGCTGATCGATGAGTTGCGCGAAGCCGTGCAGCAGAGTACCGCGATCAAAATTTATATTTGTAATCTAATGACGGAGCCCGGGTTAACGACCGGGTTTAGTGTTGGCGATCATATCCGACAGATCAAGCGCTATGGCGGGTTTGTGCCCGATTATGTGCTGGTCAATGTGCAGCGCATTGATACTGAGGTGGCGCAGCTCTATGCTGCTGCCAATCAAGCTCCGGTGTACCTCGATCCTGATGCCTATGAGGAGACCACGATCCTGACCGGGCAAGATTCGTCACAACGCCACGTGATAGTTGAGGGGAGTGTGGTGATAGAGGCTGATTTAGCCAGTTCCGTGGTGCAATATACCGCATCACTCGGTCGTCCTGGCGAGAGTCGGGCGGTGCGTGTTTTACGGCATGATCCACAGAAACTGACAGCTACTATTCTGAAGCTCCTTGGTCAGGTTTGAGTTTGAACCCCTGGGGGTATCACATTACTATGCCACTGGTCGTCTTTGAAGATGAGTACTGGCGACATTTTGCGCCACTGATCCATATTCGACCCCTCTTTGAAATACGCTGTGGCAGCTTTACCACTGCTGAACGGGTTGCGTTATCGCTGGTAACATGGCTGCCTGGTCAGGAACAGGCTGCTCCGACCCTGTATGGTCTCTGCCGTCCGCATTTGATGCCTGTCTATGGCGTGCATAGCTCGCCTGGCAGACTGCTTGGTACCGGTATGCCTCTCACATGTATTAATGGTCGTGTGCTAGACGTGGGCTGGCTAGCCACGCTCCAGCGTGAACCAATTGATACCGTGTATCAGTCGCCCGAGGGCGAACTGGTAGGGGCATATCTGTCGCCAGGGCTGGCAAGCGCAGTTCTGTACTATTTACAAGAACAGGATGCTGCCAGCGCACTTCAGGAACTCCGCCGGTTTGCACGGGTGGTCGAGGTACACGTGCCACTGGTGCGTTATCCGTGGGATCTTATTACCCAATCCGGAGAGCAACTGCTGCGTGATATGCCGTTGTTAACCTGGCGGTTGCCGCGCTATCAGGCCAGCGATCCGCAGATTGTCGCACGGGGCATCGAGCACATCTATGTCGCTGCCAGTGCACAGCTTGATGGGCCGCTGGTACTTGATGCTCGCGATGGGCCGATCTTTATTGATGAGCATGCGCATATCGAGCCGTTCAGTTTTATTCAAGGCCCGGCCTATATTGGGTGCCATACGCTTATTGCCAGTGCTCGTATTCGGGGGGAAACCAGTCTGGGGCCAATGTGTCGTGTTGGTGGTGAGGTTGAAGCGAGCATTATTCAGGGGTATACCAACAAACACCATGAAGGGTTTCTGGGGCATAGCTGGTTGGGTGAATGGGTCAATGTAGGTGCGATGACGACGAACAGTGATCTTAAAAATACCTATGGCAGTGTCCGTGTGGTGATTGAGGAGTTGGGCCAACTGAACAGTGGTGTCCTCAAGCTTGGTTGTTTTCTGGCCGATCATGTCAAGTTGAGCATCGGGTTGCATCTGAACGGTGGAACGGTTATTGGTACCGGTAGTAACATCTTTGGCGTGCATGTTGCGCCAAAAACCGTCCCCGCTTTTACCTGGGGTGGGGAGATCTTCCGCGAATATCGCATTGACAATATGATTGAGGTCGCACGCAAGGTAATGGAACGACGCAAGCGGATGCTGACTCCAGAATATGAGGCAATGCTTCGTGCTGCTTTTATGCTGACCCGGCCCAGTCGTGGTTTTCAGGACAATGTGCTACCGCCGAGCCTGACGGCAGCATCCAATGCGGGCGAGTTGCTGTTGTCACGTGCTGAGCGAGAAGCTATAAGAGCCTTTGAGGTGGCCTGAATTGGCAGGCTCACCCGGCCCCACCAGCGGGCTGAAAGGGGAGTGAGCGACCTTTTTATAAAGGCGACAGTCCCCGCTGCTCATTTTTTATGGCTCGATACCACTCCTCCAGGCGTGCTGCCAGGTACTCGGCGTTGTAATGCGACTCAACGACGTGACGCCCCTGCTGTCCTAATCGCTGTGCCAACTCCGGGTCGCGCAGCAGGCGGATGATTGCCGCCGCCAGTGCGTCCGGATCGTCATACGGTACGAGCAAACCCGTCCGCTCATGTTGCACCACCTCGTTGCCGGCGGGCACGTCGGTCGTGATCACCGGGCGGCCGGCGGCCATGGCCTCGATCAGCGGAATGCCAAAGCCCTCGTAGCGACTGGGGGCGACCACCACATCGGCCATGTGCAGCAAGCGCGTCTTCGTAAGCTCATCAATGGCTCCCAGCAGCCGCAGGTTGCGCTCGACCCCACCGGCAGCCACAATGCGTTGCAACTCGGCTTCGCCGCGCCGATAGTGGCTGACAAAGGTGAACGTCGCCTGGGGGAATGCTTGAACGACGGCTGGCATCGCATGTGCCAACAGGTCAAAGCCCTTCCGCTCGATTAATTGCCCGATGAACAGAATGTGCGGAGATGGCACCGGGGGCAACTGCACAGTGTTGGATTGTGCGGAGAGTCGCTCAAAATCTGCTAGATCGACCGCATTCGGCAAGACCGTGATGCGCTCCGGGGCTAGACCCAGCGCGATCAACAGGCCGCGTTCGTGTTCCGACAGCGCCACCGCGCTATCGACCATGTGCAACGGGGCGTGAATCAGGTAGTTGCGCACCGCCCGCCGCGGATGGGCACCACGCAGCAAGCGATGGGCTAACTGTTGTGGACGCATGATCAGCCGCTCAAAGCATGGCGGCGCTTCCAGTGGTCGGTCGCGGTCAAGCACCAGATCGCCATCGTGCAGGAGACCGTGCGGTGTCAGCACGACCGGCACCCGTAGCCAGCGGGCCAACCGAACGGTCTGAAAGGCCAGGAGGTTGCGCAAATGATGGATATGTACCACATCGGGCCGCTCGGCCAGCAGCAACCGCAGCAGTAGTTCAGGTGCAAAGAAACCCCAGGTTGCGCCGCGATGCACGGCCACATGGCCCGGCAGCCAGGCGTGGCGTGTGGCCTGGCCGGAATACTGCGGCGCATAGTATTCGTAGGCTACCACCCGATGTCCACGCCGCACCAGCGCCCGCGCCTGCACGTACTCCGGCCGGCTGGGAAACGCCGGATCAAAGCCATAGGTTGAGATGATCAAGATTTTCATATTTAGGTTATAGGTAACAGGTGACAGGTGATAGGTGACTGGACACGTTGACACATTCTAACCCGAAGATGGCATGTGCCTCCTCGCCTCCCCGCCTCCCCGCCTCCTCGCCTCCTCGCCTCCTCGCCTCACATCACCTCCGCATACGCGGCCAGCACCCGCTCGGTAACACTGGCCCACGAGAATTGTGTCGTGACCCACTCGCGCCCGGCCTGGCCCATGGCGTTGCGTCGCGCCGGGTCGTCCAGCAGCGTGCGAATACCGGCAGCCAGTGCGGGTGGATGCTGCGGCGGCACCAGCAAGCCGGTTTCGCCGGGCCGCACCACCTCCGGAAAGCCTCCAAAAGCGCTGGCAACCACGGGTGTGCCGCATGCCTGGGCCTCGACCAGCGCAATCCCAAAGGTTTCGTTGGCAAACGAGGCTCCAACCACCAGATCGACGCTGGCATACAGACGCGGCAGTTCTGTACGTGGTATGCTGCCGAGAAAGGTAACCCGCGCTGCAACGCCAAAGGTTTCGGCCAGCCAGGTCAGGTGGGCGCGGTAAGGGCCATCACCGGCAATCAACACGCGCGTGTGCGGCAACTCCGTCAGCGCCTGCAAGATGTATTGCACCCCCTTCCAGGGAATCAGACGACCGACAAAGAGCAGCAGTGCCTCGCCCGCCGGCGCATACCGCTGGCGTAGTGCCGCGTCGGGTGGCACCGGGCGGAAGAGGTCAAAATCCACCCCATTGTACACCACCCTGGGCATAATGCCATAATGTGCGGCTACGGTCTCGGCATTGAAGCGACTGCACGAGACCGCAATGTCCGCCCGTTTGCCCAGCAACTGGTCGCCAAGATAAAAGTCCTTGCCGTGACAGCCAAAAACGAGCTTCATGCCCGTCAACCGGCGTGCCAACAGTGCCGGCGCCAGGTCAAACGGCTTCTGGATATGCACGATGTCCGGGCGCAGCGCCACCAGGCCAGGGAGAGCCGCCACCGCAAACGACAGGCGTTCGAGGAGTTTGGCAAACCCGTAGAGTCGGCGCAAAGGCGGCAACGTGCGCCAGCGCGTGCGGCTGATGAACGGATAGCTTAGCACCCGTGCGCCGTGAACGACCTGCCGACAGGAACCGGTGCCACCAATGATCGACACCTGCAAGCCACGCCGGGTCAACTCGTGCGCCAGATCCCAGACGAAGCTTTCCACGCCACCGACCTGGGTGGTGGTCGTAAGATTGTAGAGACAGATGTGCATCAGGTTATCCAAAGACGCGACGTGGCGACGAGGCGCAGACGCGACGTGGCGACGAGGCGCAGACGCGACGTGGCGACGAGGCGCAGACGCGACGTGGCGACGAGGCGCAGACGCGACGTGGCGACGAGGCGCAGACGTGACGCGGCGACGAGGCGTGGATTGCTCCTCGCATCCTCGCATCCTCGCGTGCCCGCATCCTCACATCCTCGCATCCTCGCGTGCCCGCATCCTCACATCCTCGCATCCTCGCGTGCCCGCATCCTCGCATCCTCGCGTGCCCGCATCCTCACATCCTCGCATCCTCGCGTGCCCGCATCCTCGCATCCTCGCCTCACGTCGAAAACACGTGTCACCTGTCACCGGAAGGCTGCCCACGGCCTTCTG
>Ga0308414_1000053_pt1 | contig 61740 bp, 50 predicted proteins | sample HotsprSampleOS50_FD_205667 | JGI IMG/M metagenome (GOLD analysis project Ga0308414, IMG submission 205667) | Hot spring phototrophic mat microbial communities from Octopus Spring, Yellowstone National Park, Wyoming, United States - 20090730_OS50 ... | reverse complement strand
TTGTTTCGAGCATAGCAGAAGTCTTGATAAGAATTTCTTTTTGGTTATAAATTTCTTAAATCAACTATTTGGTAATCGCTCTTTTGAACCTATTTTATCAATTACACAATTTTAGGTACGTTATCGATTTCTTAAACTGTTGAGTAATTGTCTGAAAGCGGGATATAAAATTTTATTCTCATTAACAATCACTTCCCCCCTGTTCATATTAACCATTTTATACTTGAATTTAAACATTACAAGTTCTGAGTAACGGGTGCCGCTTGGATCTTCATAAATATTTGCTTCACTAACCATATTTGGTTCAGTTATCTGAACTAATTGCCCGAACAATAAACCGTTTAATAAAACAGTAAGTATCAGGCATATGAAAAGAATATATCTGGTTTTCATTGTTTTCTCCCTTTTTAAGTGTTATCAGGTTAAAATTCATCCTCCAAAATATCAACGCAGGAGGATCATTTTTTTGGTTTGTTGAAAAGTAATACCATTACTTTTCTCTGTCTCCATTACTGTGAGACGATAATAATAGATACCACTTGAGAGGTTTTTAACATTGAAATTAATATTGTATGAGCCCGCATACTTAACCTCATTTACCAGTATTTCAACCTCATTACCAAGAATGTCGTAAACAATCAATTTAACATATGCATTAAAAGGCAGTTCGTAACTGATTGTTGTTTGCGGATTGAATGGATTGGGGAAATTCTGATTCAATTTATAGTTCTTTAATATTTCCTTATCTTCATTCACATCAGTCGTAACATCAAATATCCAACACCTTTTTGAGGTCCAGGAATATGGCATAGGGTTAAAATCATACTCCTCGCTTCCGGCAAGAAAAATATTCCCATTTAATAGCTGAACATTATTATCAACTAAGAATTGATTAATTGCGAAAGATTCCAGAAATTCGGGTTGTAAGATATTCGGATCATAAATTTCCCAGGTATCTTCGGTCGAAAAAGGTAACACATCACCACCAAGTATGAGTATTCTATCGACTTTATCCAGAAAATAAATCTTAGGATTTGCCCTATATGCCAGCATATTAGAAGCATAACTCCAAATACCAAGATTAACATCATAAACCTCACAACTATTCTGCCAGGGAGCCATTCCATCACCCCCGCAAACAAATACTCTATCTTGGCTTAAAAGCAGAGCAGCGTGATCAGACCTCTCTTCCTGCATACTACCGGTTAATTCCCAGGTATTTGAAGCTGGGTTATATATCTCACATTGGCTGGTTGTAAAATTATTAGTCTCACCACCTGTAATCAAAACTCTCCCGTCATATAGTAGAGTTGCCAAATGGTTGTATCTTCCTAAATTCATTGGAGATGTTGTCGTCCATTTCTCAGTTAGAGGGTTGAACGCTTCACAACTATTTAGAAAAAGAGAAGGTGTGCCTAAAGAATCTTGGGTTAAACCACCAGCTACTAATATTCGGTTATCCTGCAATGTGGTCGTTGTAAAACCTCCCCAATTACGTGCTACTAACAGTGAATCGGTCATACTCCATATCTCTGTTTGTGGATCAAATATTTCACAACTTTTTTCAAAAAGTCCGCCAATAGCAAGTATTTTACCTGTATTTAAAAGGACAAGTGTATGTCGTGCTCTTGGAACATTCATTGGTGAGGTGTAACGCCATTTACCAGTAGAGAATTCATAAATCTCGGCACTTGATTGGATACTGTCTGCTTCACTGCCACTAACCAACACATCTCCATTTGGCAAAACAACCATTGCATGTCCGACTCTGGCAATATTCATCGAATCAATTTCTCTCCACACTCCATAATTCTGTGCTAAAATTGTAATTCCATTTAATAAGGTTGTTAAAATCAATATTAATACCTTCTTTTTCATTTTGGTCTCTCTTGTGATGTTCTTAAAATAAAATAAAAAGTTAACTATTTAGTTATCTTATGTAAAACCAGTTGTATATTCTTTGTTTGATTTGTTGAAGTAGAAGAAAGTGAGAATGTATTCATTTGTTGAAGCATTGTGTGCTTCATAAAATTCTTGTGGTAATATAATTACATATTCTCTCATCTTCGCTCCGCCCAACAGAGAGAGAGAGTAATCCGTCGTCTGACGGATCGTGCAATAGTAAGAAGAATTTTTAGGTTAAGCTTTTCCATCCAACACCCAATAAAAATCTCACCTCCAAATAGCAAAAAATTTATCTTAAAGTCAAGTTAAATTTTTGAGTGATAAGAGATGAAATCTTTTTGAAAATAAAAAACTCAATAAGGTTCTGATAAAACCCTTCTATCAAAAATTCATTGTTTATTTCACAGAGAACCACAGAGAAAATGCAAGAGAGCCGCAGAGTAAAAAAAAAGAGATGACATCTTTTGAATAGATGTTATCTCTTTTAATTATTTACTTGCTCAATATCATCTTCTTTACATCTGAATAACTAATTATGAGCTTTTTACTTATATTCTTTGTAATGGCTCGAATTCTATCTTTTAATTATTTGTTTAACAGAACTTTCTTTTGATGATGGTTCAATCTGAGTCTTATTTTTGTATAAAAGTTTAGTAAAGTCGGAACAATTCTTCAAGTTTACACTATTATTTTTTTACTCTTTTTTTGAGTAAATGCTCTTTTTTCTAAACCATTTTTCACAATTATTGAAACACTTTCAAAATTTATAGTAAATAAAACATTTCTTTTATAATATAAAGTTAAATTATTGAGGTCAACCCCTAATTAACTTTAATAACTCATTAGTTTTGTTTTTCATTAGTTTATAATCATTGCGAGATTCAACATTAAGCCTGATAATTGGTTCTGTGTTTGACATTCGAAGATTAAATCTCCAATCACTGTATTCAACGCTCAATCCATCCGTTCGGTCAACTTTCCCATCAGCAAAAATCTTTTCAATTTCTTCAAGTTTAGCTTTTGGATTTTCAATAACAGAATTTATTTCTCCTGAACAAGGAAAAGCCGCAATCATCTCTCCGACCAATTCACTAAGTTTTTTATTCTCTTCAGACATAAGCTGCATAACTAATAAGAACGGAATCATTCCGCTATCTGAATAAGCATTGTCTCTGAAATAATGATGAGCGGACATTTCTCCGCCATAGATTGCATTAACCTCTCTCATTTTTTCTTTAATAAAAGCATGTCCACTAACTGATTGAACAGCTACTCCGTTGTACTTATTGACTATCTCCAAAGTATTCCAGATTAAGCGCGGATCGTGCACAATTTTTTCACCAGGATGATTTAGTAGAATAGATTTTGCTAATAATCCAACGATGTAATAACCTTCAATAAAATTTCCTTCTTCATCAAAGAAAAAACATCTGTCATAATCTCCATCCCAGGCAACACCTAAGTCGGCTTTGTTATTTTTAACCGCGTCTATGGTTGCCTGACGATTTTCAGGAAGTAATGGGTTAGGAACTCCATTTGGGAATTTAGAATCTGGCTCATTGAAAATTTTTATCATTTGAATTGGCAGAAATGGTTCCAATGCATTTAATGCAAGCCCGGCACAACCATTGCCAGCATTAACAACAACTTTAAGAGGTTTTATTTTATTTGGGTCGTAAAATTTTTTGAGATTATTTATAAAATCATTCATCACATCAATTTTATTATAACTACCTTTTATTTCAGAAACCTTATCAAACTCATTATTCAAAATCATCTTTTCAACTTCATTCAGTCCTGAGGAATAACCAACTGGGACGGAATCTTTTTTAACGAATTTCATTCCATTATATTCAGGAGGGTTATGACTTGCAGTAATCATTATTCCTCCATCTGCGTTCAAAAAAGGAGTTGCAAAATAGACCATCTCTGTACCGCACAAACCAATATCTACCACATCAACTCCGTTATCCATCAAACCGTTGGATAATGCCTGGCTGATTTGTTCAGAAGATTCTCTTACATCGTGTCCGACTACAATTTTTTTTGCTTTGATTAATTTTGAATAAGCTTTGCCTATTTTATAAGCCAAATCTGTATTTAATTCAGCTGGCACTTTCCCTCGAATATCATAGGCTTTAAATGATTCTAATTTTTGCATATTATCTCCTTTATTTCATTTGTGATATAATTTTGGTTTTGCTTCTTTCAAAAAAGATTTTAAGATTTGCCACAAATTTACCGAAATATTTTTTCAGTGATTAGTTTTTGCTTGGAATTTTGATTTAACATAATATAGATTAGTAACAAAAAATTTTGGAGTAATTATCGCTTCTGTTGATACTGTTAAATGGCATTTCGCAAAATGTAATAATTCAAAATGTAACTCGATATTCCTGGTTCATCCGGAAGAAAATCCTGGAGAACTTGGATATATTTGTCCGGAATGCAGCCGTAAATCTTTGAGTTCACATATTGTGCAATGCTCAAGTTGTAAAACCATATTGAATTTAATTCGCATTTCTCCGCAGGAAGAGAAAGTTATTTTTACTGTACCAAAATGCTCGCATTGCTATGGTACAATCGAAGATGAATGGGAAATAGAGCCGTTATATCAACCGGATTCATATATCTAATAGAATTAATTTTATAGATTTCTTTTATTAAAAGTAAATCTTCCTTCTTAATCATTCAACGACAAACCATTCATCATATTTATTTATAAATCCTTCAAGAAAAATTAGTATTTTAACAGTACAATTTATTTTCATCTAAAAAAATAAGGAATGAAGTTATGACTACAAATCTCAGGGTAAATGTTAAAAAATCATTTCTAACCCTTCTTATTTTCTTTTCTTTTTTTAGCTTAAATATTTCTGCACAATCTAATGACTGGCTGGGTCTTGACACTATCAAAGCTGGTAAATTTGATACTGGTAAAATGTGGACTTTTGAATTCCCGCCAATGGAATATTTCAAATCTGAATATGGCTTTCAGCCTTCTCAAAAATGGTTTGATGATGTAAGAATGGCTGCATTAAGATTTGCAAATTATTGTTCAGCATCGTTTGTCTCTGAAGATGGGCTTGTTATGACAAATCATCACTGTGGAAGGCAAAGTATTACTCAGGTAACAAAAGAAGATGAGGGAGAAGATTTACACGCAAATGGATTTATTGCAGAGAAACTTGAAGATGAAAGAGCAGTTCCCGGATTATTTGTAGAACAGCTTGTACTCATTAAAGATGTAACTTCTGAAGTAGTCAGTGAAATAGAAAAAGGCACTAATGAGCAAGAAAGAGTAAAGTTTGAAAAAGATATAATAAGCAAAATTGAGAAAAGAGAAAGTGAAGCATCTGGATTAAGATGTACAGTTACTCCATTATTTAATGGCGGAAGATATTCTTTATATGGATATAAAAGATACAATGATGTTCGATTAGTATTTGCTCCGGAAGAACAACTTGGCTTTTTCGGCGGAGATCCTGATAATTTCACTTATCCACGATATAACCTCGACGCCACTTTCTTCAGAGTTTATGATGAAAATGGAAAACCTTTGAAAACTCAACATTACTTCAAATGGAGTAAAGAAGGAGCAAAAGTCGGTGAGCCGGTGTTCGTTGTTGGTAATCCGGGAAACACTGACAGATTAAATACAGTCGCTCAACTTGAATTTATGAGAGATGTTCAATATCCTCGCACCCTCGAATTTCTTACAGCTATGATTGAAATTTATAAAAATATGGTTAAAGAAAATCCTGAAAGAAAACTTCAAATGCAGGATATGATTTTCAGTTTAGAAAATTCTCAGAAAGCGTTTGGTGGAATTTTAAAAGGTTTGCGTGATCCTATTTTGATGAAAAGAAAAATTGACTTTGAAAATACTTTTAAGTCAGCAGTTAAATCTAATCCTAAATTGAATGAAAAATACGGAAATCTCTGGGATAAAATTGCTGAGATAAGAAATGATTTAAAGAAAATTACTAATAAAAATTTTGCTTTAAGCAAAAACAGGTTACTAACTCCTCAATATTTCAATATTGCAAGTGAATTAATAAAAATTGCAAAAGAGCTTAATAAACCCGAAGATGAAAGAGATGAGCTTTACAAAGGTGAAGAATTAGAAAATTCATTAAATGCTCTAATTCCAGAAAACTTTGACGCTAAACTTCAGGATAAACTGTTGGAAGAGAAAATTAATATTCTTGTTAAATATCTCGGTAATGATGATCCGATAGTTAAAAATTTCACCGGCGGCAAAACAGGAAGCGAAGCTGTAAAATATGTTCTTGGTAAGACTATTTTATTGGATATGAAAAAAATTAAAAGCTTAGTTGAAAAAGGTGGAGATGCAATTATTAATTCAGATGATCCATTTATAAGATTTGAATTGGAGACTGAAGATTTAGCGAAGAAATATCAAAAAGAAGTAAGAGATTTAGTTGATAAAGAAGAAAGCTACAATCAGCAATTAGGTTTGGCTTTATATGAAGTTTATGGCACATCAATCCCACCTGATGCAACATTTACATTAAGAATTTCAGACGGAGTTGTCGAAGGATTTCCCTACAACGGAACAGTAGCTCCGGCAATCACAACTTTTTATGGTATGTACGACAGATATTATTCTTTTAACAAAGAATATCCTTGGAGTTTACCGGAAAGATGGAAAAATCCACCAGCAGATTTTGATCTTTCAACACCATTTAATTTTGTATCTACAAATGATATAATTGGTGGAAATTCGGGAAGTCCGGTTATCAATACTAATGCAGAAATAGTTGGATTAGCTTTCGATGGAAATATTCAAAGTTTACCAGGTAATTTCATTTTCAGAACAGAAGAAAATCGAACTGTGTCTGTTCACTCAAAAGGAATGTATGAAGCAATTGATAAAGTATATAAGTTGAAGAGACTGAGTGAAGAGCTAAAAAACGGAAAAATAGTTAACTAAAAATTTTAAGGTTGTCTCATTACTTGTTTTTATAACTTTCGAAGGAGAGAGTTTTGGGACAACCTTTTTTTATTTATTTGATTAAAGAAAAGCATTTTCATAATGTTCAATTTTAGGATTTTCCGGTTCGTCAAATAAAATCGTTATAACATCAAATCTGCAATCAACCTCTTTAATTTGATTTTCGTATAAATATAATTCAGCAATCTTTTTCAATTGTGAAATCTTTTTTTTGTTTATTGCATAAGCGGGATCTCCAAGTTCAAGATTATATCTTGCTTTGACCTCTACGAATACTAAAACATTTTTAGCTAAATCTTTAACTATTAGATCAATTTCCCCGTGTCCGAATCTGTAATTTTTCTTAACTAATTCATAGCCATTATCAGTAAGATATTCCAAAGCTAATTCTTCGCCTCGTTTGCCTAATTCAGACTTACTACTTTTCATCGAAATCAATTCCTTTCAAAAAACTTTTTCTGTGACAGGGAGTTAGTCCAAACTTTTCGATAGCTTCATAATGCAATTTAGTGGGATATCCTTTATTTTTTTTCCAGCTATATTCAGGGAAATAGTTATCCAATCTATCCATAATTCTATCCCGAATTACTTTAGCAACTATTGAAGCAGCAGCTATAGATTGAGATAAAGTATCACCTTTAACTATAGCTTGAGTTTCAATCTTAAAGTCAAATTTTCTGTTACCATCAATTAAAATCAGTTTTGGCTTTGGTAATAATTTTAATGCTGCTTTTTTCATTGCCAAAAGAGTTGCATTTAGAATATTTATTTCATCTATAGTTTGATTAGAGACTACTGAAAATGTCCAACTAATAGAATCATTTTTAATTACATCAAAGACTTTTTCTCTTAATTCAGCTTTAATTTTTTTTGAATCGTTTATCAATTCATTTGTATAATTTGGTGGAAGAATTACGGCGGCTGCAACAATTGGCCCGGCTAAAGGTCCTCTTCCAGCTTCGTCTATACCGGCAATTAAATCGTATCCTTTTTGATAATACAGTAAGTCAATATTTTTCATTTCCCGAAGTAAATTGCAATTAAGCCCAAAATCATATTGAGCTTTAATAAATTACTAACCTTTTTAATTTCATTATTATTCTTATGCTGAAAGAATAATTTGCCAGAATAAATTAACAATGGGTTGACAATTATCATTATCAAAACAAAATATTCAATTTTATAGGCACTGAAGATAAATGGAAGAATGGTTATTAAGAATAAAATGAATATCAAAATCCATACAATTAATTTTGTCTTGCTTAACCCTAAAACATTTGGGACAGAATTAATTCCAAATTTTACATCTCCTTCAAGGTCTTCTGTATCTTTGACTATTTCTCGTATTAAGTTAATCAAAAAAGCGAAGGATGCAGGTATAAGAGACATCTCTGGATTATTTACAGCAACACCTGCAAATACAAACGTTAGTCCGGTTAAAAATGCAATGGTCAAATTACTTAATAAGAATTTCTTTTTTAATAAACTTGCATAAAAAAATAAAAGTATAACAACAATCAAAGAGATTATAAATAATAAATAATTTGTCTGCGAAATAAGAAACAAAGCAATTATGTTCAATCCAAAATAAAAATATCTTGCAGAAGTAATAGATATTGAACCAGAAGGTAAAGGTCTTTTAGGGTGAACAATTTTATCGAGTTCAATATCGTAAATGTCATTGATAACATTTCCCCCCGCAGCAATTAAAGAAGCAGAGATTGAAGCTAATAACAACGTTTTCAGTTCAAAGGTTGAATCTGCGATAACTATACCACCAACAAAAACAGTCAGAAGAGTAATCAGACAATTTATCGGTCTTATTAGATAGAAGTAATTAAAAAACTTTTTCATATTGCTCTAAAATAAATCAACTCAAATTCAATTTAGAACACAAGCAAATTTCTTTAGAATTTTTCAATTTGCATCTGAAGTAAATTTATGTGATATTAAATTCAATTACAATATTTTTCATTATGAAAACTTAAATCAAAAAATTGAATTAGAATAAATTAAGTTGAGAAATATTCCTAAAACTGTTTGGATATTATCGCTTGTAAGTCTGTTTACAGACATTGCAAGTGAAATGCTTTATCCAATAATGCCGATTTACTTGAAAACAATTGGCTTTTCAGTTCTGCTTATTGGAATTTTAGAAGGAATAGCAGAAGCAACTGCCGGACTTAGTAAAGGTTATTTTGGCAGATTGTCCGATGACGTTGGTAAGAGGGTTCCTTTTGTTCAGGTTGGATATTCTCTGAGCGCAATATCGAAACCAATGATGGCAGTATTTACTTTTCCAATTTGGATTTTCTTAGCAAGAACTTTGGATAGACTTGGAAAAGGTATTAGAACCGGTGCAAGAGATGCTATTCTATCTGATTCTGCTTCAATTCAAACGAAAGGTAAAATATTTGGTATCCATCGTTCAATGGATACAATCGGAGCAGTTTTAGGTCCGGTTTTCGCTTTGATTTATTTGAATTTTTTCCCAACCGATTATAAGAATCTTTTTCTGATTGCATTATTTCCCGGATTAGTTGCTGTTTTGCTTTCGCTCATTTTGAAAGATAAAGCAAATTCTAAACAAAAATTAGAAACTAAAACTTCTTTATTTTCTTTCCTTAAATATTGGATTGTAAGTCCCAAAGAATATAAAAAAGTTGTTATCGGATTGCTGTTTTTCACTCTCTTTAATAGTTCAGATGTTTTCCTTTTGCTTTATGTTAAACAATCTGGTTTAGATGATAAATTGGTAATTGGTGTGTATATTTTTTATAACCTGATTTATGCTCTATTTGCATTTCCAATTGGAATTTTGGCTGATAAAATAGGATTGAGAAAAATCTTTATAGTAGGTTTATTGTTTTTTGCGATAGTTTACATTGGAATGGCTATTAGTTCGAATCTCTATATTTTTCTAATACTTTTTTTTCTTTATGGAATTTATGCTGCGTCAACCGAAGGCATTGCAAAAGCATGGATTTCAAATATTGCAGATAAAAAAGATACAGCAACAGCAATTGGAACTTTTGCAGGATTTCAAAGCATTTGCACAATGTTAGCGAGTTGGATCACTGGATTTGTTTGGTTCTGGTTAGGAGCGAGCTTTGCTTTTTCCTTAATTGCTTTTGTTACTGTGTTAGTTATTCTTTATTTCTTGTTAATTACTAATGAAGTAAAGAGAATCTAATTTCAAATTATATTTAGCCAGAATTTAATTCCCTTGTTTATCTATCAAATTAATCCTATTTTTGAATAGTTGATTCGCCCCTGTGTGGGCGTTTTTTATTATATGGATATTAAAAGTAAAATATTAGATTTAATTTCAGCCACTTTAGAATCAAGAAATTTCTTCTTGATTGAGCTAATTATTCGGGGAGATCAAAGAAAACGAATAATTGAGCTTTATGTTGACTCTGCAGATAATATCTCTGCGGAATCATTAGCAGATTTAAGTCGTGAAATAAACATCTTGCTTTCTGCTGAAAAAATTTCGTTGGGCAATTACAGGTTAGATGTTTCATCACCCGGAGTTGATAGACCATTAAAATTCTTAGCTCAATATCCAAAACATATAAATAGATATTTTGAAGTTAAATATCAATCTGAAAATGAAACAAAAAAAATAAAAGCTAAGCTTATCTCGGTAAAAGGAGAAGAGCTTCAGTTCAGTTATGAACAAAAAGATATTATTATAAATTTTAATCAAATTATTAAAGCTAAAGTATTAATTAGTTTTTCTTAGCGGAGGAGAAAAAAATGAACCCTGAAATAGTTGAATCTTTTTCACAAATGGTAAAAATCAAAGGTGTTGATAAAGACGTCCTTGGTGGAATACTTGAAGATGTATTTGGACTTTTGATTAAAAAGAAATACGGTGAAGACGCTCGTTATGAGCTTGTTGTTAACATGGATAGGGGCGATATAGAAATTTACCTTGAAAAAGAAATAGTTGAAGTAGTAGAAAATCCAGCTACTCAAATAAGTATTGATGAAGTAAACCGTTTGGGAAATGAAGATGAGCTGGAAGTAGGGGATGATTACATAGAAAAAATAGAATTATCATCATTGGGAAGAAGATTAATTACACTTGCAAAACAAAGTCTTAACCAAAAATTAAGAGAAGTTGAAAAAGAAATTGTATATAATGAATACAAAGAGATGTTAGGTGAAATTGTTGTTGGAGAAATCTATCAAATAAGAAGAAATGATATTCTCATAAATCATAATAAAAATGAACTGCTGCTTCCAAGAGAGGAACAAATCCCTTTCGAAAAATATAAAAAAGGACAAACTATTCGGGCTATTGTTAAAGAGGTTAAGAAAACTAACAAAGGACCTATCATTATTATTTCAAGGGCTGATAATTTATTCCTTAAAAGATTATTTGAAATTGAAGTCCCGGAAATTTATGACGGTATAGTTGAACTTAAAGCAATTGCTCGAGAACCAGGAGAAAGAGCTAAAGTAGCAGTTGAATCTCAGGATAATAGAATTGATGCTGTTGGTGCTTGCGTTGGAATGAAAGGAGTAAGAATTCACGCAATAGTTCGTGAGCTAAGTAATGAGAATATTGATGTGATTCATTATTCTGAAGATCCGGAAATCTTTATTCAAAGAGCATTAGCTCCGGCAAAAATTAAAAAAATCGAGGTCAATGAAGATGAAAGAAAAGCTGTCGTTTATGCTGATAGCGATCAGGTATCAATGATGGTGGGTAGAAACGGTATCAACATACGATTAGCTATTAAATTGACAGGATATGATATTGAAATTATCAGAGAAGAAAAACCGTTTGAAGAATACGAAGAAGATATTGAACTAATTGACTTGAAAGAAGAACTTGGTGAAGAAGTTTATCAGATTTTAATAAATAACAGATATGATACTGCTCTTGAAGTTCTTTCGGCTGGAAAAGAAAAACTTATGGAAATTGAAGAGTTTGATGAAGAGCAAGTTGATCAGATAATAGAAATAATTAAAGCTCAGATAGAGGAAGAAGAGTAGATAAACCTCAAGGAAAATTTATGTCTGAAGAAAAAGTAAAAAAATTAAGAATTGCAAATCTTGCCGGAGATATCAATCTATCTGCAGAGACACTATTGGATTTTCTGAAAGGGAAGCAGTATCCTGTTAAGACTGCTAATTCTATTGTTACTGAAGAAATGCTGCAGGAAATACATTCACATTTTAAGAAAGACATTGAGAGGTCTTTTCAACATCAAAAAAAATGGGATGAATTAAAGAAAAAATATTTTGCAAAACCTGAAAAAGTAGAAATAGTTGATAAAATTGAAAAGTCTGTCGAAAAAGAAGTTCCTGTTGAAATTGTTGTTTCAGAATTACCAAAAGAAGTTGAGCTAAAAGAGAATGAAAAACAGGAAGTAATAACAGAAGAAGCAACCATAAAGGAAGTAATCGAAGAAGAGTTAGCTGTTCAGGTTCCGGAAGAAGTTGAAACTGTAGAGGAAATTTCTGCTTCTGTTTTAACAAATGAGAAATTAGAAATAGAACCGGAAGAAACGAAGGCAAAAGAATTTGTTCAGCCAAAAGATACAGATAAACATAAAATGGCTGGATTAAAAGTTCTGGGTAAAATTGATTTAGATGAAGGAAAAAGAAAAAAGAAAAAGATTGAAGAAACTCCAAAAGCCAAAGAGAACAAAAAAGTAGCAGAACAAAAATCTGAAGAAAAAAAACCGGTAGAAGAGAAAAAAGATGATACTTTGAAAGTTGCCGGTGAGGAAAAAGAAAAGAAGAAAAAAATTAAGATTAAAAAGAAAAAGGTAAAAGAAGATACCGTTACTGAAGAACTTGACCCGAATAAAAAGAAAAAGAAAGGTAAGAAATTCGAAATAGACGAAAAGGATGTTAAAGCTGCAATAAAACAAACCCTGTTATCTATGGATGACAGTGTTGTTTCAACAAGGAATATTTTTAAAAAGAAGAAGAAAAAGGAAAGAGAAGCAGAGCAGGAAAAGTTACAAGAACAAAAGTTACTTGAACAAAAAATTATAAAAGTTAATGAGTTCATTGCTGTTAATGAATTAGCTAATCTGATGAATGTTCCGGTTGGAGAAGTAATTTCAAAATGTATTTCTCTCGGTCTGATGGTATCAATAAACCAAAGATTAGATGTTGAAACAATAACACTTGTTGCAGATGAATTTGGATTTGAAGTCCAATTTCAGAAAGAATACTCTGCTGATTTATTAGAAGATAAACCAGACCCGGAAGAATCATTAAAACCACGTCCTCCTGTTGTTACAATTATGGGACATGTTGATCACGGAAAAACATCATTGCTTGATTATATAAGAAATACTAATGTGGTCGCTGGAGAAGCCGGAGGAATAACCCAACACATTGGTGCTTATAGAGTTGAACTTGGAGATGGCAGACTAATTACTTTTTTAGATACTCCAGGTCACGAAGCATTTACTGCAATGAGAGCAAGAGGTGCTCAGTTAACAGATATTGTTGTTCTTGTTGTTGCTGCTGATGATGCAGTAATGCCTCAAACTGTTGAAGCCATAAATCATGCTCAGGCTGCAAATGTACCTATCGTTGTTGCAATTAATAAAATTGATAAGCCAGGAGTTAACATTGATAGAATTAAACAGCAGCTTGCTGATAGAAATCTTCTTGTGGAAGATTGGGGAGGTAAATATCAATGTGTTGAACTCTCTGCAAAAACCGGAAAGAACGTTGATGTTCTTTTAGAAAAAATACTTTTAGAAGCTGAAATATTAGATTTAAAGGCAAACCCTGATAGACTTGCAAGAGGTGCCGTTGTCGAAGCTGAACTTGATAAAGGAAGAGGGGTTGTTGCAACTATTCTTGTTCAAAAAGGAACTTTAAGAATTGGCGAACCATTTGTTGCGGGCATATATCACGGTCGTGTCAGAGCAATGTTCGATGAACGCGGCAACAAAGTTAAAGAAGCTTCACCATCTACACCTGTTCAAGTTTTAGGATTTGAAGCAGCTCCTCAAGCTGGCGATACTTTTATTGTGGTAGAATCTGAACGTGAAGCAAGAGAAATTAGTATTAAAAGACAACAACTAAAACGAGAACAAGATCAAAAGCAGATTCATCATCTTACTCTTGATGAATTATCAAAACAGATATCAATCGGTGGTGTGAAAGAATTGCCTCTTATAGTTAAAGGTGATGTTGATGGCTCTGTTGAAGCACTTTCGGATGCATTTATGAGAATATCAAGTCAAGAAGTTATTATAAAGGTAATTCATAAAGGTGTTGGCGGTATTTCAGAAAATGATGTCCTTTTAGCTGCTGCATCTAACGCCATAATTATTGGTTTTAATGTCAGACCTAATGCTAATGCAAGAAAATTAGCCGAGACTCAGAAAGTTGATATAAGACTTTACAGCATTATTTATGACGCTATAAATGAACTGAAGTCTGCTCTTGAGGGTATGCTTTCTCCAATATTATCAGAAGAAGTTACAGCCACAGTTGAGGTGAGAGAAGTATTTAAAGTACCCAAGATAGGAACGGTTGCAGGCTGTTACGTTCAGGATGGAAAAATTTCACGAAGTAATAAGATTCGTTTAATCCGTGATGGAGTGGTTATTCATCAGGGTGAAATTTTAAGTCTAAAGAGATTTAAAGATGATGTTCGTGAAGTTGAAAACGGATATGAATGCGGAATTAGTCTTACCAATTATAATGATATTAAAATTGGTGATATCATAGAATCTTACAAAATAATTGAAACTAAAAAAACATTGAATTAAAATGTCATCACACAGAATTGATAGAGTAGAAAATCTGATAAAACACGAATTGAGTTTGATACTTTTACACAAAGTAAAAGATGTTGATCTTGGTTTACTCACCTTAACTAATGTTAAAGTTAGCCCTGATTTAAGAATTGCTTCAGTCTATGTCTCTATTTTTGAAAAAGAAAAAAGAGAAATAGTGCTTGAAAGGATCAAACAAAAAACTGGTTTTATCAGAACCGAATTAGCTCATAAAATTAGTTTGAGATTCGTTCCGGAATTAAGATTTTTTCTTGACGATACCTTAGACTATGTTGAAAAAATAGAGGAATTGATTAAAAAGATTCACGAAAATGATCAGCAAAAAAATGAGTCCTGATTATTGTCCTGATTTTCAGAATGGTGAAACAATTTTAATAGATAAGCCATTTAGAATATCTTCCTTTAGAGTAATAGAAAAGGTAAGAAAAATAATCAACTTTAGAAAAATCGGGCACGCAGGTACTCTTGATCCATTAGCTACCGGATTATTAATACTTTGCACAGGCAAAAAGACAAAAGAAATTGAAAAATATCAGAGTTTGAAAAAAGTTTACAGCGGCGTAATTACTTTAGGATTGTATTCTGAATCTTTCGATATGGAAACTGAAATTAATACTTTCCCAATTCCCGATGAGTTGAACGAAGAAAAAATAATTCAGGTATCCAAACAATTCATTGGAGAAATCGAACAACTTCCTCCAATGTATTCGGCTATAAAAAAAAATGGAAAAAGACTATATCAATCTGCACGAAAAGGAAAAGAAGTTGAAAGGGAAAGAAGAAAAGTTTTAATTTATGATTTTATTATTGATAAAGTTGAATTGCCGAATATTCATTTTATAATTGAATGTTCAAAAGGGACTTATATCAGAGCAATTGTTGATGACTTTGGAAAAGCATTGAAAAGCAGAGCTGTTCTGAGCTCTTTACGTCGTTTGAGAATTGGTGAATTTGACGTAAACGATGCTTTTGATCTTAAAGAGTTTTCGGAACTATTTCAGACAGAAAAAATAAATTAAATTATTACTGATTTTATATGAAAGTGATTAAAGATATATCAGAAATTGAACGAAACGATGAAACTGTTTTAACAATTGGTACCTTTGATGGTGTTCATAAAGGGCATCAGGAGATTATAAAAAAAGTAGTAAAAATTTCTAAAGAAGATTCTTTAAGAAGTTTAATAATTACTTTTTCCCCTCATCCACGAAAAGTGATAAACCCAAATTCAAATATTAGTCTTCTTACAACACAAGAGGAACAGATTGATTTACTGAGGCAATTGGAAGTTGGTAATCTTTTGAAAATAAATTTTACTAAAGAATTTTCTGAAATAACCTCTTATCAGTTTATTAAAGAATATATTGTCAAAAAAATTGGTGTAAAAAAAATAGTTATCGGACACGACCATCACTTTGGTAAATCAAGAGAAGGTAATGTTGATTTTCTTAAATCGGTTTCAGCAGAATTTGGATTTGACGTTATTGAAGTCCCTCCTTTTGAAATGGATTCTGTTTTGGTAAGTAGTTCTATAATAAGAAAAGAATTGCAAAATGGTAACATCCTTTTAGTGAATAAAATGTTGGGGCGAAATTATTTTTTTATCGGTAATGTTGTTAATGGTGATGGCAGAGGAAGAGAATTAGGTTATCCAACGGCAAATATTCAATTAGAAGATGAAGATAAAGCACTTCCGATGTTGGGTATTTATGCAGTTTTTATTTTTATAGATGGAGTAAAATTCAACGGGTTGCTTTCTGTTGGTAAAAGACCAACATTTTATAACGACGGAAAGATAATCCCGGAAGTTTACATTTACGATTTTCAGGATGATATTTATGGGAAAAAAGTTAAAGTTGAGATATTGGAAAGAATCCGAGGAGAAGAGAAATTTAATTCGCCCGAAGAGTTAATCAATCAAATGGATTTAGATAAACAAAACGGCTTAAAAATTTTTAATAAATTAAACAATTAAATAATTAATTCTGGTAACTACTGGAATTTAATCTTAAAACAAAGAGAGGTGTTAAATGCTTACAAAAGAAAGAAAACTCGAATTAATAAAAAAATTCGGTAAAGATGAAAAAGATTCAGGTAAAGCTGAAGTACAAATTGCTTTACTAACCGAAAGGATAAATGAGCTGACAAGTCATTTTGACAAACACAAAAAAGACCATCACTCAAGAAGAGGATTAATGATGATGGTCGGAAAAAGAAGAAGGTTGCTCGACTATTTGATGGAGAAAGACATTGAACGTTACAGAGCAGTTATTAAAGAATTAAATATCAGAAAGTAAAAAATGAACATTATTAAAAAAGAAGTAGAAGTAGGCGGTAGAATTTTATCATTTGAAACAGGTCGTTATGCTAAACAAGCAAACGGTGCTGTTATGGTGAGATATGGTGATACAATGGTACTTGTTACTGCAGTTGCATCTGAAGAAGTAAAAGCTGATCAGGATTTCTTTCCGCTTCAAGTTGAATATAGAGAAAAAACATCTGCTGCCGGTAAAATACCCGGCGGTTTCTTCAAAAGAGAAGGTAAACCAAGCGAAAAAGAAATCTTAAGTGCTCGTCTTTGCGACAGACCAATAAGACCATTGTTCCCAGATAATTTTATGAATGAAACACAAGTAATTGCAACTGTATTCTCATACGATGGAGAAAATGATGCAGATGTTCTTGCAGCTTGTGGAGCCTCTGCTGCATTAACTATTTCTGATATACCGTTTGATGGTCCTATGGCTGAAGTCAGAGTTGGCAGAATAGATGGAGCTTTCGTTATTAATCCTACCCACGCTCAAATTCAAGTAAGCGATCTTGAACTTGTTGTAGCTGGCACATCCGATTCCATTATGATGGTTGAGGGTGAAGCTAAAGAATTAAGCGAAGAAGAAATACTCGATGCTTTAAGATTTGCACACGAAGAAATTAAAAAGATTGTTGCTGTTCAATTAGAGTTCAGAGACGAAGCCGGAAAACAAAAATGGACTGTTCCGATTCCTCAGATTGATGAAAATCTAAAAAACGATGTTTACAATCTTGCTTATGAAAAATTCAAGGAGATTGTTTATTCTATTCTGACAAAGGAAGAGCGTTCTTTAAAGAATAAAGAATTAAAAGAATATGTTATTTCAAATCTCATAGAAAAATATCCCGAGCAGGAAAAGGTAATCGGAGATATTCTTCACGATATGGAAAAAGAGTTAATGAGAACAAGAATTCTGAAAGAAGGGATAAGATTAGATGGCAGGAAAACTCACGAAATCCGACCAATTACAATAGAATTATCTTTATTACCAAGAACGCACGGTTCGGCATTATTTACAAGAGGTGAAACACAAAGTTTAACTACTGTTACTCTGGGGACAAAAAATGATGAACAATTGATTGACGGCTTACATCAGGAATATACAAAGAAATTTATGCTGCATTACAATTTCCCGCCTTTCTCTGTTGGTGAAGTTGGTAAGATATCTGGTGTTGGGAGAAGAGAAATTGGTCACGGTAATCTTGCTGAGCGCTCCTTAAAACAAGTATTTCCAAGCGAAGATATTTTTCCCTACACTGTAAGAGTAATTTCTGATATACTTGAATCAAATGGTTCATCTTCAATGGCTACTGTGTGTGCCGGTTCATTAGCAATGATGGATGCAGGAGTACCAATAAAAACAGCAGTATCAGGTATTGCAATGGGTTTAGTTAAAGAAGGAAATGAATATTCAATCCTTTCAGATATTCTTGGTAATGAAGATCATCTTGGAGATATGGATTTCAAAGTTGCAGGAACTGCTAATGGAATTACTGGATTTCAAATGGATATTAAAATACAGGGCATATCATTTGAAATTATGGAAAAAGCTCTAAAACAAGCTAAGGAAGGCAGATTGATAATTCTTGAAAAAATGAATCAGGCAATACAATCTCCAAGACCAAATCTTTCACCCTTTGCTCCAAGATTAATAAAAGTGAAAGTAGATAAAGAACAGATTGGACTTATTATTGGCTCCGGTGGGAAAACCGTTCAAGGAATGCAAAGATTATTTGATGTTGAAATATACATTGATGAAGATGGAACTGTAAATATCGCTGCTTCTAATAAAGAGAATGCTCAAAAGTGTAAAGAATATATCAAAAAGCTTACTGCAACTCCCGAAGTGGGTGAAATTTATGATGGCGTAATTACAAAAATTATGGATTTCGGTGCTTTTGTTGAAATCCTTCCGGGTAAAGAAGGATTACTTCATATTTCACAGATAGATAACAAGAGAGTTCAGAAAGTTACTGATTATTTCAAAGTCGGTGATAAGGTTACTGTTAAATTATTAAAGGTTGAAGATGGGAAATATTCTCTCAGTAGAAAAGATTTGCTGGAAAACAGTTCAGAGCAACCGAATAAAAAAGAAAAATAATAAATTTTGAAACAGGTCAGAATAATAAATAAATTCTGACCAGAATAATTTTAAGTTGAACGAATCAAAAAGATGATTCATATAACCCAATTAAAATCAGATTTTAATATCAAAGCATTTATTATCTATTTGATAGGATGGATTTTATTCTTTAAAGAACAGGATATCCTTTCGAATTCTAATCAAAATAATTTTCCTGTAATTAAAAAGTTTTTTTATGATAAAAGAAATAATTATAAACTCTTCTTCAGATCAAACTCGAGTTGCAATCACCGAGGATGGCAAACTTGTAGATTTCTTTGTTGACTATCCCGAAAACAGGAGAATGGTCGGTGATATTTATCTGGGAAAAATTGCAAGAGTTTTACCCGGTATAAGGGCTGCCTTTGTTGACATTGGAATGAAACACGATGCATTTCTTCATTTTTCTGATATAGGCGATAGAACAAAACAACTTCAGGAAATGTTGGAAGAAGATGATTTTGATGATGAAGAAAATGATGAAAATGAAGTAAACAGCGAAAACAATAATGACGAAGATATTTTTAAACAAGCTTCCGTTTCAAGAAATCTTAAAAAAGGTCAGAATATCCTTGTTCAAATCACAAAAGAACCCGTAGCTAATAAAGGTGTAAGAGTTACTTCATCCATATCATTAGCCGGAAGATTTTGTGTGCTTCTTCCTTATGATAACAAAATCGGTATTTCCAGAAAGATATTAGACTTTAAAGAGCGAAAACGATTAAAGCAGATTGCCCGAAGCATTATCCCGCCAAAATACGGCTTAATAATCAGAACCGTTGCTAAAGATCAGCCGGAGGATTTACTTAAAGAAGATTTGAGTCAGTTATTAAAAATCTGGAATCGAATTCAGACTGCAGCAAAAACAGAAGAACCACCGGCATTGATTCATCAGGATTTATCTACTACAGAAAGTGTTATCCGCGATTTGCTGACTCCAGATGTTTCAAAAGTTTTTATTGATTCAAAAAAATCTTATAAACAAATAAAACAACTTGTGCAAGATTTTCAGCCAGACCTCTCTGATAAAATTGAACTTTATAAATCGCCCAAATCAATTTTCGACACCTTTAAAATAGAAGAGCAAACAAAAATTCTTTTTGGAAGAAAAGTTCCTCTACCAAGCGGCGGCTACCTGATTATTGAACATACCGAAGCTATGGTTGTTATTGATGTTAATACTGGAAGATATGCAAAAAATGCTGAGCAGGAATTGAATTCATTAAAAACAGATTTAGAAGCAGCAAGAGAAATTGCACGGCAGTTAAGATTAAGAGATATCGGTGGAATTATTGTCGTTGATTTTATTGATCTTGAAGATGAAAAAAACAAGAAAAAAGTCTATGATGAATTAAAAAAAGAATTTAAAAAAGATCGTGCAAAAATTTCATTCCTTCCAATGTCTGATTTTGGTTTGGTTGAAATTACTCGGCAAAGAGTCAGACATAACATTATGCAGGCAATTAAAGATGTTTGTCCTGTCTGCGGGGGAGCCGGCTATGTTACAAAAGGCACTCACTTAAATTATGACATCGAAGAATGGTTGAAAAAATTCAGACAAAATTCAAGAGAGCGTTCTATAATAATAAAATGCCATTCATCAGATTATCAAAGAATAAAGTTTAGTAAATTTGGATATCTGACAAAACTTCAGTTGAAATATTTGATGAGAATTATTTTAGTAAAAGATGATTCAATACCCTTTGGTCAGGTCAGATTTATTTCTAAAAAAACAGAAGAAGATATAACCAGTTTATATAAATAAGGAGAATTAGTATGAAGTTTTTTATTGACACTGCAAACATAAATGAAATTAAAGAAGCTCAGTCTTTTGGAATTTTAGATGGCGTTACTACTAATCCATCATTGGTTGCTAAAGAAGGCAAAGATTTTAAAACTTTATTGAATGAAATTCTTAGCATTGTTGATGGTCCGATAAGTGCAGAAGTAATTTCAACTGATTTTGATGGAATAGTTAAAGAAGCTCGTGAATATGCTGCTATTCATAAGAATATTGTTGTTAAAGTTCCGTTAATTAAAGAAGGACTTAAAGCAGTAAAACTTCTTTCATCCGAGAATATTAAAACGAATGTTACTTTGTGTTTCTCTCCGACACAGGCATTGCTCTCAGCCAAAGCAGGGGCAACATACATAAGCCCTTTTGTCGGAAGATTAGATGACATAAGTGCAGACGGTATGGAATTGATTTCTCAGATAATTCAGATTTATAGAAATTATAAATTTAGTACTCAGGTTTTAGTAGCAAGCATTCGCCATCCTCTTCACGTTGTTGAAGCTGCTTTGATGGGAGCTGACGTTTGTACGATTCCTTTTAATGTGATTGATAAATTGTTTAATCATCCTTTGACAGATTTAGGATTAGAAAAATTCTTATCTGATTGGAATAAATCAAAAAATAAATAAATCGGGGATACGCAATGAAAAAAACTACATTTTACGAAATTCACAAAAATCTTAACGCAAAACTTGTTGAGTTTGCTGGTTATGAAATGCCTATTCAGTATTCTTCTATTATTCAGGAACATAAAGCGGTTCGCAGCTCTGTCGGAGTTTTTGATGTATCTCATATGGGGGAAATTTTTGTAAAAGGTCCGAAAGCTTTAGACTTCATACAATATGTAACAATTAATGATGCATCAAAATTATTTCCTGGCAGGGTTCAGTATTCAGCAATGTGCTATGAAGACGGCGGAATAGTTGATGATCTTCTTGTTTACAAAATTTCCGATCAGGAATTTATGCTTGTCGTGAACGCTTCTAATATCGAAAAAGATTTCGAATGGTTAAAAAGTAATAATAAATTTGATGTGATTATAGATAACCAAAGCGATCTTTATTCTCTTCTTGCTATTCAGGGACCAAACTCTTTGAATGTTATACAAAAACTTGTCAATGAAAAAATAGATTTAGAGTATTATTTTTTTAATTTCCAGAACATACTTGGGAATAAAATTATCTTATCAAGAACAGGATACACTGGAGAACTCGGTTATGAGATTTATTTTCAAGGCGATTCTGAATTAGCCGGAAAAATATGGAATGCGATTTTTAATGCTGGTAAAGAATTTAATATTCAACCAGTTGGTTTGGGTGCGCGTGATAGTTTAAGATTGGAAATGGGTTATTGCTTGTATGGAAATGATATTGATAAGACAACAAATCCAATCGAAGCAGGTTTAGGATGGATAACTAAATTAAATAAGCCGGAATTTATTGGTAAATCAGCTTTAATATCTGCAAAAGAAAACTTAACAAGAAAACTTGTGGCTATTTCTTCCGATGAAAAAATATTTCCTCGACACGGTTATGATATATCATTCAATGGTGAAATTATTGGCAAAGTTACAAGTGGAACCGTTAGCCCGATTTTAGAAAAAGCAATTGCTCTTGCTTATGTTAAAAAAGAATTCTCTGATATAGATACTCAACTTAATATTTTACACAGAGGCAAGGAAGCTAATGCAAAGGTCGTTAAATTACCATTTATTAAAAAATAATGTATATGAAAATAAATGTATTCTTTACCCCGCTTGGTGTTGATGATTTATACTTTAAAGATAAAACAACTGTTGTAATAGATGTTTTAAGAGCTTCTTCCACTATTGTTACAGCCTTAAATAATGGTGCGAAAGAAATAATTCCTGTTGCAGGAATAGAATCGGCCATAAAATTATCAGGCGGAATGTTTGGCGGTCATACACTTCTTTGTGGTGAACGTAATACAAAGAAAATTGATGGTTTTGCTTTGGGAAACTCACCATTTGAATTCACTAAAGAAATTGTCTCTAATAAAACAATAGTTTTATACACAACTAATGGAACGAAAGCACTAACAAAAACAAAATTCTCTGAAAATCTTTTCGTCGGTTCCTTTTTGAATCTCAACTCTTTAACAAATCACTTATTGAATCTTAATAATAATTTGGAAATTGTATGTGCAGGTAGCAATAATCATTTTTCAATTGAAGATGCTCTTTGCGCTGGTTTCATTTGTGATAAGATCCTGCAGAAGAATAAAGATACTGTGCTTACCGATTCGGCAAAAGCAGCAGTTACTTTGAAGAAGAAGAATAATCAAAATGTTTTAGAAACATTATTGGATTCAGATCACGGGAAAATATTAATTGAAAATGGTTTTGATAAAGATATTGAATATTGTGCTCAAAATTCTGTTATAGATATAATTCCTTATTATAATAATGGTTCAATAAAAATATTGAATATTTTATAATTTTATCTTAATGAAAAGAAAAAAAGCAGCAAAAACAAATTCTAATGACGGCAGCAAAAAAGAAAAGTTGTCCGTTTCTAAAGAAAAGAAGAAAAAAATCCTTGGTTTGTTTCTGATTGTATTATCTCTTTTTGTTATTATTTCAATTCTATCTTACAGCTCAAAGGATGAAGATAATTTAACGAACATCTTCTCTGATATTAAAAAAGATATTCAGCTCTCTTTAGAAAAAAAAAGTCAAAGCACTGACTACTCTGAAAAAAGAAATGAAATAGAAAATTGGATGGGCTCTGCAGGAGCGCATATTTCAACCTTCTTAGTAAAATATTCAATTGGTTACTTCTCAATATCTTTACCAATAGTTATTATACTTTTTTCTCTTCTTCTATTTAAGCAGATTGATAAACGGAAAATCTTAGCTTATTCCAATCTGATTTTAATGATTTCCATTTTTTTTGCTTCCTTTTTCGGAATACTTAATTCTCAATTTGATTTATCAGAATATACTTCTTCATTTTCAGGGCGAATTGGAGATTTTATAGGAATTTTTCTAAGTAAAACTTTCGGAAACATTGGTGCAATTCTTTTAATGCTATTCTTTGGTATAGCGTTATTAATATTTGTTTTCGACTTTAAATTTGAAATTTATCTGAAAAAGTTATTCAAGCTGATTAGTAATTTATTTTTATCTATATCCAATAAAATATTTAGAACTGAACAAGAAGTTTCATCAAAGATTAAAATTAACAACAATAAAAAACAACCAGAATCAGATTTAAAAGAAGAACAAAAGCCCTCTTTGGAAATTACCGAGGAAGACCAGGAGGAAACGAAAATCAGAATTATCAAAAAACCAGATGTGTCTGAAAAAGAAGAACAGAGTCAATTTATTGATGAAAAGCCAAAGAAAAAAGAAAGCAAAGAAGTCACTGATAAATCTGTAAAAGAAGATAATGGAGAAGTTGATGAAAAACTGCTTCCAAATCAATGGGAAGAAAAAATTGAATATAAGTTTCCCACAACCGATTTATTAAATAAAGCTCCTGAAGAAGATTATCAGGTTGCTGAAGAAGAACTGACAAGAAATGCTCAATTACTAAAAGATAAGTTGAAGCTCTTTGATATTGATATAAAAGATATTTCAGTTACTCCGGGACCTGTGGTTACTTTGTATGAAATTGTTCCTGCGCCTGGTGTTAAAATCAGTAGAATTGTTGGATTAGAAAATGATATCGCACTTGCTCTTGCTGCAAAAGGGATCAGAATAATTGCACCCATTCCGGGTAAAAGCGCTATTGGTGTTGAAATACCGAATATGAAAGCATCGTTGGTAACAGCAAAATCGGTGCTTTCACAAATTACAGAATCTTCTTGTGAATTACCGTTGGCATTGGGTAAAACAATAAGCGGAGATGTTTATATAACTGATTTAGCAAAAATGCCTCATCTACTAATTGCTGGTTCGACTGGTTCAGGTAAAAGTGTTGGAATTAATATGATAATTTCAAGTTTACTTTTTTCCAAACATCCTTCCGATGTTAAATTCTGTCTGGTTGACCCGAAGAAAATTGAACTTTCTTTTTATCAAAAAATTAAAAAACATTTTTTAGCAATCTCACCCGATTTGGATGAATCAATAATTACTAATCCTCAAAATGCTGTAATTATGTTGAAGGCTGTTGAATTCGAAATGAATAAAAGATATGATAAGCTTTCAAATGCCGGTGTAAGAAATATAGTAGATTACAATAAAAAAGTATCTAATCCTAAAACAAAACCACACGATACTGAAACAATAAAACATCACCCTATTCCTTACATAGTTGTAGTTGTTGATGAATTAGCTGATTTGATGTTAACATCCGGAAGAGAAGTTGAGGAGCCAATTACAAGACTTGCTCAAATGGCAAGAGCAGTCGGAATTCATCTTATTCTTGCTACTCAAAGACCATCAGTGAATGTGATTACAGGTGTAATTAAAGCTAACTTTTCATCAAGAATAGCTTATCAGGTCGCTACAAAAATAGATTCAAGAACTGTTTTAGATATGAACGGAGCAGAACAATTGTTAGGCAGCGGAGATATGCTTTTTCTGCCTACTGGTTCTCCAAAACCAATAAGAATTCAAAATGCTTTTATTTCAACAGATGAAGTTGAAAAAATTACAAATTATATTTACTCACAACCAGCTTTTTCAAAATCTTACTATTTACCTTCTTTGTATGAAGTGAAAAATACTTCGGGAGGAAGATTAAACAGTGATCTCGATCCAATGTTTGAAGAGGCTGCAAGGATTATTGTAAAATATCAGCAAGGATCTGTGTCTTTACTTCAAAGAAAATTAAAACTTGGCTATTCTCGTGCTGCACGAATTGTTGACCAATTAGAGGAAGCTGGAATTGTAGGCCCGAATGATGGTAGTAAAGCCAGAATTGTTCTTGTTGATAATGAGGAAACATTAGAAACAATCTTACGGAATTATTAGTCTAATATTCCAAAACTATTTTTATATGAGATTATTATTTGCAATATTTCTTTTAGCTCAGGTTTTTTATGCTCAACCGAATCCGGTTGATTTATTAAAATCTGTTCAGGAAAAATTTAAACAGATTAAAGATTTATCCGTTGAATTAACTCAAACCGTTAACGCAGAAAATGCAAGAAACGGTAAGTTGATGTTTAAGCAGCCAGAAAGTTATCGTCTCGAATTAGATAATCAGATAATTGTTACTGATGGGAAAACTTTCTGGAACTTTAATAAAAAACAAAAAAAACTAATAATAGATAATTTTGAAAAAAGTAATGATAATATATTCTCAATTAACTATTTACTTTTTGAAGTACCTTATAAATCAAATATTGCTTCAGATAATGATGGCAAAATGGAAAAGTTAATTTTGAAATCGAAAGAAGCTTCATTTCCTTATAATACAATTGAAATATGGATAGATAAAAATAAACTTATTAGTCAAGTTAGAGCAATTGACAACACGAACACATCTTACAAAATTATATTCGGGAAATATTTGTTGAATCAAAACCTGAAATCTGATCTTTTTAGTTTCAAACCAACCGACGAGGTTAAAGTTATTGATCTTCGATAAGTTAAAATACCACTTCAGTTTTAAATCAGCATTTAACTATTTGCTTTCATTAATTCTGGCATCAATTTTTTTGTATATTGCTTTTTACGATGTTGATTTCACAAAAGTACTTGAAATATCTTCTGAAGCAAATCTGCTTTGGGCTGCGGTCTTTATTATTCTGAACTTTTCAGGTCACGCATTACGAGCTTTACGTTGGAAATTTATTTTGTCATCTGTAAAACCAAATACAAAATTTAATAATCTTTTTGGTTCACTTTTGGTTGGATATGGTGTTAATTGTGTAACCCCAAAACTTGGTGAAGTAACAAGAGCCGTATTATTAGCCAGATGGGAAGGACTTTCAAGGTCTTCTATGTTTGGTACGGTTATACTTGAAAGAGTTATAGACATTTTCTTCTTAGTAATTTCTGTTTTGATAGGAATTTATATCTCAACTGAAAACATTCATAAGGAATTTCCCTGGTTAATGAACGCAATTTATTTTGCAAGTATTTTCATTCTAATAATGATATTTTTTGCAGCTTTATCTATATTTTTCAAAGAAATTTTCTCCACGTTGATTAAAAAAACAATTGGTAAATTATCAGATAAGTTTGCAGACAGAATTATTTATATTCTTCAAATGCTAATTGAGGGTTTTGTCAGCTTAAAAGGTATAAAAAACCAATTAGTAACCATTCTGCTTTCTGTTATTATTATGATTATTTATGCTGCAACATCTTATGTTGGATTATTAATGCTTGGGTTAAATGAACTTCAACCGATTAGTTTTGAAATGGGCTGGGTTGTTATGAGTATAAGCGCTATTGGTGTTGTTATACCTACGCCGGGTAGTACAGGCTCTTATCATACATTGGCAAAATCAACCCTTGTTTTCGTTTATGGATTTAATGAAACGATAAGTGCTGCTTATGCTTTTTTAACTCATATTATTTCTTATTTCTTAATGATAACCTCAGCGCTGATTGTTTATTTTTTATTAAACAAAAAAAGAGAACCGTTAAATGAACTAACAAAGACAATTGTGGACAGCTAAAATGAAAATTAAGAATACATTTTTGATTATTACTACTATTTCTTATATCACTTTTGCTCAGGTTGATTTAAGAGTCGGGATGGGACTTGACTTTTTTAATTCACCGTCAATGATAGATTATATTAATCAAAGTAATTTTTCTGGCGGTCCTGATTTGTCAAGTTTTTCTACTGCAATTAATTTTTCAGGAGAGGTTGGTGTTAAAGTTCAAAATAATTTTCAAGTTGCCGGAGATTTAGCTTATCAGCTTTATTCATATAATTCGAATGTTACTTTGGGCAGATATGATATTATGTTTAATAATATTATGCCCTCATTATTAGCTTACTATTTGATAGAAGGAATTGGTTATGATTTTAAGTTTGGTGGAGGGGCAGGAATAAGAATTATATCAGTTGAACAAACTTTACCGGCTTCAGTTAGCTCTGATAATTTCTCATCTATTGGATATGGAGTTCTTTTACGTGCTCAGGGAAATACTCTATTGGGAGATAGAATTTATGCAAATATTAGTTTGGATTTGAGATATGACTTAAATGGCATTCCGGAAAACGAAGGCAGAAAACTCTATAATAACGTATTAAAAGAAGATGTAAATTTTAACCAAATTGTCTTTGGAATTAAAATTGGGCTTTATTATAAATTATGATAAAAGAAAGGAAAAGATTTGTCAATTTTTGAAGCAGCACTTTTAGGATTAATTCAGGGATTAACAGAATTTATCCCAATTAGCTCTACCGGACACCTGACTTTAGCAGGTAAATTTATGAATCTTATTTCGGAAGAAAATCCGCAGCAATGGACTTCTTTTATTGCAATTATTCAGTTAGGAACATTGCTTTCTGTATTTATATACTTTTGGAAAGACCTCGTTGATATTTTGTCAAATTTCCTTAAAGATAATTTGGTCGAAAAGAAATCTTTCAAAAATCAGTCTCTAAATTCAAAGCTTGGTTGGTTAATTATTTTTGGAACTATTCCAATAGTAATAATTGGTATTGGCTTTAAGGATATTATTGAAGGAAACCTTACTAAAAACCTTTACGTAATCTCTGCAAGTCTTATTATCCTTGCTATAATTTTATTCGTTGCTGAGAAAGTTGCTAACTTCAAAAAAGATATGGAAAACATTACGATTCTTGACTCTATAATTGTTGGGATTGCACAGGCAATTGCTCTTATCCCCGGTTCTTCCAGATCAGGGACAACGATTACTGCGTCGTTATTTTTAGGATTAAAGAGAGATGTTGCAGCAAGATTTTCTTTTTTATTAAGTGTTCCTGCAATTTTTGCCAGCGGACTGCTTCAACTTTATGAGGCATTGAAGGTTGTCAACTCCGATATGATACTAAATATTGTCGTTTCAACAATAATAAGTGCAATAAGTGGATACTGGGCAATTGATTTTTTAATCAAGTTTCTCAAAAAGAATTCAACAAATCTTTTTATTATTTACAGAATAGTTTTAGGAATAATTATTATAGTTTTATTAACAAACAATATTATTAAACCATAAGGAGGAATCTTCTATGTTAAAAGCAAAATATCTTTTTATAATTGCTCTTGCTTTGTTATTTGCAACTAATAATTCAATATATTCACAAAATAAAAAAGAGAAGCAAAAAATGAAAGAAAAACAAACAGTGGCAGTAATTCAAACAAATATGGGTACAATAGAAATTGAATTATTCGCTAATAAAACACCAAAGACAGTTGAAAATTTTGTCGGATTAGCAAACAAAGGTTATTACAATGGAGTTATTTTCCATAGAGTAATTGATAAGTTTATGATTCAAGGTGGAGACCCAACCGGCACTGGCAGAGGTGGCGAAAGTTTTTGGGGTGGAAGGTTTGAAGATGAAATTGTCCCTGATTTAAAACACGATGGAGAAGGCATTTTATCTATGGCTAATGCTGGTCCAAATACAAATGGAAGTCAATTCTTTATTACTTTAGTTCCTACCCCCTGGTTGGACGGCAAACACACAGTTTTTGGTAAAGTTATTAAAGGAATGGACGTAGTAAGAGCTATTGGAAAAGTTCAAACTAACCAACAGGATAGACCACTTAAAGATGTTGTTATGGAAAAAGTAACGATCGAAAACAGAGAAAAAAAATAAATATTTTAACTTTCAAGGGCTGTTAACTAATCATTTTGAAATTATCAGCCCTTTAACAACAAATACTTTTTTACAAAACATAAAATTCATTAATTAACTTTAAGAGACTTTTGAAAAATTAACCGTTTACCATCTTGAGAACAACAAAAGATAACAGATTTAACAAAAATTACACTTCGACTTCGCTCAGTGTACTTTTGATATTCTTTAAAATTATTTTTCAAAGTCTCTCTAAATTAGGTTGACTTTCTGCACTATTATTTATTTTATTTATCCGTTAAAACTATTAAATTTGACATTAATTTGGGGATTTTTTCAAAAAAGTCACCCAAATTCTTCTAATTGATGGAATTTAAATATTCAAAAAATAAAAAGGAACAAATATTTAGGAGATGATTATGTACAAAAAACTCAAGATTTTCATTTTGCCTTTCATTGTAATTCTATTTTTTTCCTGCTCTACCCAACATTCAGATATTGTCATTGCCAAGTATAACGGCGAGAAAATAACAATGGCTGAGTTTGAAAAAGCATATTCAAAGAATGCCGGCGGATATGAAAAAGCGAGTAATGATACTTATGAAAATTACAAAAACTTTTCTGAGTTATATGTTAATTTCAAGATGAAGTTAAAGAACGCTTATGAAAGAGGCTATGATAAAGACGAAACCTTGTTAAGTGAACTTATAGATTACAAAAAGAAAGTTGGCTCTTCATACATTCAGGAAAAATATCTTGTTGAACCAAATCTTAAAGAGCTTTATGAAAGAAGGAAAGAAGAAGTAAGAGCAAGTCACTTAATGATAAGACCTGAACAAACAGGAGGCGATGAACCAGCAAAAACTATTGCACAAGCATTATTGGACAGCATATTAAATATGGGAATGTCCTTCGAAGAGTTGACTAAAGTTCATTCTCAGGATCAGTTTTCAAAAGATAAAGGTGGGGATATATTTTATTTTACCGCTGGTCAGCTACCTTATGAGTTTGAAGATGCTTGTTATAAAACTCCCGCCGGAACAGTTTATCCAGAAGTTGTAAAAACCAAATTTGGCTATCATATAATAAAAGTTACAGATAGAAAACCAAGAGTTCCTAAAATTCAAGCAGCTCATATTTTAGTTAGTTATATGAATCAGGATGGTCAAGTTGATTCTGCTGCAGCAAAGGCTAAAATTGAAGAAGTTGCAGCAAAATTAAAACAGGGTGAAGATTTTGCAGAGCTTGCTAAGGAATATTCTGATGATACCGGAACTAAAGAAAGAGGCGGCGATCTTGGATTTTTTGAAAGAAGAATGATGGTCCAACCTTTTGATGAAACAGCTTTTTCTCTTGAAGTTGGTGAAATTTCTGATATTGTTGAAACTCAATTTGGTTATCATATAATTAAACTATTGGGCAAAGGAGAGATACTGCCTTACGAACAAGAGAAGGAAAATCTTAAAAATATTCTTAAAAGATTGAGATATCAGGATATTTTAAATGATTATGTCAATCAACTAAAAAAAGAATTCTCGTTTACAATAAATCAACAGGCGCTTGAAATTATTGTTGAAAAATCAGATTCATCTCTTGTGGGAGCTGATTATCCTAATCCTGATGATGTAAACAATCTTGTTGTTTATTCTTATGGAAACATCAAACAGAATTTTGAAAACTTCTATAATAAGCTGAGAAAAGATACAGAATTTACCGGAAGAAGATTTGAAGTTGAAAATCTGGCTAATGCAATAAATAAATACAGCAATGATGAATTATTGGAATATAAAGCTCTTGGTCTTGATACGCTCGATCAGAATTTTGCTGATTTGATGAATGATTATAAAAATGGTATTTTCATCTTTAAACTTCAGGAAGATGAAGTTTGGAATAAGATAGCTCTTGATTCAGTTAAATTAATGCAATACTATCAGGAGAATAAAGATAAGTATCGTTGGACTGACAGAGCTGCTTTTACAGAAATCTGGACTTTAAGAGATTCTGTGGCTAAACTATATCTTGCTCAGATTAAAAATGGTGAAGTTGAATTTGATTCTTTAGCCAAGAAAACTGAAAGAGCTTCTGTAATGCTAAAGGAAGGTAAATATGAATTGACCGCAACCTCTAATTCAGAATTAGCAAAAGTAGCTTTTGATTTAGAGAAAGAGGGTGATATTTCAGATATATATCCTAATTCAGGTGGTTTTTCAATAATCAGATTAGATAAAAAAGATCCGGCAAGAATAAAAACTTTTGAAGAAGCAAAAGCTGAAGTTGCAGGAGCATTTCAGGAGTTAGAGAGTAAGAGATTGGAAAAAGAATATATTGATTCATTAAAGAAAAAGTATCAACCTGTAATTTATTATGACAATCTTAAAAAGGCTTTCAAAAAAGAAAGTTAGAAATTTTAGTATCTATGCATTGCTTTTTTTTACGTTTTGCGCAAAAGAAAAAAAGACTGATGATTTTATAGCAAGAGTAAATGATTCTTACTTAACCAGGGAAGAAATAGCTTCCCTGGTTGATACCTCTCAAACAGATATTTCCGAAATTAATTTCCTGATTAAAGAATGGATCAAAAACGAATTACTTTTTCAGAAAGCTATTGACGAAGGAATTACAGATAAAAAGATTTATGACGATATTCTTCTTAAGTCTTCACGGGAATTAGCAGTTTCTTTACTTATTGAAGAAAAGTATAAAAATTTTGAATTGGACTTTACCGAGAAGGATTTATTAAACTTCTATGACGAAAATAAAACTCTTTTTCAAAATGCGAATCAAACTTATCATCTGAATATTGCCAGCTTTAATGATGAAGATTTTGCAATTAAGTTCAGAGAACTTGCTATCGAAAGCAACTGGTCTAAAGCAGTACAATTTACTTCGGGTAAAAAATCAATAAATTTTATTTTATCCGATATTATTCTTGAAGAATTTGAAATATACCCAAACGAAATTAGTCGCTTGGCTAATGGAATGTTAAACAATGAAGTAAGTATAATTATTAAAGACTTAAAAAATGATTATTATGTTTTTCAGTTAGTTAAAGTATTCAAACCATTCGAGATTTATCCTTTTGAATTGGTAAAGGAATTAGTCAGAGAGAAGTATATTGCCACTAAAAAATCTGAATTATTTGAGAACTTTTTATCTGAATTATACTCTAAAAGTCAAATAGAAATTAAAGAATGGAATTCAAAATGAAAATAATTACAGGACTATTTGTTCTGATTTTCGCTGCACATATTTATTCACAGCAAGTATTGGATAAAATTGTTGCAATAGTTGATAACGAAATAATACTCAAGAGTGAACTTGACTTTCAGGTGAACTTATATGCTGCGCAGCGTCAGATTGATCCTAATTCAAAAGTTTTAAGAGAACAAATTCTAAATTCTCTTATCGAAGAAAAACTTCTTTATGCTCAGGCTGAAATAGATTCAATTGTAATTACTGAAGATGAAGTTGAACAAAGAATAAACTATCAGATAAATATGCTTACTCAACAGCTTGGCTCTTTGGCTAATGTTGAAAAACAGTATGGAATGAGCATAGAAAGAATTAAAAGAGAACTAAGAGACGACGTTAAAAAAAATGTAATGGTTCAAAGATTACAGGAAAAAAATTTCGGCAGTTTAAATGTTACTTTTCCTGAAGTGAGAGAGTTTTTTGAACTCTACAAAGATAGTTTAGGAACTATTCCTGAAAAGGTTACTATCTATCACATATTTCAAAATCCAAAAGCAAGCGATAGAATAAAAGTTAAATTCAGAGAGAAAGCTCAAGCAATTTTAGATTCTATAAAAGCCGGAGCTGATTTTGCTGAAATGGCTAAAAAATATTCAGATGACCCCGGAAGCGCAAGAGCAGGTGGGGATCTCGGATTTGTTAAAAAAGGTGTTTTCTATCCTGAATTTGAAGCTGCTGCATTTAAACTCAGACAAGGAGAAATCTCTTCGGTTATTGAATCACCCGTAGGTTTTCATATTATCCAACTAATTGAAAGACGTGGAGAATCTATAAATACAAGACACATTCTGATAAAAGTTAAAGCTGATGAAAATGCTGACTTGAATACAATTGATTTCTTATCATCATTAAGAGATAGTATTGTTAAAGGCTATGGAACATTTCAGGACTATGCTAAAAAATATAGTGAGGATAAAGAATCTGCTCCTTTTGGCGGTGAACTTGGAACTTTCTATATAAATCAACTTGATAAGCCCTTGCTTGATGCAATTGGAAAACTCAAAGAAGGAGATATTGGATTTCCTCGCCGACTTGAATATGCTCAGGGCGTTTATGGTTATCATATTGTCTTTCTTAAATCCAGAATTCCTCAACACAAACCAGATTTAGAATTGGATTACGATGAACTTAAAAGATTAGCAACTGAATACAAGAAACAAAAAGAATATCAGAAATGGATTGCTGAATTAAAACAAAAAATATTCTGGGAAATCAGACTTTAGTAAATTCATAATAGTAAAAGGTACATTTTGTTGGAACAGAACAAAAATGATGTTGAACTCGTAGAACATCTTGCAAAGAAAATCTCAGACGTAAAGTCAGAGCTTGCAAAAGTAATTGTTGGACAAACAGATATAATTGATCAGATTTTGATTTCGCTTATTTCAAATGGTCATTGTTTATTGGTTGGAGTTCCAGGGTTGGCAAAAACACTTTTAGTTAAAACTCTATCTGAAGTTTTAGACTTGAAGTTCAGCCGAATTCAATTTACTCCTGACTTAATGCCATCAGACATAACCGGAACAGAAGTTTTAGAAGAAGATAAATTAACTAACAAAAGATTTTTTAGATTTATCGAAGGACCAATTTTTGCCAACATTATTCTTGCCGATGAAATAAACAGAACTCCACCTAAAACTCAATCCGCATTATTGGAAGCAATGCAGGAACACAAAATAACAGCTGCGGGGATTTCATATAAACTGCCCGAGCCATTTTTTGTTTTAGCAACTCAGAATCCAATTGAGCAGGAAGGAACTTATCCGCTGCCTGAAGCGCAATTAGACAGATTTATGTTTAATCTTTGGTTGGACTACCCAGAGTTTAATGATGAGATTGAAATAGTTCATAAAACAACAAGTAATTATTTAGCGGAGTTAAAAAAAGTATTAAACGCATCTGACTTAATTAAATTTCAGAAGTTAGTTAGAAGAGTTCCAGTTGCTGATAATGTTGTTCAGTTTGCCGTTAAAGTTTCTAACCTTACCAGACCTAACGAAAGTAATACACTTCCTTTCATAAAAAACTGGATAACCTGGGGTGCTGGACCAAGAGCTTCTCAATATCTTATTCTCGCAGCTAAAAGTAAAGCAATCATTGAAGGAAGATTCACACCTAAGATTGATGACGTAAAATTTGCAATGCTTCCGGTTTTGAGGCATAGAATTATTACAAACTTTGCTGCAGAAGCTGAAGGTATTTCTTCAGTTGATATAATAAAAAAACTTCTCGAAAATCTTGATTAATATTTAAGTGTTTTAATTAAAAATGAAAAGAAACATTTTTAATGTTTTGAATTTATCTAAAAGAACTCTTCTTTTATTATTCTCTATTACTTCACTTATTTCTTATCCTCAGGGAAGATGGGAAAGAATTGAAAGTCCTACAAACAGTTTCCTTCGCAGAATTACAGCATCTGATACAAACACAATTTGGGCATCAGGACATAACGGAACTATTATTAAAAGCACAAATCAGGGTTTAACCTGGAATGTTCTTCAAACCAACACAAATAATATTATTATAAATCATTCGGCAGTAAACAATCAATTAGTTTTTGCTTTAACGTGGGAATTAGAGAATCCTCCCTATGGTACAAAAATAATTAGTACTACAGATGGAGGAATTAATTGGCAATCTCGGTTTTTTCCTATTGAATATGAATATCTTCAATCAATACATTTTTTTGATGAAAATTACGGAATTGCAGCGGGTAGTCGTACTTATTTAACAAGTAATGGAGGACTTACCTGGTTTCAAACACAAAGAGATTCTGATCTTGTTGCAAACCTGCCATTTCTTAATATTAAAATGCTAAGCACCAATTATGGATTTGCTTGCGGGGGATTTATTGATGTTGCAGGTGTAATTTGGAAAACAACTAATGGTGGACTTAATTGGAAGACCAATGGAATTAGCCCTGATGAGATTTTTGATTTTGTAATATTAGATTCATTAAATATAATTGCTCTTTCCGGAGATCCAGAGTTTTTATATAATTTGGCGTTTGTAAAATCTACAGACGGAGGAGAGAACTGGAGTTATGAAGCACTGCCACTATATGCCGTGAGTTTTGGAATAGATGCAAAAGATCCCAATAATATTTGGTCTGCTTGCGGATATAGATTTATTTATTCGACAAATCGAGGAAACAACTGGCTTGAAATAGAAACACCCGATTCTTCTTCTGTTTTTGATTTGGTTTTCATTAATAATTCAAAGGGATTTGCTTGTGGAGAGAACGGGGTATTATTAAAATATATTGGCGATGAAAACAGTGTTAGATTTGAAGAAATAAAACCAGATGATTTTTTACTTTATCAGAATTATCCGAACCCAATCTCAACCGAGAGCATATCTGCCACTGGTGTAAATCGTGGCACCACTATCAGTTGGCTGTCAGCAATAGGCGGTAGGCAAACTATAAAATTATATGATGTTTTAGGAAGAGAAATCGAAACAATAGTAGATGGACATTTTGAAGCAGGAAAACATTCTACATTCTACATTCTAAATTCTACATTACCAAGCGGTATTTATTTTTATCAGTTGAGAGTTGTAGAGCCATCAAGTGGTTCAGTGATTTATGTTGATACGAAGAAAATGGTAGTGATGAAATAGTGCCATTTCCCTTTCAAAATCTTACCATCTTTATTAAAAAGCCATCAAATATAAAGGGATTTTTATCAGTGTAAATCTGTAGCATCTGTGTCATCTGCGTGCCAACATTATCCAGCCACGAATTTCACGAATTAACTCGAATTAAATATTGAAGATTAAGATTCTAAAAATTTTAATCCTACAATACCAACAATTATTAAAAAAATAAAAAATAATCTTATCAATTCTTTTGATTCCTGAAAAAGTATTATTCCCATTATTACAGTTCCGACTGCTCCAATGCCAGTCCAGATTGCATAAGCAGTGCCTACAGGAATATGTTTAACAGAGTAGGACAATAATCCCAGACTTATTATCATTGAGATAATAGTCAGAATACTTGGAACTGGTTTTGTAAAACCATCTGTATATTTTAAACCAACTGCCCAGACAATTTCAAAAAGCCCAGCAATAAAAAGTATTAGCCAGTTCATCTTTTTCTGAAATTATAATTTGTAATAATATTTCTCACCGTGTTTTTATCAATGGAATTGTTGAACAATGATAAAAGTCTGTATGAATTATACTTATCAACAACAGCAGGAAATAATAACTTAATTGCCTCTATTCTGTCATTGCTGAAATCAATAGTTTCAACTATTTGAAATACCTGAGAAACTGTAAAGTAATTTGATGAAGAAACCATTTCAATAATTGATAATTTATCCTCAGTGAAAGACTCACTTTTCAAATCTGACATTAAAAACTTAAAGTCATAATCGCTCATTACATAATAGTTATTATCGAATTCAAAATCCGGAATTGAAAAGAGCAATAAATAAGATTCTACCAACAATTCTTTAGAAATTCTATAATCAGTAGAATTGAGTTTTTTCAGAAACTGCAATTCGATCTTTTCAAGATTTTCATAAATCTTATCTTTAATTTGATTTGATGAAAGATAGTTACGGTTTTCAAATTCCTGAGATAAAATTACAGTTTGAAAAGCCATAAAAATTATTAAAAACCATTTCTTAGTTATTTTCATTTTAGTTTACCATAAAATAATTCATCGCTTAACTTTTTAGCTTTATAAATGTACTTTATAGCATTGTACATCCCAACTGATGCAACTGAAACTGTTCTGTTTGCTTCAGTTGTATAGATAAAAGTATTAGGTAAGCTTTCAATATTACCGTCAAATGCTAATCCTACAACTTCAGCATTTTTATTTAATACAGCACTTCCTGAGTTGCCCCCAACAATATCATTTGTACTAATAAAATTTAAAGGTGTAGATAAATTAAATTCAGATGGCAGGTTTTCCCAATAAGAGGGAAGATTGAATGGAAATTTTTTATCAAAAGAGTAGTATCGGTCTAAAGCTCCATAAAAAGTAGTTTTAACTGGTGCTTTAGTTCCATTATAATTATAACTCTTTACTATTCCATCTGCAATTCTCAAAGTTCCTGTTGCATCAGGCGGAATTGAACTACCATAAACCTGAAAGAGTGCTTCGCCAAGCATTTGATTAAGAATTAATAATCTTTGATTTGTCTTTTTATTTTCTTCGGAAATTTGTTTTAGTTCTTCTTTAGTTGATAAAAGGAAAAATAAAAATGGGTCATCACTCTTTAATATTTCCTCAGCAGGTTTCTTGATAAAATCAAGAAATTTTTCTTTTGTAGAAAAGTAGGATTTGTTTATAACTTCTTCGGCTGAACCTAATTTTGCGAAGTATTTTATTATTTCAGATTCTTGGGAGAGATTGTTTCTCCAGACTTTTAACTGAACTTCCATTAGTCTTTTTTGAAGGTTATGATTCAAATCTGAAGGATATATTTTTTCAGCTTCTTTTATAAAATCTTCCTGTTTGATTTTATTTGAATTCATATCATCTATAAGATTCAACAATCTAAAAGCAATTAATAAATACTGAGGTGAATAAAAGTTACTAACAGTATAAGCAAAAGATATTTTGGCAGAAGTTTTTAGTTCTGAGACAGAAAGTGAAATATCATTCCATAAATTTCCATATTTTTTCTTTAGGGAGTTATCTCTTAAAATGGAATTTCTGAAATTGTTTTCAAAGTCTTTTTTCCTTGCCATTAAGATTGGGTCTAACAATCCTTTATAAGTACCTTCATAAACTTTAAGCGCATTTCCAATTGAGTAGAGCCGTGCAATCAATCTGAAATCCTCAGCATTAGTTCCTTCTACCATTTCTTCGTAAATCTCATACAAGTCTTTAAGCATTGAAACCATCATCGGATATCTATAATCTCTTTCAAATTCAATTTGTTCTGTTGTATTAAGTCTGTCTGTGCTGCCGGGATTTCCTACAACAAAAACTAATTGATCTTCTTCAACAACTTCATTGCTCCATTTAAAGTAATAGTTGGTTTTTATGGGAATTCCGTTTTCATAAGCACGCAAGAAAGCACAATCAAGTCCATAACGTGGATATGTAAAATTATCATAATCTCCACCAAGCTTTGCAACGAATAACTCAGGCACAAATACAAGACGTATATCATCATAAACTTTATAACCGTATAAAGAATATCTTCCACCATTGTAAAGAGAAGTAACTTTAAATACTAATTCTGGAAACTTTTGTTGATATTCTTCGGTAATCTTTTTTATTTCAGACTCACGAAGTGACACTTTTTCATCATCTGACTTTCCTTTGTTCATAGAAATATGAACTTTTTCAGTTACGTCTTCAATGATAAGAAGCTGCTCAACTTTAAGATTATTGATTCTTCGTTCTTCACTAAGTGAATTAGCTAAAAAACCATCTTTAAGAATATTTTCATTTTCTTTATTAACAGATGGAAGAATTCCTCTTATGCAATGATGATTTGTCATAATCAAACCATCTTCAGAAACAAAAGAAGCACTGCAGCCGCCGCCAAGTTTCAATGCCGACTTCTGCATTTTTTCAAACCATTCTTTAGTCGGTACAAAATTGTATTCAGACTTAAAGTAATCGGTGGGTGGATTTTCGAATGTCCACATTTTACCCATATCAAACTTTTGAGCCTTTACAGTATCGAGCTGAACTCCGTAAAATGACTGCGAGAGGGAAACTGTCTGTAATAAAATTACAAGGGGAAATACTAATCTGAAATAAAATGAACTTTTCATCAGTAAACCTTTTTGTTTAGTTATTAAAAAATTTAGTCAACAACATTAACATCAGAAAGGAAAAGTTTTCCAGAATAGAAATTTAAAACTTCCTTTTTTAACAACTCAATAATTTTGTTAACAACTTCTTCTGTCTCTACAACAATGATTAAGGAGTTTTTCATTATATCGCTTAGTTCAGAGCCATTCCTCGTAAAATGACTTCCTTTACCTGAAACATTATCAATTATGCTATAGCCACTGACATTTAACTCTTCAAGAAGTTTGCAGACTTTTCTTCTTTCTATTGATTCAATTATAATCTCTAACTTTTTCATATTAACCTAAATAGTTGATTATTGAATAGTAAAGTGGAATTCCAAACATTATATTAAAAGGAAAAGTAATTGCAAGTGACATTGTAATATAGTAAGCAGGATTTGCTTTAGGCAGAGCAATTCTAACTGCAGCCGGAGCCGCAATGTATGAAGAGCTTGCAGCTAAAACTGAAAATAATAATGTGTCCCCAATTGAAAGCTGAAATAACCCACATAGCAAAACAGTTCCTGTTGCACTTATGACGGGCATTATGAGAGCAAAAAAACTAAGGAATAACCCAACTTTTTTAAACTCACCAATTCTTTGACCAGCTATCATTCCCATATCTAAAAGAAATAAAGTTAACACTCCGTTGAATGGATCAACTAAGAATGGTTTAACTGTAATCATTCCTTTTTCTCCGACAATCATTCCTATTATAAGACTACCAAATAAAAGAACGATACTGGAATTAAATAGAGACTCTTTAAGTAAATCTATATAATTTGATTTCAAGGTTGTTATTTTTTCTGAGCTAAATATTCTTACAAGCAGAATAGAAACGAATATTGCCGGAGACTCCATTAAAGCCATCATACCTGCCATAAACCCATTATAATCAATTGATTTACTGTTAAGAAAAGAAATGGCAGTTACAAAAGTTACAACGCTTACAGAACCATAATGAGCAGAAATTGCTCCACAATTTATATTATCAAGACCTCCGAGATATTTTAATATTAGAAAAGCAATTACAGGTGTTATAACTCCAATTAAAACTGATATTAAAATTGAATCATATAATCCGTTTTCAATTCCGGTTTTATTTATTTCTACTCCTCCTTTAAACCCAATTGCAATCATAAAATAAATAGCAAGAACTTTTGAAATAGCCTGAGGAATCTCTATATCAGATTTGATAATAGTTGAAATAAATCCTAATACAAAAAACAATATCATTGGAGTTGCAAGATTTTGTAATGCATCAGATATAAATTCAGTCATTCTTAATCAATTTTTTATTTTTTGATTTACAATTTACAATTGAATTTTATAATCAAAAGAACAGATTATTTTTTTACTAATAATTTAAAGAGTTCAAAGTCTTCTTTAGTTGTTATCTTAAAATTAAAAACCGAACCTTCAGAAATAAAAACTTTTTTTCTAAGATTACGAACTAAAGACGATTCATCCGTTGCAACAAAATTTTCCTTTTCTGCTTTTTTAAATGCTTTAAGAAGAACTTCATAATTGAAAATTTGAGGGGTTTGTACACAATAAACCTCATCACGATTGATATACTCTGAGATTTGCATATCGCCTTTGACTAATGTATCCTTAGCTTTGATACATACCACAGCGTTAGACTTAATTTTAGCAGTATTTATTGCGTTTTGAAGAACATCATCAGGTAGCAAAGCTCTTGCCGCATCATGTACTATAATCAAATCATCTTTTTTTGCTTCAGCGGATAAAAGTGCGTTATAAACAGATTGTTGTCTTGTATTACCACCCTCAACAATCAATTTTACTTTTTTAAATTTATACTTTCGGATGATTTTCAAGATTAGATTAAAATATTCCGGTTCTGCTGCAATTATTATTTCATTTACTGATTTATTTCTTTGAAAGATTTCAAGACAATATGAAAGGATTTCTCTGTTATTGTGTTTCAAGTATTGTTTAGGAGTGGGCAACCCACTCCTGAACCCTTTTCCACCGGCGGGAATAATTGCAATAACTTTCATATCATAAAATTAACATTGCATCACCGTAACTGAGGAATCTGTATTTATCTTTTACGGCTTTTTTGTATGCCTTCATAGTTAAATCAGTGCCTACAAGTGCGGCAACTAAAAGAATTAAAGTTGATTCTGGTGCGTGGAAATTAGTAATTAATTTCTTAGTCACTTTGAACTGAAAAGGAGGATAAATAAACTTATCTGTCCATCCTCTATTGGGTTTAATAAAGCCTTCGGCTGTAGTGCTTGTTTCCAGAGCTCTGCAGGTTGAAGTTCCAACTACAAATACATTTTTATTATTCTTAATTGCTTCATTAATTAACTCGGCAGAAGAATTAGGAATTTCAAAGTACTCAGAATCCATTCGATGTTTTGAAAGGTCCTCAACCTCAACAGGACGGAAAGTACCTAATCCAATATGAAGAATTACCGGGACGATTTTGATTCCCTTATTCTGAATTTTATTAATTAATTTTTCAGTAAAATGCAGCCCTGCAGTAGGAGCTGCAACAGAGCCGTGTTGTTTTGCATATACAGTTTGATAATTTTCTTTATCGCTCGGTTCGGGATCTCTTTTAATATATGGTGGTAAAGGTGTATGACCTATTTTTTCAATTGCTTCAAAAACATTTGGTTGATTAAATCTTACTGTTCTACCTCGTGAAGTTGTATTATCTATAATTTCACACCAAAGATTATCTGAAAAATATATTTTGTTCCCGATTCTGACTTTTCTGGCTGGGTCAACAATAACATCCCAGATAAAGTCGTCTTTATTAAGTTCTCTTAAAAGAAAGACTTCAATTTTAGCATTTGTTTTTTCTTTTTTGCCATAAAGTCTTGCTTGAAAAACTTTTGTTTCATTAACAACCATTACATCACCTTCATTCATATAATCTACAATATCATAAAAATGTTTATCTTCCATTTCACCGGTTTGTTTATTCAAAACAAGGAGTTTTGCTTTGTCACGTGGTGAAACAGGATATTTTGCAATCTGATTTTTTGGCAAATTATAATTGAAATCTGATAATTTCATTTCACTACCTTATATGTTTATAAAAATAAATAATTCGGATGAGATGTCTTTTTTGAAGACATCTCAGTCCGTTTTAGTTTTTAATTACTTTTGGTTCTTTTTAGAAATATTTGATTTAACAGTCTTTTTTGATATGGTCTTTTTTTCTTTAATAACCGCTTGGGCTGCCGCTAATCTTGCAATTGGAACTCTGAATGGCGAGCAGCTTACATAATCTAAACCGATCTTGTGACAGAATTCTACAGACTTTGGTTCTCCACCGTGCTCACCGCAAATTCCAACCTTTAAATCTGGTCGTGTCTTTCTACCGCCTTCAACAGCTATCTCCATCAGTTTACCGATTGCATCCTGATCTATTGATTGGAAAGGATCTTCGGGAAGAATTTTCTTTTCGAGATATTCGGGTAAGAATCCACCAATATCGTCTCTTGAGAATCCAAATCCCATTTGTGTTAGATCGTTTGTTCCAAAGGAGAAAAACTGTGCAACTTCAGCGATTTTATCAGCAGTTAAAGCTGCGCGTGGAATTTCAATCATTGTCCCGGTTAAGTGAGGTATCTTCTTTAGTCCAAACTTTTCACAAACTTCTTTATGAACTTTGGTAATAATATCATACTGATGTTTAATTTCATTTACGTGACAGGTTACAGGGATCATTATTTCGGGGAAAGGTTTCTTTCCATCTTTTAACAACTCAGCAGTTGCTTCAAAAATTGCGCGAACCTGCATTTCAGTAATTTCGGGATAGGTAATTCCTAATCGAACCCCACGATGTCCCATCATTGGATTATTTTCGTGCAGTGCATCAGCTCTTTCGTTTAATTCTTCCAGAGAGATTCCAAGACTTGCAGCAAGTTTTTCTCTCTCATCCATTCTGTTTGGAACAAATTCGTGTAAAGGAGGATCAAGAGTTCTGAAAGTAACCGGATATCCATCCATAGCCTCCAAAGTCCCTTTAACATCTTTTTTGACATAGGGGAATAATTCGTTTAGAGCGTCAATTCTTTCAGCTTCAGTTTTTGAGTGAATCATCTTTCTTAATTTGAAAAGAGGTTCTTCAGAACCTTTTCCATAAAACATATGCTCTGTTCTGAAAAGACCAATGCCTTCTGCACCAAAAGCTCTTGCACGAGCAGCATCTTCAGGTGTATCAGCATTAGTTCTTACTTTAAGTTTTCTGATATCATCACATAATTTCATAAATGCCTGAAAGTCGGGATTCTCTTCAGCAGATTTTTTCATTGGGAGTTCGCCAAGATATACAGTACCTTTTGTTCCGTTTAATGTTAACCAGTCGCCTTCTTTAACTGTAACATCTCCAACAGTTAAGGTCTTTTCTTCATAATTAATTTTGATACTTCCAGCACCAACTATACAGCATTTACCCCAACCACGAGCTACTAAGGCAGCGTGAGAAGTCATACCTCCACGAGCTGTTAGAATCGCTTGGGCAACTCTCATTCCTTCAATATCTTCTGGATTAGTTTCATCACGCACAAGTATAACTTTCTTTCCTTCCTTTGCCCAGTTAACTGCATCGTTAGCTGAAAATACAACTTGTCCAGCAGCACCGCCAGGACCAGCAGGCAGTCCTTTAACAAAAACTTTAGTTTTCAATTCTGCAGCGGGGTCAACAATAGGATGCAACAACTCATCAAGTTGAGATGGTTGAACTCTCATTACAGCTTCTTCTTTGGAAATGAGTTTTTCTTTGTACATATCTACAGCCATTTTTACAGCAGCAGGACCATTTCTTTTCCCAACACGACATTGAAGCATATATAAAGTGCCTTCCTGAATTGTAAATTCAATATCAAGCATATCACGATAATGCTTTTCCAAAGATTTCTGGATTTTATGTAATTGTTTATAGGTATTTGGCATTGCTGTTTCTAAAGAAGGAAGGTGTGCGGTATGCTCGCTTTTACCAACCTCATTAATTGGGTATGGTGTTCTTATTCCTGCTACAACATCTTCACCTTGTGCATTTGATAGCCATTCGCCATAAAAATAATTTTCTCCGGTTGCCGGATTTCTGGTAAAAGCAACACCGGTAGCAGAAGTATCACCCATATTTCCGAACACCATAGATTGGACATTAACAGCAGTTCCCCAATCATCTGGAATACCTTCTATTCTTCTGTAAGAAATAGCTCGCTTGCCCATCCAGCTTTGGAAGACAGCTGAGATAGCTCCCCACAACTGATCCATTGGATCTTCAGGAAAAGGTTTTCCCAAAACTTCTTTTACTTTTTCTTTATAGATTTCAATTAATTCCTTTAAATCATCTGCCGAGAGGTCAGTATCAGAGTGAACTCCACGAGCTTCTTTCATTTTGTGTAATTCTTTTTCAAGCTGTTGTCTTACTCCTTTTCCTTCTTCTGGTTCAATACCAGCTGCTTTTTCCATTACAACATCGGAGTACATTTGAATCAAACGACGATGGGAATCGTAAACGAACCTTGGATTTCCGGTTTTGGCAATTAGAGCTTCGCGGGTCTGATTATTTAATCCAACATTAAGAATTGTTTCCATCATTCCGGGCATTGAAGCTCTGGCTCCTGAACGAACAGAGAGTAAAAGTGGATTTTTCAAATCTCCGAATTTTGCTCCCATTTGTTTTTCAACTTTTGCAAGAGCTTCTTTGACTTGCTTTTCAAGTTCTTTTGGATATTTCTTGTTATTCTTATAATATGCTGTACAAACTTCTGTTGTAATAGTAAAACCAGCAGGAACTGGCAGTCCAATATTTACCATTTCTGCAAGATTTGCTCCTTTACCACCGAGAAGTGCTTTCATATCGGCTTTACCTTCAGCTTTTTTCCCACCGAAGTAGTAAACATATTTCTTTGATTTTGTCATTGTAACTTTTCCTCCATTAAATTAACAATTATTCTAATTATGATGATTTATTAAATTATTTTTCAAAAATTCTATAAACTTTTCCTCGTTTTCAATGCAAAGTTCGATTTTAAGATAAAATATATCAATATCGTCAAATTCACGTGCAAATTTAAGCAATTTTACAGCGTCTTTCTTGGTAGTAACAACAGAATGTGCATTAGTTGAATAAAATGCTTTTCTTATTTGCTCGACCTCTTTTGTGGTGTAATTCTTATGATCTTTAAAAATCAATTGATTCTTTGTTGTAACACCTGTTTTTGCCAGAATTGACAGAAAAGAATGTGGATTTGCAATCCCCGAAATAACTAAACTGTCCTGACCATTAAAATCTTCCAGCGAATGTTCTGTTTTTCTTGTCATATCAACAAAACTTATGGCTTTATAATGAGCGGTGAAAACCGGTTTGTTAAATTTTTTTAAAAGATTTTCTAATGTAAGATGATCATCGTTTGAAAATTTTTTATTCAGAATAATTGCACTTGCACGTTTAATTGAGCTAAGCGGCTCTCTCATCAATCCTGCCGGAAGTAATGACTGAATAAAAATTGATTTATTAGTTAAAAAAGTTTTATCAATAAGAACTAAGTCCAGATCTCTTTTTATCCATCTATGCTGAAACGCATCATCAAGAACAATTATATCCGAATCAACTTCATTTAATAATTTTACAGCACCTTCAATTCTTCTTTCGCAAACAGCCGCAGGTATTTCACATTCCATAACAGTCTGATAAATTTCATCACCGCATTTTTCAACATCAATAATGTTTTTCCCATCACCAGACACTAAAAGATAACCTTTTGTTTTCCTTCCGTATCCTCTGCTTAAAACAGAAGGTTTCCATCCAAGTGTTTTTAATAATTTTGATATGTATATAACAAAAGGAGTTTTACCTGAACCACCAACTACAATATTTCCAATAGAGATTACTTTTGCATTCACTTTTACCGATTTAAATATTTCAGTATCAAATAAAATATTTCTTACCGAAATAATTAGATAGTAAATCGGGACTAAAATGAATGATAATATTTTTATTACTTTTAGCATATACTTCAAAACAATCCGGCTTCTTCCTGAAGTTTATTCATAGTTATTTCGCAGGATTTAATAATTTTATCTGTTTCATTGTAATCTAAATTAGGGTCTATTATAACTGGTTCAGAGTAAATTATTTTTGCCTTGCTAAAAGGCAAAGGCACCTGAAAACTATCCCAACTTTTTAGCATTTTCTTATGCGAAAAACCCACACCTGTCAAAACGAGAGGAATTTGGCTTTTTTTTGCAGTAACTACAGCTCCAGCTTTGAATTTTAATGGAGGTCCGGTCGGTCCGTCGGGGGTAATTGCAATTGAATATTTGTTTTTTGCGCAGTCAACCATAATTCCTAAAGCGACATCACCGCCCTTACTACTCGAACCTCTGATTACATTATAATTCCAGTGTTTAAGTTGCTTAGCCAGTAAATCTCCATCTTTACTTAAACTTGTCAGAGCAGAAAAATTTTTATTCCTTTGTAAATACCAGGGTAATAGCATAGTTCCGTGCCAAAATGCTAAAACATAATTCTGATTTTGTTTTTCAAGATTCTCAATTACCTTTTTGTTAACGATTTCGATTCTTAATGATTTGCACAACAAATCAAGCGAATGTTTTAATATCAGATTCCCAAGCACTCTATAAAAAGTCTGTTTAACTTTTTTCATTTATACAATCCATTATCTTTTGTGCAGCTATTTTAGTCGAATTTTTTTCACCAAGAATTTGACTGAGTTTTGATAATTCCTGTTTCATTAATTCAATTTTTGATGGATTAGAAAGTAATTCGCTTACTATTTTTATAATATTAGTTTCATTAACCTGATATTGTAAAAGCTCTGGTACAATAGTTTTTTCTAAAAGAATATTAACAATTCCAATATTTTTAACTTTAATCAATAGCATTCCAATCAGATAAGAAAGATAATTAGCTTTATAAACAATAATCATTGGAAGTCCGATTAACCCGGCTTCTAAAGTGGAGGTTCCGGATTTTATGATGCCGAATTTTGAGTTTTTCATTAAATCATAAGTGAAACCGGAAATTACTCTGTAATTCTCTGAATTGACAGTTTCCTTTATGAAACTTTCTTCAATAGAGTTTGAACAAGCGATAATAATCTGAAGATTGAACTTTTCTGCAATTTTTTCTGCAGCAGAAAATACTTTTGGAAAAATAAATGATACCTCGTGCTTTCGGCTTCCCGGTAATATTAACAATATATCTTTGTCTTTATCTAATCCGAACTTCTCATATAATTTATTCTTTTCTAAAAAGTTGTACTCTTTAATTTTAGAAATTAATGGATGTCCAACAAATTCAGCATCAACACCTCTCTTTTTATAAAATTTCTCTTCAAATGGAAATAGGACATACATTTTAAAGACAAGTTCTTTAATTTTTCTAACTCTGTTTTGACCCCAAGCCCAGACCTGAGGAGAGATATAATAAAAAATTTTAACCCCGAGACTTTTCAATTTTTTTGCAATGCTAAGATTAAAACCGGGATAATCAATCAGGATTGCATATTTTGTGTTTCTTTTTATTACTTCGTCAATTAAATGACGTTGAACTTTTTTTATAAAAGGTAAATGCCTCAGGATTTCAACAAATCCCATAAAATTAAGTTTATCAGAATGATATAATATCTTAAGCCCTGCATTTTGCATATTAGTTCCACCAACTCCAAATAATTCAATTTCCGGAGAAAGAGCTTTTAATTCTTTGATAAGGGAAGAACCGTGTAAATCTCCGGATGCTTCTCCTGCAATCATTAAAATTGACTCAGACATAAACTCTTAAAATAAATTTAATAACTAATAACAGTGATACTCCCAAAAGCGCCTGATGAGTTCTTCTTTCAGACCGAAGCCCTGCTTTAATATTAAATGGAGGCTGTTCAACGCTAATATCTCTATATGGAGTTAAACGTGGAAAAAATCTTGGTACAGCAGCAAAATATTTTTCATATTGTTCTCCATAAGTTTTTTTCAGATATTGTTCTTCTTCGGTAACTATAAGATTATACTGAAAAATGAAAAATAACATTGCTATAATTTGAAGGTAAGGAAAAAGAGCAAGAGACATTATCCCAAATCCCAAATAGATGAGAATGTTTCCGACATATAATGGATTTCTGACATAGGCAAAAGGACCACTAATAATCAAATAAGTACCTCCGACATTTCCGGTAGTTCTTGTTTCACTACCTGCCCAACTAACTCCCCATAATCTAATTGCTTCTCCCATCAGAGAGATTAAAAAACCAAAGATTAAAGACCAGATATTTGCCTGTTCAAATAAAACCATAAGAACTAAAAATGGAATAGGAGTGTAGCTTCGATTTTTAAAGACTAATTGTGCAAATTTTTGTTTATTCATTCAGCCTCGTAAGCTAATTTTCTTTTTAGCATTGCCTGATGACTCTTTCTCAAGCGTTTTTTTGTTAATAATCTGCTGATAGTTTCAGTAATATCGTTGAAATCTTTATAAGGGAAAAAAGAGATTCTGTTTGTTTCACAGAATTTAAGTAATCCATCTTTTGCAAAAATTAAATCACAGTATTGTGCTGCTTCTTTATCAGAGTTACCATCGCCAATATATATTGTGTAATCATCGTCGCTGCTGTTGTCTATTATATGCTGCATTTTTGAATTGGATGATGATACATTATCAGGATTATAATAGGGAAAATATCCGACAAATTTTCCACCATCAATTCTTAAAATGTTGGAATATAAAGGAATCCAGCTGAGATTTTCTTTTTGGAGAACTCTATTTATATATAAATCGAATCCGTCACTCAAAATAAAAATATCTATGTTTTTTGATTTGCAAAAATCAACGAAAGAATGGAAAGAACTATCAATCGGAATATTATCAATCAATTCAAATAGTTTTTTTTCATCAACATATTCTACATTATCTATCAATTCTTCCCAGCACTGTCTTGCTGAAATAAGTCCGCTATGAAGATTTGATACTATCTGTTCAGCTTTTTGTTTATCTCCGAAAGAAAAGAAAATTTCTCTTCCAATATCAACAGAGGATATTGTTCCATCGAAGTCAACGAATATTTTTATTTTTCTGGTATCCATCACTTATGCCTTCCTGTGGTCATTTGATACTATTTATTTACAACCATTTTTTTAACAGCAATAAAATTTCCTGCTTTCATTCGATAGAAATATATTCCGGGGTTAAGCTCATCTGCATTAAAAATAAGAGTATGTTTACCTTCAGTAAAATAATCTTCGACTAAAACTTTAATAGGGTTTAATCTTACATCAAATATTTCTATCTCAACTTGTTGACCAAATGGAATTAAAAAACTTATCGTTGTTTTTTCATTGAATGGATTTGGTGAATTCTGAAACAAGATATAGTTACTGATATCAGTAACATAATTGACTTTGGTTATATCAGAGAATTGATTCTCTTTTCCTGAAATCTTTTGTACAACTTTGTAAGAAAGCAATCCATTCTCATCCGGGAAGTCATAATATTCATAATAGTTTATGGTGTTATTACTTATTTTTCGAAGTGAGCCAATGGTTTTCCAAAAAGATTCATTTTCAGTTTTTCGCAAGATATCATATTCAACAATATTAGATTCATTCGCAGCAAACCAGGATATTTTTATGGAATCACCAAATAACTCCGACTTTAATCCAAGTATTTGACCAGCGTATGTACCAGTAGAAAAAATTTTTTGACCGTAAATTTCACAACCTTCATTTCTTTTATCCTTGAATACAGCAACTGCACCACCATTTTTATCATCAATTAAATTCAGGTAGCTCTTCTGAGATTTTGGAGATGTTCCCAAATCCACACCGGTAGAGTCCCAAAGAATTTTTTTATCAATAGTAATTTTTTGAGCATAGATATTTCCAAAATCTTCACTTTTTCTTCTGTCAATCCAGGCGATAATAAAACCACCTCTGTTGTCTGAAACGATCTGCTGACCGAATTGATCTCCTTTAGTGTTTATAATCGGAAGTGGATTTTTGTCCCAAATCTTATCTCCTTTAATATCAAATGCGTCTGCAAATATGTTCCTATCTTTATTATTTTCGTTAACCCAGGTTATTATTATTTTGTTATTAAATATTGAATGTCGTGGATTTGAATTACTGCCTTTTAATGATGTTAAAAGTTTTCCATCGCTACCCCATTTTTTAACTCCCTTTTGGGAAATTAATTGGTGATAAATTCTTTTATTTTGAGAAAGCACAGTCCATACAATGTAAAAATCATTGCCAAGTTTAGAAACAGAAAAGTCCAATACATTTTCCCTTGGATTTGAAATAGTGATAGGATTAGTTATTTCTTTTCTTGAAATATTTTCAGATTTGAAATTAAGAATGGACTTATTGTTTAACGTTTCAATCCAGAATAAACTAATATTCTGATTATCGTTTGCTATTATTTGAGAACTATGGATGATACCATCTGTTTTTTGATAACTTGTAAATTTTGAAATTATTTCCCCCGAGATACTCAGTTTGAAAATAGTTTTGGTTATTTTTTGAGTAATCAAACTTTTACTAATCATACTTACAAAAACTTCTCCTGCATTGTTGCAATCAAGAGAAAAATCAGTAATCTCTCCTTCAATACTTTCTAATAGAATTCCAAAATCAGTCCATAACCGCAGTCCTGAGGAATTAATTTTCTGAATGATTAGTGATTGTTTGTCAGAGGATAGGATTTCTTTCCATAAAATTAAAGCTTCATCTTTTGGAGATAATATTGCTACAGGATTCAATTTATTGAATTGTGATAATGAAGCAGCTTTACCATCTGCTCGAAAGCTAACTTGCCCATCTTTATTGAAATGAAGAAAAAATATGTTGTTAAAATTTGGGACAACAACATCCTGCCAGATAATAAAAGCGCCCTCTTTGCTTTCACCAAGGACCGTTATGTTAGTGGGGTCTTTCAGATTTATAACCAAAGGAGTATTGGAGCGTGGGTCGTTAACCCATTGAGTGAATGAGTTAATCTGAAAACAGAGCAATACTATAAATAAAATTTTTGTTACAAAATTCATAATTGCTAATTGCTTTCGGCAAAATCAAAATCTTCATTGAATTGAACAGCGACTAATTTTGAGATACCATCTTCCTGCATTGTTACTCCATAAAGTGTTTCTGCAGATTCCATAGTTCGTTTATTGTGTGTTACAACAATAAACTGAGTATCTTTTTTAAATTCATTAAGAATACGTGTAAATCTATCAATATTAGCATCGTCTAAAGGTGCATCAATTTCATCAAGAATACAGAACGGGCTTGGTTTAACGAGATAAATTGCAAACAAAAGAGCTATTGCTGTGAGTGTTTTTTCACCGCCGGAGAGTAAATCAATTGATGTTGGTCGTTTACCTCTTGGTTTAGCGATAATTTCTATTTTAGCTTCCAAAGGATCGTTATTTTCTTCGAGTCTCAAATCAGCTTCATCTCCAGGGTCAAATAAAGTTCTAAAAATCTTGATGAAATTTTCTCTTATTTTATCAAAGGTTTCTTTAAACAAGGCTTGAGCTGTTTGATTTATTTCTTCAATAGTTTTAATAATATCTTTTTCTGATTCAAGTAAATCGTTCCGTTGCTGTGAAAGAAAATCGAGACGTTGTTTCTCTTCTTCATATTCTGAATAAGCAAGTAGATTAACCGGACCAAGATTCTTAATCTTTTCACGTAACTCGTGAACTTCTTTATGTCTTGTCTGAAAATCGAACTTATCTAAATCCTCAAACTCTTTTAGAGAAATTTGAAGTGAATACGTTTCTTTTATATGTTCAATAAGAGATTCCTTTTTTATTTCAAGTTCTTTAAGAGAAATATCGGATTTATGAATTAATTCCTGAAGTAATTCTCTTTGACTTCTTAATTTCTTTAATTCGTCTTCTTTCTGATTTACTTTCAGCTTTGAGTCGCGATATTTGGTATCAATTTCTTCAGATTGTAGGGATAAAGAATTTAATTGTTCTTCTAACTCATTTAATTTTTTCTCTTCGGATTGAAGTTGCTGTATTATCTCTGAAATCTCTTCCTCTGATTTTTGAATATCAGATTGTTTTCTTTGAATACTAAGCGTATAGGAATTTATTGATTCTTCTGAATATTGAATAGAATTCTGATAATTTTTTAACTCACCGAGAATTCTCTCAATTTCTACATCAAGGTTATTTTTTTCTGAAATAACTTTGTTAAAATTTTGCTGTGTTGCGGTTAAATCCGATTCATACTGTTTCTTTAATTCTTCAAGAGAATCTTTATCTTTCAATGAGTTATTCAGTGATTTGATAAAATCTTCTTTTTGATTTTCAAGTTTATTTGATTCTAATATTAAATCTTTTATTTCTCTTTGAGTTTTATCTATTTCGTCATTCGACTTTTTAATTTCATATTCAAATTGGGAAATCTGCTTTTCAATTGCAGCAAGATCATTAACCAGCATTTTCCCTCTTTCAGAAAGAACAGAAAGATCAATCTGATTCAGATCATTTTCTTTTTCAGAAATATGTTTTTGAATTTGAGTTAGCTTTTCCTGGTGTATAGGTAATTCTTTTTTCAGATTTTCAAGAAGTTTTTTGCGACCAAAAAGAGTATCGTCTAATCTTGGTTCAGAACCAGCGATAATAAATCCATCTTTAGAAATAAAATCACCGTTAAGAGTTGCGAAACTAAAGTTTCTGAATTTCCCATAAAGATCAAAAGCGGTTTCAATATCCTGAACGATAAAAATATCATTTAGCAACTGGTTAAAAAAAGCTTTCCATCTATCTTCTGAATCAATAAAATCAACTGCCCAGCCAATAAACTTTGGATTCTTTGAAATTTTTTTAGCTTTTCTTTTGTGTGCAAATTTTAGAAGCCAATCTAAAAATCCATTAACTTTTGAAGCAGAATCCGAAGGTATAAAAAATGTCGCTTTGCCAATCTTATTTTCTGTCAGGTATTTTATTCCACCCAACAAATCTTCAGTAGTATCAACAACTAAATTGTTTAAAAGATTATTTAATGCTGCTTCAATTGCAAATCTGTATTTATCATCAGCATTCCCGATATCAGCCAAAATAGAAATTTTATTTTTTGACCAGGATTTATCGGCAAGAAGAGTTTTTGCCCCTTTTGAAAGTCCTTCAAGATTATCAACCAGGTTTTGTATAAATTCAATTTTTTCTGTGAGAGAATTTATTACACTGCGAAGTTCAACTTCTTTTTCTTTAAGTTCAGAAAGTTGATTTTCAAGTAAAGACTTTTCCTTTTGCTTTTGAATATAAAGGGATTCTGCCGCTTCAATTCTTTGCTTAGTTTCATCGCGTTCATTACTAAGCTCTTCAATATATCCTACTGTTTTTGCAATAGTGTTGGTTGTATTAATGATTTTTGAGTCAAGCTTTTCGGTTTGAGCTTTTTTATCGGATATTAACTGTTCGGTGTTTTTTAGTTGATTTTCAAATGTATTGATTTCTCTTATTCTATCAATAAGTAGTTCTGAATGAGCTTTGAGGTTACTACTTTTTTGATTGAGTTCAACCGAGATTGCTTCTGATTCCTGTTCAAGTTTAATTCTTAGAAGTTGTTTTTCTTCAAGGGTTTTACTCAGCTCTAAAATTGATAGATTAGCTTTTTCAATAATTGCTTTTGCATTTTTTAATTCGTTTTCAAACTGAATAATCTCATTTGCAAATCTGATTTTATTTTGTTCAAGCGAATTTTTCTTTTCTGATTGGACTGAAATAAATTTTTGAGACTGATAAATCTTTTCACGAATCTGATTTATCTCGGCTCTCTTCTCCTGAAGCTGATTCTCGATTTCTGAGAGCTGATTACGTTGAACAGATATCTCATCTTCTGATTTTTTGATATCAAATTCTAATTGAATCTTTTGGTTAGAGTTTTCTTCCTTTGATTTTTTTTCGAAGTTTATCTTTAAATTAAAAAGAGCATACTCTTTCTCTGCTAAATCTAATTCAAGTTCTCTTAATTGAGATGACAATTGTGTAAAGCGGTTAGATTTCTTAGCTTGCCTTTCCAAAGAATTTACTTTTTTCTCAACCTCTGAAACAATATCATTAACACGGCTCAAATCTGTTTTAACTTCATCAAGTTTTTTAAGAGCCAATCTTCTTCTAAGTTTATATTTATTAACTCCGGCGGCTTCTTCAAATAATACTCTTCTCTCTTCAGCTTTATTACTGAGTATAGTTTCTACCATTTTTAATTCAATTACAGAATAAGCATTCGCACCTATTCCAGTATCCATAAAGAGGTTTGTAATATCTTTAAGTCTGCAAATGTTTTTGTTCAGAAGATATTCACTTTCACCTGAGCGGAAAATTCTTCGGGTAATGGTAACATCGTTATACTCAGTCGGTAAGATTCCTTTTGTGTTCTGTATTGTGAGCGAGACTTCTGCCATTCCCATTGGCTTTTTGTTAGCAGTTCCGTTGAAGATAACATTTTCCATTTTATCACTTCTCAAAACTCCGCTGCGTTGTTCGCCAAGACACCAGCGAATGGCATCTACAACATTAGTTTTACCGCATCCATTCGGACCTACGATAGAGGTAATGCCCTCGTTAAAGTTGATTACAGTCTTTTGAGCAAAAGACTTGAAACCTAATATTTCAATTTTGGATAGATACAATTATTGCCAAACTTTAAATTGTTTTAAGACAAGACTGACATTATCAATTACTGAATTATTAATTTCAAAATAAAACAGAAATCCTGAAAAGACTAACATAATAAACAGAAAACTATAGAAGTAAACTGGTCCGGGATTAACGTCATAAATAACATAAATACCTTTAACTAATCTAAATATCAGCCAGATTTTAATCAGCACAAGAAAAATATAAATGTATGAATTTATCAATTCAGTGTTAAATGCACGATAAAGTATAATCCCTAATGGAATAAACAATACAAGTGGTAACAGAGCCCATACAATTACAAAAAATACATTTGATACATAAACTCTATTTCTTACAAAAAAAGCTGCTGCTTTAATAATAATCATCAATATAAAAAGTATCATCAAAGAAATAATAAAAAGCCACAAAATGGAGTTGAGAGGATTCCATGCAAGATAGCTGACAGCAGAAATTAAAGATTTACTTCCAAAAGCCAGCAGTAATTTTTCAATAAATAAATCTGATCTGAAATAATGCAGGATGTTACTTGCTATTAAACTTCCGGTTAAACAAATTATCAGCAGCAGGAAAATAGACTGATAACCTGAAATAATTCGCTGGTCTCTGACATCAGCAAAAAAATTATATGGACGCAGAAGAGCCCTTGTAGCATCTTCACGGAACTTTTTGCCCGAATTAACAAGAACTCCCATAAACAAGGCTAAGAATAAACCAGTTATAATAAATATCATTGGAGAATCATCTTTATTACTGCCGATAGGAATTGTTACTCTTTCAGTATCCTGAAGATAAGATGTAACGACTTTATAAGCCAGTCTTTCTTCTTTTCTATCTTCAGATATCAATCCGATTTTATAAATGTTCTCTTTATCATACTTGAAGAAAAGTGAAGCAAAATCTCCTCTGAAATCAAAAATTGAATTTATAAAATAACCTGAGAAATCCGTTTTCTCGCAAAATTTAATTAGATCTTCAAAGAATTTAGCCTGTGATTCAAATGTGTATTTGTTTGTATAACCGTCAGATTGACCAAAACTAACTGTGTATGTAGCATCCGAAAAATAGATTTTTCCTTTGCCTAATTGGCTTTGTAAATCATCAATTATTTTTGAATAATTAAAAACGGATTCGTTTATAATTTCAATTCCATACAGGTCAATTCCATCAATTTTTTGAATATTATAACCCCAAAAAGAAGAAGAAATAAGTATGTCTTTCTTTGATTTAACGAAGTCACTTATTTCTTTTAAAAAAAGTTTATGAAATTCTGAATTGGGAAGATAAGATGATCCCAAATTTAAAATAGTAAGAACAGAATATTCATTGTAAGCTTTTAATAATATCTGTAAATAATTTTTTACTCTTATTTTGAAATTTTGAGAACCAGCTAATTCTTCAGATATATCCGATAAGGGAAGGTCTATTATTGGTAAAAGTCCGTAGATTTCACAAAGTTTTAACAAGTATGGGTGAGGAATTGACTTCATTATCCTTACTGAATTAAACCCACTGGTCTTTATCTTTCTGATATCACTCTCCATTTGTTCGAATGAAATTAATGGTCCGTAGTTGTAATATGTTGGTACATAAGTAACTCCACGAAAATAGAAAGGCTTATTATTTAAACTAAAGTAATCTTTTTTAGCTTTGATTTCGAACAACGGCAGAGAGTAATTGTAGTAACTAATTACAATACCATTTCTAAGTATTTCTACCTTTATTGAGTAACTAATCGGAAAATCAGGAGACCATAACATCGGAGAATTTATAATTAAAGAGCTTTTAATATTGGTTTCTTTATTCCTTTTTAATTGAAAATCTTTTTTATCTGAAGCAGCAATATTTTTCCCATCAGGAGAAAAAACCTGAATATTCAAAGAAAAGAAATCTTTTTCAGATAAAATTGTGTCAAAAGCATTAGAAGATTCTTTGTTTTCAATTAAAGTGTTTAATTCAAGTTTTGCACGGTTTAACGAAAAATCTATACTTGATTTTACATCTATTGCCTGAATGTTTACTGGGGGTGAGATTTTCAGGAAAACATCCCGTATTATTCCACCATAACTTTTGGGAAATAGGAATCTTTTTTTCAAAGGAATTGTAGTTTCTGAGGTAATATTATAAAGTAATGTTACCTGCAAAACATTTTCTTTATCTGAAAACAAAATATCTCTTGGCAAAGATACATTAAAAGGAATATCACCACCGGTGTGTCTGTATATTAAAGCATTATTTACACTTATATCTGCAGAATAATTAACACCTAAAAACACAAGGTCTATTTTATTATTTCTGACTTGATCAGCGCTTAATTTGAACTTTTTCTTATATACAAAGCTGCCCTCTCCCTCAATAACAGAAGGAACAGAGATTGTAAATTTATTTTCCGGGTCCTTTTCAGGAAATACTTCCCATTTACCATTTAGGGTTACTATCTCTGAATTAGAATAAATCAAATTTGATTTTTCTGATAGATTGTTGCCTTTTAGTTCTTCGGGTAAGTTTCGGAAAATTATTTGAGAATATGATAAATTATAGCTTAATAAAATTAAAACCAGAATTTTAAGACTAAGAATTCTTATCAAATTATACCTTTTTTGAATAAAACCTGAATTTTTAACGTGCAAATATACCTTCAAATTGAGGGCAATGCAATCAAAGAAATAAGGTATAGATATGGAAGAATTTTATAAAAAAATAATAGTATTATTTATTTAATTTTTTAACCAAAGTTTTTTAGTCATTCTGATACTAATAAAGTGAACTCTCAAACTTTTTTATCTCTTAATGAGAAAAAGATTCTGATTTGTGTTATTAAATCTATTATTCTACTTTTCTAAACTTTCAAACCTTTTTAAAATGGGCAAATAATTATTTCAATTGACGGCTATATTTTTTCTTTAGAAAATGATTCTTTAAGGACAGTCTCTTATTCGACTGATTTAAGCGGAAAAACAAACCCCTTTACTTTTGAGGGTCTTTGAGCAAAAAAAAGAAAAATGATAAACGGTCATTTGATACTATTTCATCAATATCATCTTCTTTGTTTCAGTGAAATTTTCAGCAGTCATCCGATAAAAATAGATTCCGCTTGGTAATGTAGAATGTAGAATGTATAATTTAGAATGAAAACCAGCTTCGTAATAATCATCAACGATTGTTTCAATTTCCCTTCCAAGAATATCATACAATTTAATTGTTAGCTTACTGCTTACTGGTGAATGCCAACTGATAGTGGTGCTCGGGTTTCCGCCATAGGTGGATCCGCCTCCGGCGGAAAGGGGATTGGGATAGTTTTGGTAAAGAACAAAATCAGAAGGAATTTCTGCAAAATTATTTTCATTAACATTTACAGTTGGATCAGGATAAAATGTATATGCAATTCCACCCTTACTAAACCAGGATTGAGATAAACTTGTTTTATTATGCTGAAAAGAATATCCATTTGATTTAGCAGGATCGTGTACGATTGGATTTCCAGTGCTTGTAAAACCGGCTAACATCACAAGATGTCCATTTGGGTATAAAGGCGAACCAAGCGACATTCCAATTCGTCCGCCATTTGCTAAGACTTCGTAAGTTTCACTCCAAGTTCTGTATCTGGTTACGGCACCATCCAAGCCATACTCTGATGCATGCTGAACAGCCCTTGGCCAAACACCAAAAATATTGAAATATGGATCCTTGGTCGCCAAAGCAAATTGATAAGGATCAACCTGAATTCCATAACTTGCAAGAATCATTGCTACTGTTGTTGGTGAACAAATACTTCCACCAATTGTTGGATCAACACCATATTGATAAATGAAATTAGTAGGTATAAAAATTTGTGGCGGATTATCAGCAACTATCTGAGAAATATTTGCCGTCGTTCTTGAATCACTGACAAAGAAACTAAGTTTATGAATTTTAGGAGAAGATTGATTAGTATTAAATCGGGTTAAAGTTACTTTAAATTGCCATTTATTTGTGTAGTAATTCAATTTAACATAATCTATGTCAACAGAACCACCAGCAAAACTTGTATTACCATAATTGCTCCAAATATAATTTTTCCAATAGCCAACAGTTAACCACGGTGACCATCCGTTAGAATAAGGGAATCTCATCTCGACTTTAAACCCTGTTGAGTTATGTGTAACTGATCCATTCCACGATGGTAATCCGTGATTGAATAAATGTTGGGAAGTCTGTTCGGTTAGAATGAAATAGCCAGTAAGAGCATTATCCTGAAGTTGAATTGATTTGCCGTCATTACTTAGTCTAATTCCTTCGCTGGTTTCAATTTTAGAAAAAATTGAATCAATCATTAGAGAGTAAAATTGATCAGGATAAATCTGAGCTTTAGTATGATTGTTTGAAAGAAGCAGAATTAAAAGTATAAAATAATAGAATTTGTTTGTCATATAATTAATTTTTTATTAATTCTTTTGAAAGATAAAACAGTAATATTTAATAAAAAACCATTATACGATATTTACATCAACGGACTCAATGTGGACATTATTTGATAAAAATCTTTTCAATAAGACTGTGAATTTTGAACCCTTACCAAGTTCACTTTCTAAAGTTATTTTCCCCTCGTGCATATCTATAAATTTTTTAACTATATAAAGCCCTAAACCGGATGACTCCTCTCCGCCTGTAGGCAAAGCGCTTAATCTTTGCAATTTACCATACATTTTTTGTTTATCATCATCACTAAAACCAGGTCCGTTATCCTGAATTGAAAAGAATACTTCATCTTTATTTCCATCCAGTGTTACTTGAATATTTGTATTCAGAGATGAATACTTTATAGCATTTGACAGCAGATTTTCAAAAACTTCCATAATCTTATTTTTATCAATCATTATTTCATATTTTATTTCTGGATTATAGTCTAATGAAATTCTCTGTCCTTTTTTATCGGCAATGCGTTGAAAATAGATAATAGAAGAATTTATAATCTGAAATAAATCAATCTTATTTATGGTCAATTTTTCAATAGATTCTTTACTTTTCTCTGACTCAATTAATTCGACAATCTGATTTTTAATTCGACTTGATGAAGAAATAATTATATTAGCAAATTTTTTTATCTCTGGGTCATCTGTTTTTTCCAATATCATTTCAGCTGAACCTCCAATACCCATAAGTGGATTTTTAATATCGTGAGCAATTATAGCTAATATCTCTCTTTTAGAATCAAGGGTTAACTTTAGTTTCTCAATTGCCTGCATAGTAAGTTTAATTTGGTTAATGTAAAGAGTATATATATCTAAAAGTCTAAATTTATTTTCAACAGTTTCAATAACTAAGGGATCAATTCTATGATTAGGACTTCTCATCAAAGCCATTTCAGCAGCTTTGACAATTAAAGTGTAATAAGGAATTTTAATTATTTCTTCAGTTGGATTGTTTTCGTAAAATAAAGCTAAAGGTTTCTTTAAATATATTTCCCGCATATATGATTTACTTAATAGTTCAAAAAACCGATTACGAGGAAGCATACCAACATAAATCTTATCAGAAAATAAAATAAGACCTTGCAGAGAATCGTCTTTTTTTAACATATCAAAAGCTGTTTCAGTTTTTTCATCTATATCAATTTTAGCATCTGTTAAAGGGAGATCGCCAACTATCGCATTAACTGGTATCTTTATATGATTTATTAACTCACTATTAAGCATCTCATTCATTGTGATTAGAATATTTCATTCAAAAATAATTATTGGAGTAGGGAGGTGATTTTATTTTAAGGTTAAATTATCGTTAATAAAATTCTACTTCTCATTTTTAGAAACATATTCAGGAATTATTCAATCTTGATAAATTACTCTAAAACTCTGATGAAGAACTTTTAATTAGTTGGTTCAAGAGAGAGCTTTTAACAACTAACAGACAAATTTTAAGATGAGGATAAACAAAAAACCTCAGAGATTTTTTGAGGTTTTGCTCCGCGATCCCGATTGCATCGGGACTAAAGGCACTCGAACCTGCATTCCGACTTTGTCGGAATAACAGCCGAATGCTCAGATATTATAATTACCCGAAATCAATTTTTCAATCATCTTTTTACTTTTCCACGATTTAATTTTTCTCTCAGCGATAAGCGCTTGCTCTTTAGTTTCATACTGTTTTTGGTAAACAATAATCCAAGGTCTAAATCTGGAAGTAAAACCTTTCTCAATAGAGTTGTGATACAATAATCTTTGTTGAGGATTGACAGATGAACCGATATAGTATTTATTTGAGGATAGAGATTTTAATATGTAAACAGAGTAACTCATAAAAATAAAAACCCCAAAAATTATTTTCGGGGCTGAAGCTCCGCGAACCCGATTGCATCGGGACTAAAGGCACTCGAACCTGCATTCCGACTTTGTCGGAATAACAGCCGAATGCTCAGATATTATAATTACCCGAAATCAATTTTTCAATCATCTTTTTACTTTTCCACGATT
>Ga0308414_1000052_pt1 | contig 62170 bp, 61 predicted proteins | sample HotsprSampleOS50_FD_205667 | JGI IMG/M metagenome (GOLD analysis project Ga0308414, IMG submission 205667) | Hot spring phototrophic mat microbial communities from Octopus Spring, Yellowstone National Park, Wyoming, United States - 20090730_OS50 ... | reverse complement strand
ATGGTCGCATCGGCCGATACCGTAATGGTCGGCGTCAGCGCCGTCACATCCGTGCCGTAGGGCATATGGAAGGTCACCGTATGGCCGGCGGTGTCGATTGTCGAATCCCCCGCCTGCCCCGCTACCGTGAAGCCGGTAATGTCGTTCTCGCCGCTTAAGGCCGGGTCGACGACGCAGGTCACAGTCCACACCTGCTGCGTGCCGTCCTGGGCGGTGACGGTGTAGCTTACGGGACTGGTGAAGTCCTGCGCCGTTCCCGAAGCCGGGCTTATGGTCGCGTTAGCCGATACCGTAATCGCCGGCGTCAGCGCCGTCACATTCGTGCCGCTGGGCATATGGAAGGTCACCGTATGGCTGGCGGTGTCGATGGCGGAAGCCCCCGCCTGCCCCGCTACCGTAAACCCGGTGATGTCGTTCTCGCCGCTTAAGGCCGGGTCGACGACGCAGGTCACAGTCCACACCTGCGGCGTGCCGTCCTGGGCAGTGACGGTGTAGCTTACGGGATTGGTGAAGTTCTGCGCCGTCCCCGAGGCCGGGCTAATGGTCGCGTTGGCCGATACCGTAATGGTCGGCGTCAGCGCCGTCACATCCGTGCCGTAGGGCATATGGAAGGTCACCGTATGGCCGGCGGTGTCGATGGTCGAAGCCCCCGCCTGGCCCGCTACCGTAAAGCCGGTGATGTCGTTGGCGCCGCTTAAAACCGTGGCCGCGTCCAGCTTGATGAGCGCCGGGGAGTAATTGCCCGCGCCGTCCTCGGCGAGGAGGTACACGTCGTAAGGCGTATTGGCGGCAAGGCCGGTGATGGTCACCGTCGCCTCCGTTCCCGCCGTGACGCTGACGCTGCCGTAGCGGTTGGAAGGCAGGTAGAACCCTGGCATTCTATTTGCTTTCTGCCCCCCTCTGATATCGGAATGGATATCCACATAGGTATCAACCCAGATGTCAGGGGTTTCCTCAGCAGAAGCTCTAAATGCTGCGCCGTCGTCCTGTATGGCATAATACACCACGGCGTCCTGGTCGAGCGTGAACTTCAATCTGAAGCCCTGCGCCGTGGCCTGGTCGCAGGCGGGATAGCCCGCCGCGAAGGCCGGCGGGGCGAAATCGGTAAAGGCCGTCTGCCAGGCCAGACAGGGATAGGTGGCTCCCTCGGTGATGGCCCAGGTGCCGGAGAAGTCCCAACCGCCGGTAAAGGCGGCCTGGGTTTTCATTTCGGCGGTGGTTTTGCCCGCGGCGGCAAAGGTTCCATTGTTTCCACCTGCGCCGTCTGTTATGCTGTCGCTGTTCCAGAAGCTGTCGCTTATGGAACCGCTGTTGGAGCCTGCCAGACCGCCCGATAAATTGGGCCCCCTTACCCCTCCCGCGGCGTAGCAGCGGGCAACTGAACCGAAGTTTAATCCAACCAGTCCTCCGGCCACGCTGTTGGCGGCGCTGCTTCCGGCGCGGACGCTGCCCGCCGCAAAGCAGTCGCTGACCGTGCCGGTGGAAATGTTATAACCAATCAGCCCGCCAAGATTTAATTGGGTGCTGCCCGCGTAGTCGCTGCTCACACGGCTTAAGGAGAAGCAGCCGCTGACGGCGCCTCTGTTGGCGGCAATCAGCCCGCCGGCAGAAGAGCTCCCGCCTGCCAGGGCCACCGTGCCGCGGGAGAAGCTGTTGCTGACAGTGCCGCGGTTCTCTCCCACCAGCCCGCCGGCGATCCTGCCCGTTACGCTGCCGGCGGCGGAGCAGCTGCTGATAGAGGCTGAATAACCGTTACACCCCACCAGCCCGCCGGCAACCCCGCTGCTCATCCAGCTGTAAGGAGAACTTATTGTTTCCACCGTCATCCGGGCATGGCTGTTCAGGATGGTGCCAGTGTTATATCCCGCCAGCCCGCCGACATAGAGGTGGCCCGACACGGACCCGGCCGTCCGGCAGCCGCTGATCGTGCCGCCGGCAACATACCCCGCCAGCCCGCCGACATTAAAGCTCGCTTGTATGTTCGTCACTGGATCATGCATTCCATAGCTGACGCTGCCGGAGAAGCTGCAGCCGCTGATCGTGCCGCCGTTCATGTAGCCGACCAGCCCGCCCATGTATTGTCTGCCAGCCACGAAGGCGTCCTCCAGGGTGATGTCCGTCAGGGCCGCCCCGCTGGTATAGCCGAACAGACCCACATAGTCCCGGCCCGCCCGGTCGATGTGCAGGCCGGTGATGGTATGGCCGCCGCCGTCCAGGCTGCCGGTAAAAGGGGCCGACTGGCTGCCGATGGGCTGCCAGTTCATGTACCCCGACAGGTCGATGTCGGCCCCCAGCCGATAATGGGCCGAGAGGTTGTTCCGCACCTCGTTCAGTTGTCCGGGGGTGGTGATGACATAGGGATCTCCCGCCGTCCCCGAACCGCTCCCCGAAAAGCCCGCCGCCTGGGCTGTCACCGGCGTGGCCAGGAACGCCGCGACCAGCAAAAAGCCGGTCAGGAGGAGGCGGGTCCGCAAAATGGATAAAAGCTTTTTCACAAAATCTACCTCCTTGTTATGGTAATATTTAGAATCTGCTTTGCATGGGCAAATGCCCTGGGATTTTCCGGCAATGCATTTTGCCGCGGAATATTATAACAGGTCAACCTTTAGGCTCTATCCCTTTTTACCTTTAGGGAAGGTAGATTTTTTCAGGGCTCAGGAGACAGGAGACAGAATACAGGAGACAGGAGACAGGAGTCAGGAGTCAGGAGACAGAATACGGAAGTCGGATTATGGAACACGCATGAGGGCAAAAAAAACACAGGCTGTTTGCTTTAGCCTGCGTTTGATGCCGCTTATGCCAATTCCTTTTGAATTTTCACAAGCTCACGGCGGATTTTTTCCGCCAGCTCCCCGGCCCCCTCAAGGGCGCCGGCGACGGCCTTTTCCTCCATCTCCCCGCACAGGGCGGCGAAGGAGGCGGCTCCGACAAACTGCCCGCTTGATTTCATCCCGTGGGAGAGCAGCCGGGCACGGGGGGCGTCTTTTTCCTTCAGGGCGGCTTCCAGCGCGGCAAGCTTTTCCGGCATATCCCTAAGGAAGGCGGCCAGCACCCGGGACAGAAGCGCCGGGTCCGCGCCCACCGTTTGCAGAAGCTCCGCCTTTTTCCCCTCCGGCACAAAGGAGGGGAGAATAACCCGGCTTGCGGCGGTTTCGGCGAAAGCGCCCCCCAAAACCTGCCGCCCGTTTTTCACGGCGCCCGGCAGCCAGCGCGCCAGCGTCCCGGACAGGGCGTCCAGCAGGACGGGCTTTTTTACGTAATCGTCCATGCCGGCGGCAAGGCTCCTTTCCTTTTCTTCAGGGGCAGCGCCGGCGGTGACGGCGATAATGGGGGTATGCCTGTTTTTCCCGGCCTCCAGCCTGCGGATGGCTGCCGCGGCCTGAAAGCCGTCCATGCCCGGCATGCGGCAGTCCATCAAAACCAGGGCATAATTCTTTTGGGAAAACATCTCCACCGCTTCCTGCCCGCCGGCGGCGGTTTCCGCTTCCAGCCCCAGCTTGCCAAGCTGCATGGTCAATACCCGGCGGTTGAATTCGAAATCATCAGCGACCAGCACCGTACCCGGGCTGTTTTCCCACAGGTATGACGCTTTTGTCCCGCCGTTGGCGGGCTTTGCCTCCTCCAGGCCCGTCCCGGTATCGGAAATCTTTAAGGGAACGGTGAACCGAAACAGCGAGCCAACTCCTGCGGTTGTCTCAAAGCTGATGCCGCCGCCCATCAGCTCCACAAGGCGCCTGCAGATGGAAAGCCCGAGGCCGGCGCCGCCGTGCATGCTGTCCGTCCCGGAATGTCCCCGGGTGAAGGGCTTAAAGATGCTCCCCCTTATTTCCTCCGGTATGCCGGGGCCGGTGTCTTCCACCTCAAAGGTGATTTCGTTCCCTGTCACATATGCCCGCAGGGTAATGCATCCCTTTGCGGTGAATTTGACGGCGTTGTTCAAAAGGTTTAAAAGCACCTGGCGCAGGCGCACCGGGTCGCCCCTGAGGACAGGCGGCACCGACGGGGAGAATTCGGAGACAAAGTCCAGCCCTTTCCTGGCGGCCATGGGTTCGATGAGGCTTACCAGGTAACGCTTCATGCTTTTTGTCTCAAAATCCTTTTCTTCCAGGGAAACCGCTCCCTTTTCTATCCTGCTTAAGTCCAGCACATCGTTTATAAGGGAAAGCAGAAGGTTTGAGCAGTCCCTGACCACCGAAACATACTCCCTTTGCTCCTCATCCAGAGGAGTGGCCTCAAGGAGCTCCAGCATGCCCAGCATGCCGTTCATGGGAGTGCGGATTTCATGGCTCATGGTAGCTAAAAAATCGCTTTTGGCGCGGCTGGCCAGATCCGCTTCCTCCTTGGCCCGGGCAAGGGCGGAGGTCCTTTCCTGCACAATGTTTTCCAGGTTCCGGCTGTATTCCTCCAGCCTTTTTAAAGCTTCGCACCTCTCGCCGTCCAGCTTTATAAGCTCGGTATTTTTGTCCCGCATTTCCTCCGAGAGTTTTTCCACGGTGGCAAAGGAGCGGGAGAAGCGCATGGACAGGACGCAGCACTGGAAGAATATAAAGACGAACACGCCGAAATCGCCGATGTAGGGACCCCACAGGATATCGTTGGAGACCAGGGAGTCGTTGACGACCGCCAGCACAAGGGCCGCGGTGCCGGGAAGGAAAAGGGCGGCGCCCTCGCGTCCCCTGGCTATGGCGCGGATCAAAACGGGGCCCAGGACAAAAAGCAGCAGGACGACGGCGTACACCTCATAGAAGGGCATGAGCCAGGTGTACACACTGGGCGGGGCAATGAGCACGGTGAGGCTTGAGGCGGCGCCGGCGGCCCAGGCGGCTGCGGCAAGCTTTGCGGGCATCTCGTCCGGGTACAGTATTCTCATAAACTGGAGAAAGGCCGGGAGCGCCAGATAAAATCCGAGGTACTGCACGATATAGACGGCGTTCCAGCTTAAGTCCGGAAAATAGCTTAAAAGGAAAATCTCGCCTGTGACGCTTGCCCTTGCCGCTATGAATAAGCAGAGCAGGGCGCAGAAAAGAGGAGCCCTGTCCTTGCGGCGCAGCAGGTAAAGCCCCAGGTGGTATACGGCCATGATCAGCAGACCGCCGCACAAAAAGAGGGTGCTGAAGGCCTGTTTTTCCCGCAGCGCCTGGAGCTGGCCGGGAGTGCCCATTTTTATGTCCGTCCAGATGCCTCCCTTGCGGTGGGTGAAATTGGCGATCTGCAGTACGATTTCAACAGTTCCGGCATCGTTTTGGAAGCTGACAAGCCGGGGAAAGGACTGGGGTCGGGTTTCGTCCTTGCTTGTCGCCACCCTGCCGTTTTCCGAGAGGAGCTCGCCGTTGACCCACAGGCGGTAGGAAGTGGCAAAATCCAGTATTTTAAGGCCCAGCACCGGCTCACCGGCATTGGTATGGACAACAAGCCGGTAGGTGGCATAGCCCTCGCCCGGCAGCTTTTGCCCTTTCCCGCTCCCCGGCGGCGCGTAACCGTTCCAGGTGCCGGGAACGCGAATAAATCCGGTCCGGGAGGCTGCCCCGCCGCTTTTAAAGTCTTCGGGGGCAAGAAGCTGCCGCCAGTAGAATTCCCACTCGCCTTCCAGGCTCAAAACGCCATCCCGCCCGAAGGACCAGTTCCTGAGGTCAAGCATGCCCTGTGCAGCCCGGGGGGGCTGCGGCGCCTTCGACGACAGATGTCCGGATATGTAAAAGGCCGCGGTCCCCAGGACTGCTGCGGCCAGGAGAAGAAATACCGCTGTTTTCAGCTTTCCGGCATTGCTCAAGATATGCACCTCCTGTCTCCTGTACTAAAATTGCAACATATCAATGAAATATGCTATAATTTAATATATATTGGTATTATAGCAGATATTTGAGGGATATAGAAGGAAGGAGGCGTGAATCTTGGCAGGCGAAAAAATCATGATTGTGGACGATGAGGCGGTTGTCCATGAGCTTCTTACCCATTATCTCGAAAGAGAAGGCTTCAAGGTGTTTTCGGTTTACAGCGGGAGCCATGTCCTGGACAAAACCGCCTTCCACAAACCCGACCTGATACTGCTGGACATTCTGCTGCCGGGGCTGGACGGCATTGAAATCTGCCATGAGCTCCGCAAAAAATCCGAGGTGCCCATTATCTTCATCACCTCAAGGGACGCTCCCCATGAAGTGGCGCTGGGGCTTGGCATCGGCGGGGACGATTACGTCAAAAAGCCCTTCAACCCCGTGGAGGTGGTGGCCAGGGTCAGGGCGCAGCTGCGCCGCTTCCGGAAGCAGTGCGCATTGCAGGAAGACGAGCCTGCCGTCCTTGCGTTTGGCGACCTGCGCATCAACCTGTTCGACCGTACCGTGGAGATGAAAGGGGAACGGGTGGAGCTTACCGTCAAGGAGTATGACCTGCTTCTTTTTCTGGCTCAGAACCCCAACCGGTACTTCAGTTCCGACCAACTGATCGAGGCGGTGTGGAATCACCCCCGGTCCATCAGCCAGAAGGCTTTGATGACCCATATCAGCAACCTGCGCAGAAAGCTGGGGGAGGACCCCGACAGCCCCAGGTACATTGCCACGCTGAAAGGGGTCGGCTATATGTTCAGCAGCCGCTAGGCGCGCTGCATATGCATCCTGTTCTCGCATAAACTGTTCAAGCAAATAGTGAATATCCTTCAACGAGCTGCTTCGCTCTTGATAGTTTCATACAGCATCGCGTATTCGCATTGCTTGGCTCCTTTGTCCATAAGGCTTCTAAGTGATATCGTTTTTTGCCCCGGCGCCGTTTTGTTTAGAACAGCCGTCGACAAAACATAAAAATCCCATTGTAACAAGTCAAGCGGATTAAGGGTCGCCTGCTCCTTATGTTTTAGTATGCAAAACACATAGACGTCGGATTGACGCTTTTTTTCTGCATCATATTCATTTGTAACGCTGTCCCAGCCGTAGGTTGGCTGGATACCAAAGCTTATTTTTGATAAATTCTGTTGGCTCCAAGACTGAAGATATGCAGAAGTTTTGACTTCTACACGAATGCCTTCTTTGGAAAGCAAATCATATTTATCCCACGATACACTAATACCCTCTGTAATACCAAGCGCCATAGCAACTATGAATTCAGCCAGTCTGCCTCTTTCGGTATTACCAATAAGATCAGAATACGCCCAGGCCCAAAAATCTCTTAGCGTACAGACATCGCTGCCTGCATTCAAAAATTGTTCGTTGCCTGTCTTTTTCTTTATTTCAATGGCAGGATATTTGCATCCTTTTTCGACAGTTTTCTTTTCCATATGTCTTCTCCAGTGACATCTTCTTTGCATAAAATTCTTCCGGTACCACTCATGCTAATCCTCAGTGGTTTGTATAATACTCTACTTTCAAAATAGTCATAGATACATCATGCTCATAATTTCCCCGAGTGCACTCGTAAACAATAATATTGCTATATAATTGTCCAAACCATACAGAGCCAGGCGAAAGATAGAACTGCTTTTGATTCTGCTCATATTGAATCGCTCTGTATGCATGACTTTCTGTAGGAATATTTTTTACTACTTTCCCAAATCTCTTGGCTGCATTTGAGCATTTGATTGCGGTAACGGATGTCCCCTTGGAGCATATAAGAATATAGGGTTCCTTCATAAAATCTAAAATCCTGTTCCCGCACGCGTGCTTTGATACATAAAACTGGTTTGCCAAACTACTCATTAAGGTAAAATCAAAAACAGTCCCTGCTAAAAGTGGCTTAAAAAGCAACTCAGGCATTAATAATTCGACAGCGAATTGATTCGCCTCAGCTTCTATAGAAGAATAGTTATCTACAACTTCCATGTCTTGATTTGAGCATCTGAAACTTGACTCCCCATCCAATGTATATGGAGGTTTATGCCTTAAAAAATAATGGCCAAGCTCATGGGCAAAAGTAAAGTTTTGGCGTCCGATGTTTTCAATATATGTATTGATAAGGATACCTTTCTTTTCACCTCTGTATATCAGCATCCCGCTGAAATCCTTTTCTGAAGGCAAAGAACGTCGCTTTACTTTTATCTTCTCCTGACGCGCAATATCGTCAAAATATGGAGCCGGAACGTCCTTTATACCCATTGTTTCCAAAACCCATTTTGCTTTGGCCGTCGAAGTGTTTGCGTTAAACATCACTCGTCCTCCGCAAACATCTCATCAATCGCTTGCATCAGTTCGTTGGAAGACTTTTTACTGATTTCTCCACGAGCCGCTAACTGGAGCTGCCCATCTTGTTTTACTGCCGGGAAGTCTATAACCTTGTTAGTATCCCTTTGTTCAATGGGTTTTGTTTTTACCGCTTTTATTTCCTCGCATAATGCCATTAATTCATTTGCTTTAGCAACAATGCGCTGTTGCTCGGCAAGAGGTGGAAGGGGAAAAAGCATGTTATGTAATTCCTCAATCGAAATACCCTTAACTGTTGTACCCTCACCTCGGATACTCAGAGTTTTATAGTATGCGATAATATATCGCAAATCAATGTTCATTCTTGAAATAATTAGAGCCCTTAAATCTTGGTTGATTGCCACAGGAATTGTGTTAATAGCTATTTTACCTAATCCCATACGAGTACAAACAATAATACTATTGGCAGGTATAAGGTTAGATGAGCTTTCTTCTAACCCTAACTCAGTTATACAATCTCGTGTTTTGTCTAATATTGGCCCCGTGAGATCTTTTACACTCGCCCATGGTATATTACCATTCCAGTACGCTAAATTTTGCTTAGAAGGCGTTCCTCCACCAATATTTTGAATAATAATATCCCCTAACCTGCACCAAACCCATCCCTCAGGCAAGTCGTAGGGAATTTCATCCTCTGAAATAGGAGGTAGAGGCTTTTCTTTTTTTATTTTCCCTTCTTTCACAAGACGAGCTTTTTCAGCACGAATGCGCTCTAGCAAAACTGAAGCCGGTTCGTCATGTATATCCTGTGGCACAAGTTTTCCTTGTACCGCCGCTTGAAGGATAGATTTCGGTAAATACTCTTCAAAACGGCTCTCAAGAGCATCCAGTTCCTGTTCAGCTGCCTCTAATTCATCGCATAATGCCATTAATTCATTTACTTTAGTAACAATGCGCTGTTGCTCGGCAAGAGGTGGAAGGGGAAACAGCGTGGACAGGAAATCTTCTTGAGAAACACTCGGCGAATTAAACCCGGAAAGCAATGATAAATAATATGTCTTGACAAATGGAGACAAAAGAAAACTAATGAAGTAATTTATCTCAATTTTAATTGGCTTGAACACAACAAAACCCGTACTGCCAATATAGTTTTCTTTTTCGTCCTCAACCACTGCAATATTATTTAAATACGGACGCACGAGAGAATAAACAATAAAGCCCTTTTGAAGCACCCTTCGCGCACGAGACGAGAGACTTTTGACAGGGATTTGCTTTACGTCCTTTATACAATATTTTTTATTATCAATTGCATCAATATCAACATAATTTACCAATGTATTTTCGGGTAAGTTTTTATGAATATTATTGTTTTCTGCTATCTGGATAAGTTCTCCTAACCTGCACCAAACCCATCCCTCCGGCAAGTCGTAAGGAGTTTCATCCTCCGAAATAGGTGGCAGAGGTTTTTCTTTTTTAATCTTTCCTTCCTTAACAAGTCGCTCTTTCTCAGCACGGATACGCTTCAGCAAAACCGAAGCCGGTTCGTCATGTATATCCTGAGGCACAAGTTTTCCCTGTACCGCCGCCTGCAATATAGATTTACGCAATTCCGCTGCTTTCATAGCACATCCTCCTGTGCCAGGGCTATTTGAATCTTTGCGAGTATACTTTCAATTCTCTCTGTTAAAATTGCCTTCTCATTGCGATATTGCGCAATAAATTCATCCGGAGGCAAAATTTCCTCGGTTTCGTGAGGAAACCCGCAAAAATCCAAATTATACTCCGCCGCAATGATATCCTCCACAGGAACATATTGGGAAACATCGCTCTCTTTACGATTGTTCCACCATGCACGCACAGGCGCGAAGTGCTCGTACAACATCGGCTTTGTTTTTGAAAAATGCTTATAGCCTTGAGGCATTTCCAAGCGGTAAAACCATACGCCTTGTGTGGGTTTCCCTTTTGTAAAGAAAAGCAGGTTTGTATTTATGTTGGTATATGGTGCAAACACGTCCTTAGGCAAACGAACAATGGTATGCAGATTGTTTTCCTCCAACAGTTTTTTCTTGATAGCAGCTTTTACGCCTGTTCCAAATAAAAATCCATCCGGCAAAACCATGCCACAGCGTCCGCCGTCTTTAAGAAGTGCCATGATGTGTACTAAAAACAGATCCGCTGTTTCCGTGTTTCGTAATTCTGCTGGCACCGACTGAGAAATGGCTTTCTCTTCCGCCCCTCCAAAAGGCGGATTGGTAACAATAACGTCTACCTTATCAGCCAAACTATAATCTGTTGTCGGCGTACGCAAGGTATTGTCGTGCCTAATCAATGGCACATCAATGCCATGGGCAATCAAGTTAGTGACGCACAGTAAAAAGGGGAAAGGCTTCTTTTCGATACCCCTAATGGTTTTTTGCAATGTTCTATACTCATCAGCCGTCTTGATATCAAAACGGTCAATGACACTGGTTAAAAATCCGCCGGTTCCACATGCCGGATCAAGGACAATTTCACCTAACTGAGGGTTCACTTTATCTACAATAAATCTGGTAACGGGCCTCGGAGTATAGAATTCCCCGGCTTTGCCAGCGCTTTGCAGATCCTTGAGCATGGATTCGTAAATGCCATTGAATAAATGAGCGGTTTTTACTTCATCAAAGTTAATATCAGCATTAATTTTATTAATAACTTGCCGCAAAAGCGTTCCTGATTTCATGAAGTTATTTACGCCTTCCATGACATCACGGACAAGGAATTTTCGTGGATCTCCATCTGAAACATCCAAATTGCGCAACGTCCGGAACATATTTTCTACATGCTCAATCAGGGCATCTCCGGTAATGCCTTCATCGTCTTCAGCCCAGTTTCTCCATCGATATTGCTCGGGAATAACCGGAACATAATCATCCTCTAATTCCCATTCCTGTTCTTTGTAATCAAATGCTTTTAGGAAAAGCAACCAAGCAATCTGTTCTATGTACTGCGCATCGCCGTTTATCCCCGCATCGATACGCATAATGTCTTTCAGGGCCTTTGTTGTATTTGATATAGCCATTTGGCTTACCTCCTCAAATTATGCGACATAAAGTTCTTGCTCTAACTCCCGTATAGCCTGTTTGAATTTTTCTTTTCCCCCAAAGATTTTGTTGACAATAAACTGAGGGGTTCCAAACTCTCTTATGGGATTTACCTTTAAAACATCCAAACTCTCTATATTAGAAATGCCCGAATCGGCATATTTGTCCAACAAAGCGTCCAAAACAGCCGCCGCTTTTTCCCCGTATTTAGCAAAATAATTTCGTTTTTTTACCTTATTTGCCCTTTCACGCCTTGTTAAAGGGGGTTGGTCAAATGCAATATGACACAGCAAATCAAACGGGTCAAATTCATGCCCGATTTGCTCCTGTAATTCTTCGATTAAGACGCCTTGTTCAGCAAGCTCGTCTAAAATGGCCTGCTTGCGTTCCGCGCTGTTCCAAACATGTAAAAAATCATGCAACGAGGCATACTTACTCAAAACATTTCGTTTTGTATAGTCTGTAAGAGATTCCGTAATCAATTTCCCATTTTTATCGATGTATTGAACTCTTTGCTTTAAAACAGATACCTCTACATCACCCACGTAGTATTTTTTACGTTTGCCAGACTCCGAATCGTTATCAATGGTGTAGTCCTTAGGATCTTCTCTTACAAATTCGCTATCGGAATCAGAATCATGTATATTGCCATTTTCATCAGGCATATATTCATCATCCTGTTCACAGGGCCCGTCAAAGTCAGGATCGGCAAACAATCGCGTAGCATCTCTAAAATCAAAAATAGTAAAGAACACTTTCCCTAAATCTTCGCGAATCCGGGTGCCGCGTCCAATAATCTGCTTGAATTCAGTCATGCTGTTGATGTTGGTATCCAACACAATATATTTGACGGTCTGTATATCTACGCCGGTTGTCAACAATTTTGACGTTGTTACTAAAACGGGATATCTGCTGGACACATCGCGGAAATTGTCAAGCTGTTTTTTTCCGATATCGTCATCACCGGTTATTCGCATCACATAGCGCTCGTCTTCTTTTACAAAATCGCTGTTCTCGTTAATTAGTGCCTGCCGCATGCGATCAGCGTGTTCAGTATCAACGCAGAAAAAGATGCTTTTATCCATTCGAGCGTTATGCGCTTTTAAATAATTGGAAACCACTTTTGCAACCACTTTAGTACGTTGCTCCAATACCAATTCCCGGTCAAAATCGGTAATGTTATATTCACGATCCTCTATAATATTTCCAAAACGATCCGTCTGTCCAAGATAAGGACGGAAGCCTTCGGCATCCTTATCAAGTAAGACTCGAATTACCCGATATGGAGCTAAAAATCCATCTTCAATACCTTGTTTTAACGAATATGTATAGACTGGTTCCCCAAAATAATCAATATTAGAAACCTCTTTCGTTTCTTTTGGCGTTGCCGTTAAGCCGATTTGCGTAGCAGATTTAAAATATTCTAAGACCTCTCGCCATTCACTGTCAGCTTTGGCGCTGCCGCGGTGACATTCATCAACAACAATTAAATCGAAAAAATCAGGACTAAATTGACGGAAAATATCCTTGTCGCCTTCACCTGTAAGCCCTTGGTAAATAGCCAGGTATATTTCATATGATTTATCCACATGGCGATGGCGAATAATTGTCATTTTATCTTTAAATGGAGCAAAATCATTAGTATAAGTCTGGTCAATAAGCGCATTTCGGTCTGCTAAAAATAGAATACGTTTTTTAATACCCGCTTTCCAGAGTCTCCAAATAATCTGAAATGCTGTATATGTTTTTCCGGTTCCGGTTGCCATGACCAGTAATACTCTATTATTCCCTTTAACAATAGATTCAACAGTGAGATTAATCGCATTTAGCTGATAATATCGCGGTTGCTTATCAGGCCTTTCAACATAATAAGGCTCCGTAATAACTTTTTCTTGCTTTTCATCTATACCTTTGTATTGCTTATACATGCTCCATAGTGTTTCAGGTGAGGGGAATTCAGAGATGGATAAAATTGTTTCACGATTACTGCCTTCACTATTGCGGTTATGAAAAGTGAAACCGTCACCATTTGATGTAAATACAAACGGCACGCGTAATTGTTCGGCATAACCTAATGCTTGCTGCATTCCATCCGATATTGTATGATTGTTATCCTTTGCCTCAATAATAGCAATGGGAATGTGTGGTTTATAGAAAAGGACATAATCTGCATATTTAGCCTTATCTCTCTTATAAGACCCGCCGCGAGCTATAATTCGCCCTTTTGTAATAGCATATTCTTCACGGATTTGAACATCAGTCCACCCAGCAGCTTTAATAGCCGGAGTTATAAACCTTGTACGTATTTCTTGTTCAGTAAGTGATCTCTTGTCCATTTTCTCACCACACAAAATAAGTATTTTAATTTTCGGTTTTCGTTTTTATTCGAGCATCTCTCGGTTTTTCCGCATCCTTTGGTATCGCCCATGCCCAACCTAAGCGAACAGCGCCTTTTACTCGGCCCTGCTCGCATAAGACCTGCACCCTGCGCGGGGATATATTCCATTTTTCAGCGGCCTGTTTTGCCGTTAAGTAATCCATCGCGAATACCTCACAGAACAGAAAATTCCAACTTCCATTATATGCGAAGAAACGAATAATTTCAATATGCCTGCAGAAAAATTTACAATTAAAGCGAAAAACCGCCGGCCAAAGCCTTTAAGCCCTGACCGGCGGTATTATTTTATTACCCTACAATTCCACATTTACTTCCGTCCCTGTCTTAAACTCCACCGTCAGCCTGCCGTCATATACAGTAACCCTGTTGACAATCCTTCTGACAAGCTTGTCGTCAAACTCAAAAAAGATGCCAGACTGGCTGTTTAAAAATTCCTCCATCTCGGCGACGCTCCGGCGCTTACCGTGAATGTCGGCGCTGCCCGAAAGGATTTTGCCCTTGATCTCCCGCAGGCGGTAAATCTCCTCGACCACCGCCTCATAGTTTTGCCCGCCGCTGGCGAGCCTTACAAGCTCGTCCTGAAGCTGCGCAAGCTTTTCCTCGATTTCATCAACGCCCTGCCCGGCTCCGCCGCCTATGACGGCCTCCACGTTTTTCCGCATGGCGGAGATAAACTCCTCCTTGCCCAGCACCAGCTTGTTGATTGCCTTCACCACACCACGCTTGAGATCCGCTTCCTTGACGCTCTGCGAATGGCACTCAGGCGTACGGCACTCAATCTTCCTGACGCACCGCCAGACCACCGTCGGCCGGTTGCCGTAATACCAGGTAATGCGCCGGTACAACTCCCCGCAGTCGCCGCAAAAGACGATGCTTGAAAGCGCGTACTTGCAGCTGTAGCACCGCATTTTCCCGCCGACGTCGGTGAAAGGCTTGGCCCGCCTTGCAAGCTCCTCCTGAACCTGCATGTAGATTTCCCTTGGGATGATCGCCTCGTGGCTGTTTTCCACATAATACTGCGGGACAATGCCGTTGTTGATTACCCGCTTTTTGGTCAGGCAATCGACGGTGTAGGTCTTCTGGAGAGGCGCGTCCTCCATGTATTTTTCGTTTTTCAGTATCTTCCTTATCGTTTCCGGCCGCCACTTGGGCTTGCCCGCCGCGGTAAGGATGCCGTCGGCCTCAAGCCCCTTTCCTATCTGCAGAAGGCTTGAGCCTTCGAGAAACTCGCGGAAAATGCGCTTGACAATCTCCGCCTCTTCCGGCACAACCACAAGCTGCTTGTTTGCGTCCTTGGTATAGCCCAGAAAGCGGGTATGGTTGACCTGTATCTCCCCCTGCTGGTAGCGGTACTGTATCCCCAGCTTTACATTCTGGCTTAGGGATTCGCTCTCTTGCTGGGCGAGGCTGGCCATGATTGTCAGCATGACCTCGCCCTTGGAATCCATGGTGTTGATGTTTTCCTTCTCGAAAAATACCGGGATGCCCTTGTCTTTTAATTGCCGGATGTATTTCAGGCAGTTGAGGGTGTTTCGGGCGAAGCGGCTGATGGATTTGGTTATCACCATATCGATTTTGCCCGCCATGCATTCCTCGATCATGCGGTTGAATTCCGCCCTTTTTTCGTATTGGTGCCGGAGATGCCCTCGTCGGCAAATATGCCAGCCAGCTCCCACTCCGGATTGCCCTGTATGAAAGACGTGTAATGCTCGATTTGCACCTCGTAGCTGGAGGCCTGCTCCTCCTCGTCGGTGGAAACCCGGCAGTAGGCCGCCACCCGCAGCTTATGCCCGGCGCTGTCCTCCGCCGCCAGGTGCATATTTCTTTGCGCCGGTATGACCGACACGTTCCTTGCCGTCTGCAGCACCCAAACTCAACTCCTTTCCGTAGGTTTTGCCGTTTAAAAGCTCAAACTCCGCCCTATCCCCGCATACCGTTATGCGCCGGACGACACTTTTCATAAACTCCCCGTCGAAGACCGGCGGCGCTTCCAGGAGCAGCTTTTTAAGCTTTTTCGTCAGATAAGCAAAGTCGTCTATTTCGATAAGCGAATACGCGTACTCCGCCTGCTTTACCGGGTCGTCATATTTGATTTCAATATCCGGCGCGGCCCTTTTCGGGCCGTCCTGCAAATCAGATAAATCGATCGACCGCATAAGCTCCATAAACGCTTTTTCCAATGCCGCTTCGGGGATCATCGGGCAATTTTCATGCAAAGCGCGCCGCTTTGCGCTCCTCTTGCGCCCAGTCATAAATTTCCTGAGATATGACGGGAGGATAAAAACCGTCGCCAAGATATTTACTGTCCCGCAGCATCTTTCCCAGGGTCGCCTGCGCACTGTGGATGCCGTTTCGCCTTGCCGCTTCCTGCTGCGAAGTTCCCTTGAGGTAGTCTTCAAAAAACGCCCACACCCTCTGCGCCTCGTCCGGATCCAAAACGGCTTGCCCGTTTTCGATCCTGTATCCGTAAGGTATGTGCCTTATTATCTTTCCATCCTTTCCCGCAGGACAAGGCCGCACTTTAAGCGGAAGCCGATTTCAGCCGGCGAAAAGACCGTCCATGCTTTTCACAAAGCGGTCAAAGAAATCTTTATCGAATTCCTCCATATATCCCCGGCGGGAAAGATAGCGATAGACCTCCTCGGCCGATGAAACCGCCGAAAACTCGCTGATTGCGGCGGTGAGCGCCGCTTTTTCCTTTTTCAGCCTTTCCGCCTCCAGTTTAAGCGCGTTTGCCTGCGAATTGAAAAGAGCGGCTCTCTAATGCGTTTTTGTATCGTCAACAATTTCCATGATATCTGAAATATCACAGTTTAAAGCTTTGCAAATCTTGACGAGAATATCGGTCGTAACGTTTTCATTTCTGCCAATCTTCGCAACAGAAGCATGGCTGATGCCTGCCTGTTCTCTCAAGTCCTTCTTTTTCATGTCTTTATCAATCAACAGTTTCCACAGTTTCTTGTAACTCACAGACATACCCGGCACCTCCTTGCGTTTCATATATTTTACCATGAAACATCAGCGTAAACAATATAAAAATCAGCGTTCGCATACATATCAAAATAGTATAGAGAATATGCCGGATAAGCTAATAAGGGTATTCTTGTTTCTTTTCTGCTCTTTAACATATTTCAGAGTGGGCAGTTCAGTAGATGGCTCATCGTGGACCGTGCCATGGTTCGCCAAAGGGGCAGACCGCCCCCTTGGCGCGGCGATAGGTTTTCTGCCGTCCCGGCGCGCGTCCGGCTACCGGACATAATACATGCAGCTGCTCTTTCCCCCGTTTTCACGCCATCTTTGCTCCTTGCGAATCCAGCCGCTTTTTACAAGATCGCCGATGGCCCGCTTGACGGTGCTGCGGGACAGCTTCAGCTCCGCGGCGATGGTGTTAATCGCCGGGTAGCACTTGCCGTCCTTGTCCGCCCGGTCCTTGAGGTACATGTACACGGCCACCGCCCGGTGGGGCAGTTCCGAGGCATAAAGGGATGCAAAGTAACCCACAGCTTCACCTCCTACTCAATCCGAACAGGCGCTTCCGGCTGCCTTGATTTAAGCAGCGCTTTTGTTTTCGGCGCGGCTTTCGCTTCTTCCCTGACGGGCGCGTGCGCCATGCCGCCCGCCGCCGCTTCCGGTTCCTCGTCGGTATCCACGCAGGCCGCGTGCCGCCGGATGATTTCCTGTTCCAGCTCCCCGCGGTCGGCGTAGACCACCTTGCGGGCGGATTTCTCCGCAATCTCATAGGGCTTGCCGAAGGTGATGCCCCATTCGAGGAACAGCTTGAGGGTGCCGCGCATGGGATTGACCCCGGTCTTGGTGACGATGAAGCGGCCTTTGGGCATGCTTTTCAGCTCGTCCGGCGTCATCAGGGGGCGCTGGATCATCTGCAGGGACTGGCCGGGATCGTTTTTGCCGCGGCTTACCGAGCCGCTCATTACGGTCCTGTTGCCGAGGGCTTTTGACAAAACTTCAGCGGACTCGCTGTTGGGCGCGAAACCGCCGAACACCATGTCCTGGCAGTTGTCGACGATGATGGACGCGCCCTCCTTGCCGTAGTTCTTCTCCAATTGAGCGAAGCTCTGGATAATGGCCACGATGGATATGCGGCGGGAACGGGAGGCGGAAAACATCATCTCGATGGATTCAATCTTGGGAATGGTGCCGATCTCGTCCAGGTACATCATGACCCTGTTGGGGAGCCTGCCGCCATGCTCGTCGGCCACGGCCAGCATCTCCCGGTAGAGCTGCTGGACGATGAGGCTGATCAAAAAGTATTTGGTGCTGTCTTCCTCCGGCATGACCAGGAAGATGGCGCTTTTTTTAGTGCAGAACTTTTCCGCGTCGATGGCGGTGTCAAAGCAGAGGATTTGCTCCAGCTCGGAATCCAGAAAGGCGTTCAGGCGGGACAGTGCCGTGGAGAGGACGCTCTGCATGGCCTGTTCCGCGCTGTTGACGGCCGCCCCCGCGAACCAGCGGGCCTTGTGCTCCGGAGGCAGCTTTTCAATCAGCAGCTGGAATTGGTTTTTACCCTTGACGCCGGAGGGAGCCAGCAGGTCCTGGATCAGCTTGAACACGCTGATGATGTGCCGCTTGGGCGGCGGGCAGTATTCCGCGATGAGCAGGATGACGGAGGTCAGAAGCCCCTCGGCGGCGTCATAGAAGAAAGCGTTTTGCCCGTAGGCGGCCGCGTCCGCACCTCCCGGATTTATTATGGTCTTGGCGATGATCTTGGCGTACTTCTCCGCTTTGGCCTTGAAAGAAAGGTTCTCCGGATCGGCGATATAGGCGTCCATATACTTGTTGACCAGATGGAGCATGTTGTTGCCGTCGCTTCTGGTAGGATTACGCAGGTCAATGACCGCCACATCGTAGCCGTAGTGTTCCTTCGCGATGCCGCCGTAGTTGCGGTACAGGTCGCCCTTGGTGTCGGTTGTGATGAAGGACATGCCGGAGGCGCAGGCGTATTCCAGGTTGGGGTACAGGAAATGAGCCGTCTTGCCGACGCCGGCGGCACCGATCATGAGGCAGTGAATATCGCCGGTGTCCACCAGGGCGGTGACGCGGCCGCGGGATATTTTGCAGCCCACCACCAGCCCCTGGGCGGAGGGCAGGTTCTTTTTCCGCCGCCACAGCGTCGGCGTGTAGGGCAGATGGACATATGTCTTATGAATTTCTTGTTTTGTCGCCCAGCGCGCGGTGCCGTGCTGTCCGTCGCCGACGGTTTTGGATTTGATTCCGTTTAGAGTATAATAATGGGCCAGCAGGGAAAGGAAGCCGATAACCCCGAACATGGTCAAGGCCGCGGCGGTCAGCGTGATGATTTGGGATGTTTGCATGGGACACCTCCTTATGGGTGGTTTTGCTTGCTGTTTGTGGAGAAGGATTTGCAATTCTACAGCATGAGTCTTTGTGACGCCAAACCCGTATGCTCCGCCTGTCGAACATTTCCGTCCGCTTTTTGCAGGCAAAGCGTTTCAGTATTCTGTTTGAGTTCTTCAAGGCGGACAAAAATCTGCGACCTGACGCAGTCCAGCGCAAGGCGCAGATAGGATGCGATGAGATTATGCTTGTCTTCCGGACTGCGGAGGCCGGCTGCGCTGATCTGGCGGTTGAGAGAGGAAACGTCCTGCCGCAGGTCGTCCGCCCTGGAGCGCAGCATGCCCCTGTCCCGGTGGAGACGGTAGCTGTCCTGAAGCTCTGCAATGAGCTGCTCTATGGCCGCCGGCTGTTCCATCTGCCGGTATTGTCTTTGGGCGGCAAGCAGAGCTGCCGCAGCCATGACTCTCAGATGCTCCGTCACCGCGGGCGCCTTTCCCTGCGGCAATTTTCCGTTTGCTATCAGGGGTTTCAGCTTTTCATAATGCTCCAGCAGCATAGCGTACGGGTTGTGCGTAGATATTAAAGATTTGCAGGTTTCATAAAGCCCGGCGCAGATTTCCGGCAGGGCCTCCAGCTTGGGATGGCCCTGTGCCGGGATGGGTGCGACGCCGTTCTTTGCTTTTAAGTCTTCATTCCAGTCCTTGTATTCCGGTTGCCGGACCGGCACCTTCCTGCACCCCCGCGCATTGAGGATTTCGGCCAGCCGTCCCGCGGCTTCGATGCCCGCCTCGTCATGGTCCAGGCACAGTACAACCTTTTGCAGGCGGGGGTTTAATTCAAGCTGCCGCAGCAGGGCGTGTTCGGCCACGCCGTCCAGGGCCACATAGCTGTTTTGCTTCCAGTCCTCCGGGTAGAGGGTGATAAAGGACAGCATATCTATGGGCGCTTCAAACACATACAAGGTGTCGTTAGCGCCTATATGATGGAAGCTGTATGCCGGATCGCTGCCTTCCACGTTGCCCCGGTAGCTGCCGCCCACGGTGTAAAGCCCCCGTTTGTGCGCATGCCTCGGGACGCCGTTTTCATCATACCCGACAAAAACGGCGTTGTGATATTCTTTTGTTTTATCCGCGGACCGCTCGCAGCTTTCATAAAGCATTTTCGTCTTCGCGAAATGGGCGATAACATCCCGGTCTATGAACCGCTGTTTGATCAGGTACGCGTAGACGCGGCGCATGTCGCTGTTCATTTCCGGCAGCGCAAAGGGCTTGCGGGGAGCCGGGGCGCTTTTATGGGTTTGATTCCATTCCACGCCCCTTTCGCCGCCCAGGAGCAGCGTCACCGCCTCCGGAAAGGACAGGCCGTAGAATTCCCGCACGAAGTCGATGGCAAGGCCGCCTTCCTCCCTGCTGTGCCTGTACCATTGGTTGCCCCGGATGGTCACACTGTCATGCCGCTTCCAGCGCCAGTCCCTTCCGGCGCGGGTGAGCTGCTCTCCCTGGCGCCGCAGGAAGTCCGCTATGTCTATCGAATTGGCCCGGCGTTTTTGTTCATCGGTGAAGGGAATGTATTTGCTCATGATATCCCTCCCCGGTCAGCGTTTCCGTTTGCCGCACCTGCCAAAAAAAGCCGCCCTTTGCGGGAGCGGCTTGCGATTGGAAGGCAAACGCGGGATAAGCACTTTATCTTTTTTGCGTAAATATTCTTTCATCATGGAAATCCCTCCTGTTAATAGCTTTGGCGAGGTTCGCGATCGTCATGGGCGTGGCCCTGGGCCGCTTTTTTCTGCGCCAGCTTTTTGCGCAGCTTGCGATCCACCTGCATAACGCCTCCGCCAAATCGCTTTTGCTCGTCGCGGAAGATATTGCCCAGGTGGTGCATGAGCCGTGTGGCCGCCAGCAGGACCGACGGTTCGCGGAAGGAGTCCACGCGGTCGAGGAAAAACTGCGCATAGATGTTTCCCTGTCCGGCTGACAGAGAAAGCCAGCGTACCGCGGCCTCCCGGTCCCTTGGAACCTCATGCCCCATAAGGTAGAGCTTGCCGAGCGCATACTGCGCATATTGATTTCCCTGTTCCGCGGAAGCAGTCAGCCACTTGACGGCCTCATCCACATCTTTGGGAACATCCTTTCCCAGCAGGTAGAGCTTGCCCAGCCTGTACTGGGCGAATGAATTGTCCTGCATTGCGGATTTTGCCAGCAGTTCTACGGCCTTCGGAACATCTTTGGGCATATCCTCTCCAGTAAGATACAGCTTTGCCAGCGCGTATTGGGCATGGACGTTGCCCAGCCGGGCCGTCTTTTCAAAATATGCAGCCGTCGCGGACACATCCTTGGGAATATCTTCTCCCGCGAGATACATGTCTGTTTCCATATCCTCATCCGGCTCAAAAGTGAAATGGTGGCCGCCGATGCTCATTGCCTCGGCGATCACCATATTTTTTATGCTCTTGAATTCCTTCCGTCTGGAGAGAGGCAGCGGATCGGGAAGCATGTCGGCATAGGTGCGCAGCACTTCGTTGCGCAGCTCGCACCATTTTTCGTAGCACCGGGCTACCCGCTCATCCCTGGCCAGCTCGTCCACGATCTGATCGACGACCGCCTTGAGGGGCGCTTTCAGATAGCCGTATTTCTTTTTGCCGGAGGTGTGCTTGAGCCGCTCCGCCAGGCGCGCAATCAATTCCTCAATGGTTTTGTTTTCGCAGACTCCCGAACTTATCTGACCGATGATTTCCCGCATGGACTCCCGGCTTTGTCTGGTCAGGGCGTCGCGGCGCTTCGTCTGTTCGGAATAAATCTGAATAAGGTCCTGTTTGAAGATTTCCCTTGCCAGGCTGCTTCGCATGTTTTCAATGCCCTGTTTGGTGAGATAGGCTTCCGTGGGGTTAACGGAGTATGCGATTAAATGCACGTGAGGATGATGACCCTCGTTATGGTAGGCGGCGTACCAGCGGAGATTTTCCGGGGCAATCTTCATCTGCTCCGCGATATGGTTGCGCTGTCCCCGGATCAGGTCCCGCCACGCTTTGGCGTTGTCGTAGCCGAGCCGAGCCGCGTCCTCCCGGCGCAGGGAGATGACATTGGTCCACACGTTGCCAGCGTGATTGGCGACTTCCTCTGCCACTTTGGACAGCACCACAGGCAGGTCGGCGTCGGTAAACAGGCCATGGCTGCCAAGGGCCTCCGCCCCCGGGCGGTTGGCGATGTATCCGACATAGTTTTCGCGCTTGCCGAGGAGATCGAGGTTTTGCTCCAGCGCCACGGCGATAAACTCCGACGCGTTTTCCCTGGTCTTATCTTTAAAGTAGTCTTCGTACTCGAAGAGGCCGGCCGTGTCGGGAAGCTTGCTTATGATTTCTGCGATGAGCCGCTGTTGTTTTTGGGTGGCGGGAAGCAGTCCCGTGCTGTCCGGCACTTTTTCCACGCCCTCGCGGGTGGCTGCGTATTCTATGAAATTGGCAAGGTGTTCCGGCGCGTTTTTCAGGTAACGGCATTTGAAGATAATCCTCGGCATGGTATGTCACCTTACTCGCCCTTCTGGAATTTCACCACGTCCTCGAAGGTGACGGCGCCGACGGATTTCTTCACGTCGTTCACGCACTTGCCCCGCAGCCTCTGCAGCAGGGCTTCGTCAATCTCCGCGTTGGACGCGATGATGTTCATCATCATGGACATTTCCACCGCCAGCTTGAAGAGCAGGCGGGCGATCCTGTTCTCCGAGCTTTCCACCACCCCGGCCATGGCGGAGGTTAGGGCGGCGGGCAAATACTTCATGCTGTTTTCCGCGGAGATGTAGCCGCAGTAAAACAGGACCGCCTTTTCGATGAACTCGCTCTGGCTGCCGCAGTTGTCCTTTTTATACCATTCCTTGACCTGCTTCCGCGTTTCCGGGCGCATCCACAAGGGGAATTTCTTTTTGTTTTCTTCTGCCATATTGTCCACCTCCAATCCGGTGCGCATTTTTGCCGCAACGCCTGTCGCGACGCCTGTGAAAAGCCTTCGGCTATGGGCTTTGCCGCGGCCTGCGACTCCTGTAGCAACCCCAAATGACAAAATCCGACCCCGGCGGGAAACGTCCTTCAGCCCGCATTGCGGGCTGATGTGAGCCGAGGCGGAGGCGTTTGCGACCCCGCCTCTTTAACCTGCAAGGTTTTCGACCCCATGGTTCACCCCCCAAAAGGGAGGGTAGCTTCCATGCCTGCGTCCGCTTTTTTGTTTTCCCGCTCACAAAGCCCCGACACGGGGCGTTATTCTGCCCGCAGGTGTTATGATGCCACCCCGCCGCAAAAAGCGGACACAGGGGTACACAGGCGGCGACAGTGCGTCCAAACCGCATTTACGCATTCCCGCTCACGTTGTTGTTTTTCGCTGGCGCGGATGAAGCGGGGCATGAGGGACGGTTAGGCCTTTCAGGTTCCGGGGACTCCCGGCTTTCAATGTATTCCCGGACGGGAGCGGGAACGTGTTCTTCGTAGAGCTTCTGGAGAAAATCCTCCAGCTCGGCCTGAAACTCCGTGTCCTCTTTGCCCATGTACTGGCGGATGGCGCGAAGCTTCTCGGCGTCGTATTGGATTTGGACGGTTGATTTTCTCATAGTAGGTTCACTCCTTTACAAAATTTCTGTATCGCAGGAAAAAGTGAGCCATGTTGGTGTACTTTCCTGACCCGCCGTCATAACGGCAGCAGGAAAATGAGCCAACATGGTTACAATTCCTCCAGCGCATGTATCAGGCTGCCGGGGAGATCGGACAGCCGAACACCATCATCCGTTTCCCCCGGCAGCGTGGTTTGCGGTGGCGGCGCAGCATTTCGCAGCTCGTCCCTGACCGCCTGCCGGACAACCTGCTCCAGGCTTTCCGTCTGATGTGCCGTCAGGATGCTGGTAACCACATACTCGGTGCGCTGCCTGCTGGCCTGCCGCGCAAACAGTGTCTCGGCTTCCCGATGTCTTGGGTTGTCCATATCGAAGGAGAGATAATATCGTTTTCGCCCGGACATAGGCTCACCCCATCAAAAGCCTGTAGCCGTCCGCATTGGCGAACCGGTTCAGCACAGCCACAGTATTGATGTCGCTCCTGCGCAGCATGAGTTCGAGCAGTTCCGCACCACCGCCCGCGAACACCGTGGGGAGCTTCAGATCCAGCCCCCTCTCCCGCAGGGCGTTAAACAGCTCCTTGCAGTAGGCCGCCACCGCCTGTTCCACCACCGCCTCAATCAGCTTGCTGTCGGAGTGCTGGATTTGTCCCCGGATGGCGTCGGTGATAAGTTCGTCCGACAGGAGGATGTCATTGCGCTGGAGCGTATCCTGAATCCGGCTGTAGAGGGTAATGGTTCCCATGCGCAGGCTGGCGCAGCTCGATCTGTCCAGCCGGAAGTCATGGAGTGTGAGGATATCCACTGTATACCCGCCGATATCCACCAGCGTGATGCTGCGGTAATCCTTCAGCTGCGGATAATACCGGCACAGCGCCGCATGACCCTGCGCGAACACCTTGCACTCGGCGATGCGGCATCGGTAAGACGTTCCCTCGAACAAGAACGAAACATTGTCACGCAGAAAATATCGCCGAAATGCCTCCTTCTGCGTCCCGTAGCTGCCAATGGGCAGGCCCACGCCAAGGGCGATTTCCGCGCTTGTGGTTCCCGCGTGCTTCATCGCATCCGCGATTGCCGGCAGCGTAAGCATAAAGGTATCCGGCTCTCTGGTCTTGTCCTGCTGAAAACGCATGCGGCGCTCGCCGATGGCGTAATATCTGCCCTCGTAGAAGAGCTGCATATCCGGCGTGATGAATTCCTTGTCGCTTGCAGTGTATCCGGAGGCATAGAGCATCCCCTCCGAGGATTTGGTGTTGTAGTTTCCGTTGTCCACACCAAGCTTAATCATTAAAATTAACACCTCCTTTTTCCTTTCCGCTGTTTACATGCTCATGGTCATGCCCTGGGTTTCTTCCTCGGCAGGTCCCTCCGTCCCGGTCTGAGCTTGCGGAGAGGAAGGCGCCTCGGTTGCTGCCTGCTCACGCTGGCGGCGGGTCTGCCTTGGCTGGCGCTGCGGTTCCGTCTGCCGTTCCTGGGCTTCCGGTCCTGGCATCTGTTCCTGGGCAGGCTCCTGTCCGATCCTGCTTTCCACATACTCCCGGACATGGACGGGGACGATCCTCTCATAGGTTTTTTCAAGGTAATCCTTCATCTCCCGTTCGATGTCCAGCTCTTTTTTGCGCATAAAAAAACGGAGGGCCTCCAGCTTCTCCGTGGGGAACAGTATCGTAAGTTCCGTTTCTCTCATGTCTCATTTCCTCCTTTCTACGGCAGATAGCTTCTTGGATTTTGGATTTCTCCATTGATGCGCACCTCAAAATGCAGGTGCGGGCCGGTGCTTCTTCCGGTGCTGCCAACCTCCGCGATGATGTCGCCGGCCTTGACCGCCTGACCCTCGGTGACGAGGATTTTGGAGCAGTGGGCGTAGAAAGTGACAAAGCCGCCGCCGTGGTCGATGGCTAAATGATAGCCGTAGCCCGTGGTCTTATAGCGTGCAAACAGCACCGTGCCGTCCAGCGCAGCGCGGATTGGCGTCCCTTGGGGCGCGGCCAGGTCGATGCCGGAGTGTCCTTTGTGCCGACCAGTGAATGGGTCGGTCCTGTACCCGAATTCCGAGGTCACCATGCCGCGCCAGCCTTCCCCCAGGGGAGAACAGAAGCCGTCGGCTCCGACAAAGGGCGCGTCGGACAGAGGCAGTCCGTTTGACCAGGCGTTGAACGCCTCCCCATAGGTGGGGATGCCGCCGCCGTACAATATGCGGTGGTAAATCTCCGAGGCGTTGGCCCGGTCCTCATGGGTGATTGTCCTGCCCAGGGTGGTTTGGAGGTTGGCGTAGATCTCCGGCAGGGATTTAAGCGGCACGGCCACGGTGTAGGTTTTACCGGTTTTGTTGCCGTCCTCATCCTTTTCGGCGCGGGTTTCGTACCGCACGAAGCAGTCGGCGAAGGCCCGGTAATCCGAGGCGTCCATCCGCAAGTTTTCAGCGCCGAAGAACAGAGAATAAAAAACCGCCTTTATGCGGGTGGCGTCAAGCTGTCCATCCTCCACCTGCGAAGATATGTCGGCGATGGCGGCGTCAAGCTCCGAAAAGCCGTTGCGCATCTCCCGGATATGGGCGGCGTAATCGGCGGGGACCCGGGAAGAGATAGCGCCGCCGTTGAAGCACAATTCTATGGCGTTGCTGTTGTGATCCGCCGCAGCCGAGAGCAGGCTCACGATCATCACGACGATAAGGATAAAGGGCGTCAGGATGGCGGCGACAAGAACGCCGGCAGCCTTCCATGTCCTTTTGTCGGTTGCCGCGGCGACGGCCGCCCTGACCGCAAGGGTGATGGTTGCGGGATCAGCCATGCTCTCACCACCATTTCAGGCCAAACAGGTTCTCCTGTTCCGGCTGCTGTTCCTCGGCCAGCCGGATGGATTTTTCCACCGCCTGTTCCAGAACCTCGGTGTCAAAGCCCGCGCTTTCATAGCCTTCCAGGATGGTGTTCAGGTAGTGATCCGAGGGCGCGCCGAAGGGATGCCCGTCGTTCATGATATACGCCATGGCGGAAACGATCCCGCCTTTCAGCTCCACATTGAGGATTTTCTTGCGGTAAAAGTGGGGATATCCCTCGTAGCGATCGAGAGCCTGCAGGTCTTTTTCCTTCAGCGTCCATAAAAGAACAGGCACACAGCCGCCTTTGCAGGGTTCCACCGTTGCCACCGCGCTATGGCGGCTGCCTCTGAACAGCAGCTCATAATCCTTAAGCTCGCTTGTCCCGACTACTTTGGCGGTGGGGCAGCGGCAGGCCATCTGCGTCAGGTTGAGGTTGCTGCCGTAGGCGATGTATAGGGTTTTGCTTTTCATTTTCTCTCATTCCTCCTTGCTACATGGACATGGAAAGGCCGGGTCCTTCTTCAGTCCCGGCCTGTTCCATGTCTGTTTGATCTTGTTCCTGTGACGCCTGTACGGCCCCGGCGGCCCGCGCCAGTTCCTTTTCTTTTTTCTGCCTTAGCCTTTGTTTTTGCCGTTCCGCCTGGGCGGGGTCTTTCCACGCGATGCAGCCGTCCAGATGTTCCAGGAGATGAAGCCGGGCGGTCTTGAATTCGTCGCCGATAAGGCCTAGCCGCAGAAGCCAGGTGCGGAAGGTATATTTTTCATTGGTGCTTTGGGTTTTGATGCGGCTGGCGCACCTCTGTGTCAGTGCCTGATGGCTGATGGCAAGGCAGATCTGGATGTATGCCTTGATCTTTCCGGCATGGGTGGTGCCGTTGAACAGCCTGAATTCAATCGTGCCCTTCTGGAACACGCTGTGGAGGTTCAAACAGTGGTAGCGGCTGTTGTGGTAATGCTCATGCCTACCGTCGTTACCGTTGTACCAGATCCGGCTGACCTGCTCCAGGGTTTTCGGCTTCTTGCGGTTGAGTTCCTCCAAAAAGCTCTGCTCCACCTTTTTGCAGTAGCGGCGTTCCCGTGCCACGCTCACCTGCAGCGCCTTGTAGATCAAGTCCTCCTTGCTGGCCATGATGTTGGTGATGTTGCGCAGGGTGTTGGCGTTGTGGGGCGAGGCGTCCACGTGGACATGGATGCCGCAGCTTGCGTTGGCGATGGCTCCGGCTGTGCGGAGCTGGCGGACGATTTCCTGTATGGTTTCGATATCCTCATACCTGCAGATGGGGCTGACCAGTTCCACGCTGTAGGTGCTGTCGGCAGGAACAATCCGCCGCCCTTCTTTTTTCTCTGTAGTGATGCTGCCGTCGCTCATGACCTTCCACCGGCGGCTTTGGCCGTCCAGGACGGAATAGATGCCATAATAGCCCCCGTCATTGGAAACCGGCGTGCCGAAGTATTCCGCCAGGACCTGGGCGGCGCGCAGGCGGGACAGTCCTGTCAATTCGATTTCGATGCCGAAGCGCTGTTCTTTCATCTCCAAAATCCTTCACCCCCTCGCTACGGCATTCGCATCCCGCCCATGCTTTTTTTGATCTCTATATTTCTCATCATCTGCCGCCCGCCTTTCCAAAGAGCCTTGCCTTGTGTTCCGGCGCGGTCACCATGAGGTTGTACCGCTCGTTGCCGCATTTGTAGAGGCACACGCCGCGCTGCGGATAGCGGATCAGGTTGTACTCGCTCTGCTCCAATTGAAGGTTTTCGATATAGAATTTGGCGTCGATGTTGCCCGCGTTGAACAGGAACTGGTGCGTAGGTATGGAGAACAGGGGCTTGGTGTATTCGCGGATGCCTTCGATGTCGAAGTCCTCAAGATTCTGCGAGGCGAGAATGACGGCGCTGTCCTTCTTTCTCACACGCTTCATGAAATTCCGGATGTACTCTATCGCCGTCAGGTTTGTGAGGAATAAATACAGCTCGTCGATGGAGGCGGCCGTGTTTCCGGCAGTCAGCAGCTCGTTGCTCATAAAGGACAGCACGTTGAACAGCAGGGCGTTGCGGATGTTCTTCGACGCCTGCAGCAGCCCCTTGACGCCGAAGGTCACGAAGCTGCCGCCAGTGATATTGGTGTGCCCGTTGAAAAAATTGGACTCCGCGCCCTTGCACAGGGAGTGGAGTCCAAGGCAGATTTCCCGCAGCGTGTCGGCGGTGTAGAGCTGGCGGCGGCTCTCGTCGAAGGCTTTGTACTCGGCCTCCACCAGCTCGTACAGGTCGGACAGGATGGGGTAATCCGCGGGCTTCAGCCGGTCGAAATTGCTCCGGTCGGTGATGCCCCATTTGTCGTAGAGCTTGCCCAGCATGATCTCAATGGTGTCGATCTGCCGGTCGTCAAAGTCCTTGTAGCAGCGGAAAAAGTCTTTGAGAAAGCTGATGTGCTGGCTGAGTTTGGATGTCTGCCGGAACGCCTGGGGTGCACCGGTGTCCCCGGGGTCGCCGGATATATCCCATGTTTTCGGCTCCAGCACATTGATGATGTATTCGCCGGACATGAGGTCTATGAAGCAGCCGCCGAGGTTTACCGTCAGTTCCTCGTATTCCATCTCAGGGTCTAAAGCCAGCACATGCATGCCGGACTCCCGCAGATTGGTGAGGATAAGTTTCAATAGATAGCTTTTGCCCTGGCCGGAATTGCCCAGGATCAGGATGTTGGCGTTGGTCTTGTCATCGGCCCGCTTGTTGAAATCCACAAGGATGTTGCTGCCGAATTTGTCCCTGCCGAGGTAAAACCCGCGCTCGTCGGTTTTGCCGCTGTAGTTGAAGGGATAGAGGTTGGCCACTGACGACGCAGGCAGCACACGCTCAAACTGGTCGCCGAACACGTTCCAGCCGGAAGGCATTGCGCAAATAAATCCCTGCTTCTGGCGGAGCAGGAGCCGGTCCACATTGAGCTTGTTCCGTATGAGCTCTGTCAGCACCTCGGTCTGCAGCAGCTTGAGCTGGTCGGGGTCGTGGGCGGACAGTTCGATATATACGGCGGCGTGGAGCAGCGGCTCCTTGTTCCGGTGCATGGAAGCCACGATATTGGCCACGTCCTGCAGGTTGCTCTCGGCGGCGACGGTCTGCTGCAGGTCGTTGGTGCTGCTTCGCTTCATGCGGTTTTTATTGGCGGCGTTTGATATGATTTTTCTTTCCTCCACCGGTGTGACATGGCGGGTATAGATGCGCAGGGTGACGCCATCCTTCTCGCCCAGGTGCCGGAGGATGGCCTGTTCCTCCGTGGCGGTCGGATACTCCCGAAGCGCCCACACGCAGCGGTAGGTATTGCCGCAAATGAAGTGGTCGGTATAGAATTTGACGACCGACGGCGCGATCATGTCAAGGAATTCCTGCACGCGTATGTCATCCTGCCGCGCTGCGGCGGGAGAACGGACTTTTTTGGGCATATGGTATCATCTCCTTAATGAGCGGAAAATTTAATTTTTTCCGGATTTGAACAGAAAAAAAGCCGCTTGCTCTATTTCCACAACAAAGCAAACGGCTTATATATGATGATAATATAAAAGAGCATCAGCCGGTAAAGCTAATGCTCTCTATGCAATAATGACCCTATATTTTTTAGTCTTTATCCCATGAAAATTTGAGTGATGCTGTTCTCTGTCAGAGGCTTGGTTATCTTGATGAACAATTCATTCATTTTGGTATAATCGCATGAGAAGGATGCCACGCTTGCTTCAATCATTTGCTTGTCGGTCACCTCGGAAAAGTCTACGCTATAGCCTGCATTTTCGGCCAAATACTCGATAAAGAGCCTCTGCGCCCTGCCGTTTCCTTCTCTGAATGGATGAAGGACATTGATTTCACCAAGATAATACGCAAGACGGATGGGAATTTCATCTGCGGAGGCATCTTTCAAGTAATTTTCTTTTTTCAGCTTAGCGAAGAGCTGATCGGCGTTTTGTTCGATGAACTCATAGTTGCAAAACATATTTCCTTTTGCGATGTTCACCCATCTGATTTCGCCCGCCCATTCGTAGATATCGCCAAATATATACTTGTGAATCTGTCGTAAATGGAGCAGATCAAAATTGCCTTTTATAACATTTACTTTGGCATTGGCAATTCTCAAGGAAGTTATTTCTCTTTCGGCTATCTGGAGCTTTTCAGCATCCCTGATGCCCAGCTTGTTGATAAGAACATTGGAATGAGGGTAGCAATATCTTTGATCCCACTCATAACTGTATTCATAGTTGCTGCTCATGGCTATAGCTCCTGGCAGCCGTGTGCTTTTTAACGAGCTCAGCTATGGTTTTTTCAACCAGTTTATCATTCCCGGCACACCGTCTGATTCTATCTTTATCATCCTTCGTAAGCGGCATGCCTTCCATTGACATTGAGCCGTTTACCTCATCTATCAGTTTTTCCAGATCTCTCATATGAACACCACCTTACCTTTATATTATACAATATTTTCACTATTAATTCAAACAACACCGGGATATCCTGGACCTTGCTGCACTGCGGTTTATGCATGTTTTTTGTTCATCAGTCTCCGAAAATGATCCACCGCTCTCCGTCAAAATCTTCAAACCGCTCGGTGGTCACGTTTTGCTCGAAATAGACCGCCAGCAGCCGCTTGATATCCTCTTTGCCGGCCCGCTTGACAGAGAAGCCCTGCTCCCGCAGGGTTTTCTCAATGCGGTTTAAGTAGGGGAACACCTCGCTCTCTTTTTCATCGCGCAGCCGGATGATGATGAGAAATTCCCTCGCGGTCGCCATCTGCACCTGGATGCGGTCGAGGAAGGTCAGGTCCGCTTCCAGCAGCTTGCGGACGGCCGGATTGTCCTCCTGTTCCGCGCGGCTTTTCAGGAACCGCTTGTTGTCCTCAAAGTTCTCACGGGAATTCAGGCAGCACATCTCAATCTCCGCCATGCCTTTCAGCACGGTCATCAAGGCGTAGATCCGCGCCGAGACGCTGGCTTCGGACAATACGGAAATGTTGCTGGGCTTGATGATAAAATATACCAGCTCGCCGTGGCCGTAGGTCTGCAGGCTGTAGTCGGTGATGGCTCTGGTGTTGATGAGCTGCCGCGTGGCCTGCCTTTGCTTCTGCTCTTTTTTTTCTTTTCTGCTCATTTGCCCACCCGCTTTCCGTCCGGTTCCCAATGGTCGCCGGATTGCAGCCGCCATTCGTAGAACTGCTGCCCGGTCAGGAAAAAGGCGCAGGCATAGCGGATAAAGTCAAGGATGCTGGTGTCGTCAAATCGAATGGTCAAAAAGGCGTAGAGAGCCGTCGCCACGATGGGAAGCAAAAAACCAAGCTGCGCCAGTGCGAAAACAGAGATAAGGCAACCGATACCGATCACGCCGATGTCCCGGAGCTGCCACAGCCACAGCACCGCCTTGGATTTCAAATTGTCGGGGTAAATATACACTTTTCAGCCCTCCTTATAATTTCATACTCATGCTGGGAGCGGGCGCGTCCTCCGGCTCCTGTTCCATTGGCCTGGGATAATAGGAAACGTTGACCGTCCCGATATTCTTCATAAGCGCTTCGGCCTTGCCCGCCGCTTCCTCATAAGTGTCAAAAGTCATGGGCTTTCCGTCCGACTTGAGCCAGGCTTCCGCCGCGCCGCAGACGGAGGCCGCGCTTCTTTTCGCCCATATTCCGTATTTTTTCATATCCTTCACTCCCGTCATTTCAATTTCGCCGATGTGTTTAATCGGGACGCCGAGCCTTTCGGCCTCCGCGATCTCACGCCGCATGCCCTCGGATATCCGGCCGCCGAAGACCCACAGTTCGGAGCATAAGGCAAGGAGCTGCAGCCCCATTTTGATCCCCAGCTCCCGTTCTTCCGGATTCGCTTCGCAGAGAAATCTCGGCATCAGCAAATGGGGAGCCAGAGGGATAACGCCGTGTTCCGCGGCGTAGCGGCAGTATTTTATTGCCATCCGGGTGTTGTATTCGATATCTCCGGCATAGGGCGAGGCAATATAGACCAGCTTCTTATCCGTCATTTCGCCGCCACCGCCCTTACCACCGTCCTTGTCATGTTGAACGCTGTTTGGGCGGCGTACACGGTGCTCATCAGATTGCCCCTGGTGGAGGTGTCCAGCCCGAATTGCCCCGCGATCCTTGGCACCTCCGAGGCCGCCAGCATCAGGCCGAGGCCTAAAAGCATGCTGCTGTTGAACACCATGAGCCCCGCGATGAGAATGGTGGACTGCAAAAACGCGGTGAGGCACAAGCCCACCACCTGCTTGCACCAGCTTATGAAGCCGTCAATGTAGCCGCGGGGAACGCTGAACATGTACAGGCTCCCCACGGCGATCTGGATCAGCAGAATGCCGCCGCGTTTCAGATTGGCAAAGAACACCTTGATCACCGCGTAGCCCATGAGGATGACGCAGAATAGCCCCATGATGGGGTTGAATCCGAAGCCGCCGACATTGGCGAGGGCGGCAAGCGTCATGGCGCTGATCCCGCCGTTGGCAAGACCGGTGATGCCCGATGTAAAGCTGCCCTGCAGGGTTATCGCCAGCTTGTATAACTCCACCGGGACAACGGTAAACAGTCCGACCGCCATAAATCCCTTAAAGGCGTTAAGAGCTGCGTCTTTGACGCTGCCGCGTCCGGACTGGTATTCAATGGCGCACTCGAAGGCGGAGACCACCAGCCCCGTCACATAAAGCGCCCACGCGAGATAAGAGAAGAACAGCACGACAGCCTGCACCCAGCTCATCTCAAACAACTCGGCGCTCATGTTGCCCATCATGGAGAAAAACTCACCGAGAAATCCAACAATCTGCGCATATATCCAGTCCATGATCTGTCCCAGCACAAGGTCGGCGGCAAAATCCCATATAAACATTGGGCGTGTCACTCCTTTCCCGAAAAGCGGAGAGCCTGCTTTTACACAGGCTCCCGCGCATCATTTTACAGTTGTCACATGCCAAGGATGCTCCAGATGTATAAGGGGGCCGTTAACATAAACACAAGGGTTGCGAACAGGATCGCCGGCGCCGCCCATTCAAACTGCCCGTGTTTGCGGTAGTCGAAGTACGCCATCCCCAGTTTGGCGAAGAAAAACACGGCCAGGATCAGGTCGATGGCGGGGAACACCACCTTGTTGACCACGGTTTTGATCTGCGCGGACGCGTCTTTCCACGTCCCTTCAATCGCCCCTGCCACATCGCCGGTGGGATCGGCATAGGCGGTCACGCAGAATATGCCTGTCAGGACAAGGATAAGGCAAAAGACAAGCAGAAGCTTCTTGGTTTTTTTCATGGTTTTTCCACATCTCCTTTCATGCTTTTATTGCTGAAAAAAAACCGCAAAGCTGCTTTTGCCCTGCGGTCTGTTCTTTTTCTGATGATATTTTTAAGGCTTGACCGGCGCGAATAGCGATAGGTAATCCTTTGATGTCATCGCCGGATTTTCCCCCGCTTCACACCGTGCATGAGAGTTTCCCCTCACACGGCGTTCCATCGGGAATTTCTTCTGGTATGATAAAGCAGTTATCAACGATTGCAAGCTTCCGAAGCTGATTGAGCTTTTTAATTTGCGGTTTTGTTAGACTGAAATGCGAGAATAATTCAAGTACCGTTGTAGGATTGTTTGCATGTATAAGCTGGTGCATCCGTTCAGAAACAATAATTAAGTTCGCATATTCATCTATACCGCCACAGTGTTTTGGTACTATATGATGACAGTGAACCTCATCTCTGTCCAGAATCTGTTTGCTGACCGCACATTTTCCATGCTGTGCACAGTACAGGGAAAGGCGATTATCATTTAACTCCACCGTTTTATGGCAGATAGGGTTTCTCATCAGATAGTGCAGGATATTTTTATCTATCCGTTCCAGTCCTTTGTGAATGACAGCCCTGCCTTCCGGCGTGTATTTATTAACGATTCTCGCTTTCATACGGGGATATTTATGCGACACATAACCGATTGGCACCAGCACTTTTGTATCATTTGTGCCGATAAACCGGAGTTGTGCACTTTTTCCGTATGCTTCCTGTATGTGCTTTGGTATGGTATATTGAATTTTCCTGCTATCCAGCCATGTCTTTGTTTTCAGCCGTTCACGGAGTCTTGCTTTCAGGCTCTTGTAGATGGGAAAGGCAATTTCCCTAAAATCCTTCTGAACATGGGTAGCCATGTTGTAGTAGTTATGCACTCCGATAACGAATGAGTTATACATGGATACGGCGGTATATTGACCGTCTTTTCCGTCTGTGTGGAACTCAATATCATGTATGAGTGCGCGCGCTTTTTGGACAATCTTTTTCTTTGATTTGTCAGTGATGTGGCTTTTAACGATGTATTTTGGCTCTCCGTTTGTTTTTGCGCCTCTGCGAATCAGCTTCATCTTAAAGCCCAAGAATTCGGAATATCCCTTTTTCAGATTGACGATTTGCGATTTATCCCGATTGATTTCAAGCCCCAGACGGTGCTTGAGCCAATCCTGAACAGCATGGAACACCTTTTTCGCATCGCCACGCTTTCTGCAAAATATGCGAAAATCATCGGCATAACGCACAATGTAGCATTCCTTCAGGTTGGTCAGATTTCTAAGCGAGCCATATCGACTGCTGTGAATCGGAGCACCGTTCGCACTAATTCCGGTGGAATATTGCCGTTTTGTAGGCATGTTTTCCCATTGGCTTGCTATCCACCAATCCAGTTCATTCAGCACGATATTTGAAAGAAGCGGGGAAATGACGCCGCCTTGAGGTGTTCCTTTTTCTGGAAATCCTATTCCGGCTACTTCTGCTTTCAGCATTGCGGATATGATTGAGAGCAGGGTTTTATCCCGTATTCCCATTGTCCACATTTGCTTGAGCAGTTTCCCATGACTGACGTTTTCAAAAAATCCTTTGATGTCTATGTCAACCACAAAAGAAAGTCCGCTTAACTGCATCATTTTAACCGCCTGTGCTATGGCGTGTTCGGTGCTTCGGTTTGGGCGAAAGCCGTGACTGTTATCATGAAATTTGGCTTCGCATATTGGTTCCAGCACCTGCAACACGCATTGCTGTATCAGCCTGTCCATGATGGTTGGTATACCGAGCGGGCGCATTTTTGTCGGGTCATTTGGTTTCGGTATTTCTACCCTGCGCACCGGCTGGGGTTCGTACCAACTCAATTTTCGCTGGACAAGGTAAACCAGCCGTTCATCACTTAACTTGGATAGATTTTCGATTGTCCGGTTGTCTGTGCCTGCTGTCCTACTTCCTTTGTTTTTCCTGATATTGCGGTATGCCAGCTTGATATTTTCCTCCGCTGTTATCAGCGGCATAAGGTCTTTGAAAATGCGACCGTTTTTGCTGTCGGCATACAGCTTATCAAAGATTTCCTGAAGGCCGTAGTATTCAGCATGGCGTAATTTTGCCTTTTTCCTTTGCTTGCCTGTCGCTGTCATAGTCGGCTCACCTCGCTTTTAATGGCGGGTCTGCCTTTCTTAGTCTTACTCGAACCTATGATATTGTCTGCTTTTACCTTACTGTTTTTCAGAATCATTCTCGACTTGTGGCTATCCCTCCGCCGTGTTTCCACGGTTTCATAGGTACTATGCCACTGCTCTCAGCCAGATTAAATCAGGTTATACGGTGACCGCTTTCCCTGATACCGCTTCCTTACGCTGCAATGCGCTCCACGTCCTGACCTTTCTACGTTCCGATATTCCTATCCAATTTCCAATACCCTTAGGTTTTCCTTTGAGCCTGTACGCTGGACGGCACCTGTAATGCCGTAAGGACTTTCATGGGCACTATTTTACTTATCCTCACGCACACCGCATGACACGGTTACAACCTTTCGATTGTATCGACTTTTAGACCCTTTCATTCGGAAATTCGTCAGCGGGCTAACTACCCGCATTCTCACCATAGGTATTGATAGACCTCCGGCATATAGACCGCACCATGTACCTCTACACAGCTTTCCACAGCTTGACCTGTTTGGGCGGTTCTCTGCCGACTTCAACGGGCTTTACACATCAAATCTATTGCACGACTGATGCATACCGTAGTATCAAGGGGGCGTTTCAGGGCGTTACCCCATCATTCCACCCATCGGAATATCAGTTCTACAAGAACTGTGTTTATTAAAACACGACCTTGCGCCTAACCTTTTCAGTTAGAAACGTATCGCACTATGCCAGTCGCTCCAGAGGTTCCCGCTGATGGTCACCGAGTCGGCGAGGTTCATGCTGAGCATCCCCTGGGGCGTCCAGCAGTCCATCAGGTAGGTGTAGGGGGTATAGCTTCCGTCCGGCATCCAGATGGGCGTGAAGTGGGTGCGCCGGTTATAGGTTGAATATCTGTTCCTGGCAAACTCAAACTGGGTGCCGAGGCCGCCACCGCTCCTCTCCAGCAGGCGCCAGTAGGACTGATACCGGAATTCGGGGAAATAGGTGACGGCGGTCTGCGCGGCCGTCACCGCCGAGGATTGGTTGGTGCTGACATTTGCAGTGACGGTCTGGTTGATCCCATACCCGCTTTTCATGGTTTTGCCCGAAGCAGTAGGATTTTTCGCATCCGGAACGACCCTCATGGAGGCCGAAAGGCTTGCGGTGTAAGTGTTCCAGTCGAACTCCCACCAGCCGTGATCACACCAGTACCCCGAATCCTCGCCGGTGGAGTGCCACACCCAATACGCGTGCCACCAGGGACGCCAGACGCCCCATGTGGCGGAGGTTTTCTGCGGGTTGTTCGGAACGGCCGGTTGGGTATAGGAGTCGTTGCGGTCGTCGGCGACGGGGTTTGGCGGCTCATGTCCCGACAGGTCCACAATATTGGCGGTGATGGTACCCTGGCTCGCCCTGCCCCTGCCTGTGACGGACACATGGATGGTCATGGTCTGCGGTGTGGAGGGTGTCGTCCAGCGCACCCACACAAGCTGGCTGTCGCTTTCGGGATAATATATGTTATTCACCGTGTAGGTTTGGCCGCCGATGGTAAAGCGCGCCGTCACGGGATGGTCGGGATCGGCCTGGCCTCCGCTGACCGTAACCGAGGTGACGACCTGTGTGTTGACACGGTAGGTGTAATCATAACCGCTCACCTGGGGAGGCTCCGCCTCGCTGAACCGTATGATGCCAAGGCCGAGGGAAGAAATGATATCCGCGTTGGAGGCGGCGGCCGTCCGGGAGCCGGACCACGCCGGATAGCCGAGGTCGGGCGTTTCGAGGAACATCGCCAGCGGCAGGTTCTTGTGCGAAAGAGACACCATCTTGCTGCGCAGCCCGCCGTCAAGCTGCTGGTCGTAGAGGGCCGCCTCGGTTGCGGTCACGGCGATCCTTACACCCTGGAAAGTCATGTAGGCGACGGGTTCCAGCAGGATTTTATAGTCGCCGTTGATAAGGGTGTCAAAGTTAAAGCCTGTCAAGTTTGCAATACTTCGTAGAACCTGTTCATCGGTAAAATAGCTTTTGATGGCTTCAATATTGGCATTGCCGCTGCCGGAACTAATAATTCGCGGAATTGTTTGCGCCGGATTGACATAGGTGTACTGCTGCATGCTGGGTGTCAGGGAAAAACCGTTTGTGTAGGATATTTTGCTTACCTTTCCGAAGTGCGCCTGTACGTTGTCGGGATGCTTGTTGGTAATATCAATAGGCGTAGTTACTACTGCATGGTCACTGGCTCTAACTACTGTAACCCGCACCCCTTCGTCACCTGTGTTCCAGAAGTTTTCGCTGGTGCCGCTGCCCATACCTCCACCGCCATTGTCAATGTTTCCTTCGCCCTCGGCATAGGCGGTTAGGGGAAGCCTGGCGGTCAGCAGCAGGACCAGCACAATAAAAATGCTGAGTGTACGTTTCATAGAGACCTCCTTAAACATCGAAAAACGCGGCATTTCTGCCGCGTTCCCTGGAATGTTTTATTCTATTGTCGGGGGCTAATCCATCGTTCCAATTTTATTTCCGTTCTCGTACATATCATCTGCCTTTGTGCCCGAACCGCCTGTTTCAGTTACCCAGCCGAAGCCGGGGAGATAAACCTTGCCGTCTTTTCTCTCGCCGCCCTTTGGTTCACCGGTCTGCGGAGCATCCGGTTTCTGCACATTGTTGTGGTCCGTGGCTTGCACATTATCAACCTTTTCCCCGCTCGGTTTTCGGGTCGGGTCGGCCTTCTGGCTTTCCGTCGGCTCCGGCGGTTTGGTCACTTCCGGCTGCAGGTTTTGCACCGGCTGGTCGGTCTGGGGCGCCGTGTTATCGGCTGGCGCCGCAATCGGCTCGCTGGCCGGGACGACCACTTCTTTTTCTCCCGCCTTGCCGCCTATATCCGCGCTTGGGTTGACCTCGACCGTGGCAATGGACGCCGGAGCGTTGCCGCCGTCCGGCGGCGTTTCCGTTTTAAATTGAGAGGATATCGCTATAACCAGCGCCACGCATACAATGCCAAGCCCGGCGATGGTCAGACGTTTCTTTGTCTTGTCCTGTATATTCCTCATAAGAATTGCCTCCTTGTCGGTTTTTCGATAGCTCTTTATAGTCCACACCCTACCACAGAAGTTTCGGGAAGTCTATCGTATTTGCGAAAAAGTCAAAATACAGACATATATTTTGCCCGCACCCGGAGATTGATCCCCATGGGCGGCAGTATCTTGCCTCCGAAGGATACCGGAACCTCCAGCCGGATCGCCGCGTCGACCAGGAAGCCCTGCACGCCGGCGGGATCGGAGGGAGCCAGCGGCGCGTTCCGGATGTCCACCGACAGGCCGGAGAGCTTGTATTCCACACTCTCGCCCGCATACTTCACATGGTACCCGCCGCTTTTTTGCAGGCCCAGAGTTTTGTCAAGATACGCGTAAATATCGCCGTAGTCGACGCTGTCCTCCCAGGAGGCGCCCACTAGCTGGTAGCCCCCGGCGTAGCCCTCCCGCACGCCGTGATAGATGTCGTCATAGTTGTCGTTCACTGTCGAAACAACGGCGGACTGCACCGCGTCCCGAACACCCTGCGCGATCATTATCAGCCGCATGTATTCGGATACGCCGCACAAAATCATCGCCAGAACCAGGGCCACGGCGACAATCAGGGGGAATGACGATCCCTTTTTATTCCTTATTATACCATATATTTCCCTTATTTTCACTTCCAGTACACCTCGCTTTTCCCCGTGGCTTTTGCCGTCAGCGTAATGGGAAAGGAGCCGAAACCGCCAAAGAGGCCGATATCTCTCCGCAGGGTAACGGTCACCGTGAATTCCTGGTTGAGCTGGATTTTGCCTGTCTTTGACCAGGTGACGACGGGATCAAGTCCTGTTTTTTCCCGCAGCACCTGCTCCCGCAGGCTGGTTTCACTGCCCACCCGGCCCGCGATCTCCGCCTCCCGGCACAGCTCCGCGGCAAAGGTGTCCAGCTGGCTTTTGGCAATGTAGACAGGAAGCACCTTGACGGCCAGGGCGACGACCAGCATGGTGCAGAGCACCAGCACAGCCACATCGATGTATCCTTCCCCGCGGCTATCGCGCAGCTTTGTTAACACATCCGCACCCCCTGCTCCTGTCCGGGTACGAGTTTTTCCCGAAACAGCTCCTTTATTTTCTCAATCCTTTCCATTGCGTTCTCCTTTCCTGGTATAGATTTAAAGCCCACCTTCAGAACATGGCGTTCAGAGACTTTACGATCTCATAGGCGATGACGGCCAGATAGGTGAACAGAAAGCACATCAGCATGATGAAAGAGAACACCCGGATTTTGGACGGTATCTTCTGCGCCTGGCCCTTGAGCCGCTGCAGCTCCATGGCCTTGAAGTCATGGGCCAGCATTTGGAAATAGACGGCGCTGTCGTCCCCCCGCAGGACGCCGATCAGTCCCCTGACTACGTCCGAGAGCATGGGGGAATTGAGCCTTGCCTCGAACCGGGTGAGGGCCGCCTCGTAGGAGGAGGAGCGCATGTCCGCCGTCACAATGTCCAGCTCGCGGGCGAAGGCCTCCCCTGCGTTTTTCTTGTAGTTCTCCATCATCGCCAGCACGTCGCGGCTGCTTTTCAGCGTCTGTTCGACGGTGGCCACAAACCTCGGCAGTTCCCTTTCGATCCGCTCCCGCTTTTCCCGCAGCTGCTCGTCCGCTTTTCGGGTTTCCTTGAAGTAGACCAGCACCGCCAGGAACACCAGCGCCGGCGAGAGCGGCGGAAGCAGGAGCAGGCAGGGAACGGCGCTAAGAAGGATCATCCCCGCCTTGACCATGGCGTATGCGGCGTAGACCTCCGGCGTTACGCCGATGCCCGCCGCCTTGAGAATGTTATTCATGCGGTTCTTTTTGTACTCATCCATGGGGATGTGTTTCGAGAGCCTGACCGCAAGGGACATGAGCCACGTTTCCATGGTTTTGGCGGCCTTTTTGTCCCGCCTGCCGGCGCTGAGCATGGCCCTGGCCGCGCCGAGGGTGGGCAGCTTCAGCGCGTCGGCCAGGATCAAAAACAGCCCCGCCGCGAGCAGGGCTGCGAATAAAAACAGTAATGTCGGCATATTTCGCTACCTCCTGTACTCAATGGGCTTGGTCAGCCGGATGACGAAGGCCGCGCTGATGAAAACGGCCGCCGCACAGACCGCCAGGACGAGCTGCCCCACGACGGTGTGCATCAGCGTGTCATACCAGCCTTTATTGAGGAAATACATCACGGGGACGTTGCCCATCACCAGGATCACCATGATGATGAATTCCTTGCGTGGTTCAAACACCAGGTATTCCAGCTCGGCGTTGACGATCCGCATGTCCGACAGCTTGCCGACGATGGGCGTCAGGGTGGTCTTGAGGCTCCGGTCGTACTGGCAGGCGGCGATGGCGTCGCACCATTCGTGGAACACCTCGTTTTCGATCCGGGGCTTCATTGCTTTGAGCGCCGCGTTCACATCGGGGTTGATGAGCTTGATTTGAGTGAGGAATTGGGCGAACACGCCGCGCACCGGCGGGTTCAGGTAGTGAATGTTTTCCTCCACCGCCGTCAGGATGTCCTCATTGCGCAGATAGGCCGTGGTGATGATGCTCAAAGCCGTTTCCAGCTCCGCCGCGATGTTTTTCCTGTAGTGGGCCGCCGTCAGCCTGACATACCAGAAGGGTAAAAACATCAGGCCCAGCGCCAGGACGGGGATGAGGAACACGTTTTGCAGAAGGATGGCGATACTTGCGCCGGCGGCGAACAACAAAAGCGAAGACGCGCAGATCAGCGGGAAGCGGCCGCTTCGTCCGGTGAGGGCGAGGATATCCTGGGCCTCCAGGATTTCCCGGCGCAGGAAGGACGGTTTTTTACGCTTAACGGCCTCATTGATCTCATCCCGGATACCCCTGGAGCGCCTGGTTAGAAAGGCGAACAGGCCGCCGGTGAATTCGGCGGGCGACAGCCCAAGCAGAATAAAGGCGCCAGCAATCAGGCCGACGCAGGCCATGAGTTGAAGCGTGATCATCCGGCCAGACCTCCTTTCGTGATTTGCGCCAGCACCTCCTGGGGCATGCCGTTTTCCAGGAAGCGCTTTTGCAGGCTTGTGGAAATGCCCATAACCTGCCGGTGCTGTCCCTTAATGATGAATTTGCCGTCCTCCACGCGGTTTTCCGCAATCTGGAACTGGAACAGGGTACGGAAGTTCCGCTGTCCGTCGGGCAGGATTTCGCATTCCATGATCTCCATCATCCGGCGCTTTTTATCCTCAAGCTGCTTGGTAAACACCACGATGGGAAACGCCTCGGTGACAAGGGACATGAGGGTGTCGTCCGCCATGTCGTATTTGCGCTTGCAGAGGGTGACCATCCTGCGCCAGGTGGCTTCGCAGCTGTTGGAGTGGATGGTGGTCAGCACGGTGTGGCCGGTTCTGGCCGCCTCCTGGGCGGCGTAGGCTTCCGACGAGCGCATCTCGCCCACGCAGATGACTTCGGGATTAAAGCGCAGCGCCATGTCCAGCAGCATGTCCTGGTCGATGTTCTGCTTCTCGTTTTCGCTGCTGCGGGTCAGGGTATGGATGACGCTGTTTACTATCTTGCCGTCTCTTTTCCGTACCAGCGCCAGCTCGCGGGAGCCGTTTTCTATGGTAAAGATGCGCTTGCTGTCCGGTATGGTGGTCAAAAGCCAGCCTGCCACGGTGGTCTTTCCAGAGGAAGTAGCGCCGGCCACGCACACCGAAATGCCATAGCGCAGGCACTCTGCGAGGAAGTCCAGCATCTCGGCCGTCGCTGTGCCGCCGTTGATAAAATCCTCTTTTTTGAGACTTTGCGGATTGACAATCCGGATGGAAGCGCAAACACCCACGTCCTCGTCCACCAGGGGCGTTTTCAGCACGGCGATGCGAATGTTCTTGGAAAGATGCCCCAAGATGGCGGGGCTAGCGTTGTCCAGCACCATGCCCGACACGTGGAGCATTCTCCGGATCACGTTGACGGCGTGTTCGGGGGACTCAAAGTGTTCGTCCAATTTGACCGTGGAGCCGTTGCCGTACTGGACCTCGATGTCGTTCCAGGCGTTGATGTCGATTTCCTCGATGCCCGTGCCGAAGATGTATTTGGTGAGGAAGGAAAACTCGGCCATCTCGGTATAGAGGGCGTCCACAAGCTGCTCCTCGGTCATGCCGCTTACGGCGATGCGCCCATCCTGGATGTATTTGGCGATGTACCGCTTGACATTGGTTTTGACTTCGTCCCCGCCGCCGTCAATAATGAGGGTGGAATACTTCGAAGAGATGTACTCCTGCACCTCGCGCAAAACACTTCCAAAATCCCTGGAGCTGTCGTCGGGCGCAAAGAACAAATTGCGGCTGCCGGCCAAGTTCACGGGCCGGACAATTTGCGGCGCTTCCGCCAGGGGAGCGCCCGGATTCTTTATTTGCGGGTTTTCACGGCCTTTTTGCCGGTGCTTTTTGCTCATACGCCGAACACCTCCCTGCTGATTTTTTCAATCTCTTTGCGGAAACCGCGGCTTTCCTTGAGCGTCAGGTCCCGGAACAGATCCCCGGCCAGGGCCTGGCTCTCCAGCTCGCCGGAGTGGGGTATTTTGAACGCCACGTTGCCCAGCACCTGCTCGATGTGTTCGCTGGCCTCATGGGGCTTTACGTTGCTGGCCACCCTGTACTGCTTGTCGGCGTCCCATTTGTTGTCCCGCAAAAGGGGAAGCTGGCTCGACAGGTAGCTGACGGATTTCAGGTCGCAGTTCACCAGCCGCAGCACCGAGTCTGCTTCCATCAAGGCAACGGCGGAGAGGATATCTGTTGCGATGGCGCTGCCGCAGTCAATGATGACATAGGGCGCGATATTCCGCAGATGGTCGATCAGCTCTGTTGCCAATTCGGCACTATAGGGAGGATAGGTGAACACATTCTCCCCCTTGAGCATGCCGATCAGGAGCAGATGGCGATACCGTTTGTGGGTGACGCAGTTCTGTTTGACGAGGGTGTCCGTCACATGGGCAGCCGCCAGGATGCTGCCCAGGGACTTCTCGCATTCCAGGTCGGAGGGCGGGCAGACGCAGGGCAGCATGGGGGCGGTCATATCGCACAGGAGCAGCGCCACATTGCGCTTTTTGTCCGCCAGGTGCTTGGCCAGCTTGACGCTGACGGTTGTTTTCCCCGATCCGGGGCTGCCCCACACGGCCAGCACCTGCGTATCCTTTTCCACCGCCGGACCCTCCGGCTGGTTGCCGGTGTCTCTGGAAAAAAGACTTCCTTTCATAAAGTTGAGCATGGTTATTCGCCCTCGCTTTCCGTTGAGGATTTATCTGTCGGCGGAGCGGCCCCGGTGTTTTCTTTCGTTGCGTCCCCCGCCGGAGCGGGATACAGGGTTTTAAGCGCCTTGTCCTGGGCTTCGATAAACTTCGCGGCATTTTCCTTGCTCCCCCGGTACACCAGGGACAGGTGCAGCTTTCCGTCCGCCTCCAGCCCGGCGAGGATGGTGGACTGCTCCGGAGACACCAGCAGGGTGACGGTGGCCGGAAGCTGCTTTTCGTCCTCTTTTTTCAACCCATGGCTGGTGTCGGTGTCGTAGCCGCTGCTGGCGGTGACGCCGATGACCTCCACATATTTCAGCTCCGGGGGAATGACGGTGGCTCCCATCTTCCTGTAATCCGGCGCGATGACCGAGACGATGTCGCCGGAGATCAGCTTGCCGGACAGGCCGTTGCTGAAGCTCTTGATGGTGACCGACATGGCTTGCTTTTCCCCGGTGAGATTGTACAGGTAGGCGTTTTCCGCCGCGGGCGAGTCGGTCAGCTTGGTGTTTAAGATATAGTCGCCCGGCGCCATGTCCGCCGCCGCATATTTGCCCAGGGCGGCGTCAAGGCTTCTGACCACGTTGTCGGGCAGGTTGTAGCTGCCGACCTCCACGGTTTTCACCATGTCCCTGGTGATTTGCTCCCCGGCTTTGATGTCCCTGGCGACGCGGACGATGTCCGTCTTTTTTGAAATGCCGGAATTGAAAAGCGGAGTGACCGCAAAGCAGATGAAAAGCGACAGCGCGATGCAGATCACGCCGAGAACGGTCCTGTTTCTTAAAAAGCTCATAGTGTGATTCCTCCTTGGAATATGAAATACGCGGCTATACAGCCGGCGGACAGAAAGGGCGCGAGGGGGAACGCCCTGGGGCAGTCCCTCTTGCGCAGCCTTTGCACCATAAAGCAACCGGCATAAAAAAGAAGCATGGCGGCAAGTCCCATGACCATGGCCGCCATACCTCCCCTGAAGCCGAGGACAAAGCCCGCCGCCGCCATCAGCTTGATGTCGCCGCCGCCCATGCCGCCCCAAACAAGGGCGGCAATCAGGAGCGGCAGGGCGGAAAGGCAGCCCAGCAGCTTCACCGGCGTAAAACAGATAAAGCCCGTCAGGGCGATTGCCAGGCAGATGGCGTCGGGGATGATCCTCTTTCTGACATCAATGAGGGACGCGGTCAAAAGCAGGACGATAAAAATGCCGCCCTTGAGCAGAAATAGCGGATTACCCAGACCGCTGAAATCAGCCCCCATAGTTGAACATCTCCTGAATGCGCTGTTTGAGGGTGGGCAGAACTTTTCTGCACGGTTGATTGACACGATTAAAGTATGCGGTTGTCGGTGGTGCGAACGTGGTGAACTGAATATGCTTGTTTTTCAAGATAAATCCCTTCTTTCATTTTGATTTTTTTAATAAAAAACACGACCAAACCTCGCAGTTTAATCGTGTTCATTATTTCGCTGTAAATAGAACCGTTTATTTACTCCAGCGACTGCCGCTGCATCAGGAGAAACAGCTTGCCCCTTAGCATTTCGCATTCACTTTTCAAAGCGGTATTTTCTTCGGTAAGCCGACGAATCTGTTGATCTTTTTCCTCAAGCTTTTGCTTCATTCGCTGTTGGGCTGTGAGTTTAGGCGGTGTGCCCTCTGTTTCGCAGGCTTTTGCGGCTACAATTCCCTGACCTACCAAAACAGCACGGATATGCTTTTTGCCGAAAACAGACCGCGACAATCCGGTATAGTCCATAAGATTCTTAATCGTCAGCCTGTGCCCTTCGGCCCGAAGCTCTGAAATTGCTCTCAGGACAGTATTGACCGTGGTTTGGCGCTGGTGCTCCTGCCGGGCAATAAGCTCCTTGGGTACTTTGCTATTCATCTTTCTCACCTCCCAGCAGTTTGGCTGCGATCCTCTCAAATAAATCCGCGTTTCTCAACGCATTGGCGTGAATGGCCGGGAAATCCGAGAAACGGTCTGCTTTGCTGCGCCATGCGGACGCTTGTTCCTCGAAATAGGAAAGCTGATCTCTGTCCGGGATAAAATGCCCGCACTCAAGACAATCCCACATGTCGCTTTTGCATCCGGTGACGTCGCCGCAGATGCCTCCCGGAACCTTATGGGCCCGGAGGTTTTTAAGCAGCCGCTTTTCAAGCATTTCCTCCATATGGAGAATTCTTCCGCCGAACAGGATATATGGATTATCCGGCGGCTTTGGCTCATTCAAAACATACCGCTGCTTTTGCAGGATGGTCTTAGGCTTTAAATCCAGATGGGAATAGGCGTTCCATATCATGGCGTTTCCGTGGTGGCCCGTCATGTCGGCAATCTGTTCCAGCGTGAAGCCTGCTTCCAGCCGGTCAGTGATTCCGTTGTGGCGGAATTGATGGGATGTCAGGTTGTAGACCTTCCCATTTTCATCCCGGACACCGTAAAGCTCACAAATTCTTTTGAAATGGTAGTCCACAACGGCAGGACAGACACTTTGAACCCTGCCCGGCTGAGAAGCCGTGCCGTTTTTGTAATGAAGCACCCGCCGATAGGTAAAAAGACAACCGCGTTTGTTTTCAGGCAAATGCTCCTGCAATTCTGCCGCCGCTGCCTGCTGTGCCCGAAGCAAATCCAGAAGATATCCGGCAATCCCCGTATTCTCAATGTGGACAGAACGCAGGACAGGCTCCATATTTCCGCCATTCTGTTTCCATGTTGGGATAAAGAGAACAAAATTCCCATTGTACGGCTTTACGCAGTCGATTGCCATGGCCAGCACTTCGGATATCCGGGACGGAATGAGCCGCAGCAGCCAGTATATGCACCGAATGTGCAAGTCCATTTCCTCTCTCCGGAAGATGCAGTCCAGCTTTTCAGCCACTTTGTCCGGGATATATTTGGAGTCCAGCTTTTCAGTTCGCTCATATGGATTGCGGGCAAAAGGATTTTTGCAGGGTACCCCGTCAAACCCGTTCATCATGCGAAACAGAGAACCTGCCTCGCGCCAGATGTCCCGTATGGTACTGTCCGCCAGGCTGGATGCATCCAGATGCTCTTTTAGCCTTGAAGCCGTCCGTATGTCACAGTCCGAAAGCAAGGGGGCCGAGCAGGCTGCGGTCAGGAACTTCAAGTAGGGTACCAGACGGGCTATCCGTGACCGGATCGTTCTGACCGTATCACCATGCAGCAGCCGCAGGAGTGAATAGTATTTCACCATTTCTTTGTAAGCGGATGGAACGGCAGAAAAGTAGAGGTTCATGTAATTCTTCGGCTCCCCCGCACTTCGCATTCGTTTGTCGCACACCCATGTGTCCTCATCGAAGTGAATATTGCTGCCAAGCTGCGGCAAAAGTGCAAGGTACCGGCTCTTTTGCTGCTCGTCATAGTTTTCGATGTATTTGTATTGCGGAAGATTCATACCGAGGCACCTCCTTCTATGGCGTTTACAATGTTTTCATAGCAGTTAAGAAGGAATGTTGCCTGTCTGTATTCCCTGAATTCCTGATAGTCTATAATGCCAGCCTCAGCATAAGCGGCGAGGAGGCTGTCCACAACCTCGCGCTGCCCGTTCAGCAGACTCTGCCAGTACGGAAGATACTTGGGGCCGGTGCAAAGATTCTTGCAGTTTACACAGTTGATCAGGCTGCTCCTGCTTGTACAGCCGCCATCGGCCAGCTTTTTCAGGCAGAAGCCAAACTCCACCCGCCGCTGCTCCAGCCGGAAATCCATATACAACAGCCTGCGTTCTTCCTCTGTGTACTCCGCAAGCTGTTCATCCGACAGCAGAAGATCGAATTTTTCCCGGAAGAAGCTGGTATTGAGTTCCGCCAGCTTCATTTTCCGGACTTCGGCGTAGTAATTTGAGGCAGTGTTTCTGCTGAGATGTCCGAGCCAGTAAGCAAGCTCATCCACGGACGCTCCGTTTTCAATCAGGGTAACCGTCAGTGTTTTGCGCTGCTGCTTGCTGGTAAAATGCCATAGCCGGCCGTTTTCATCACGGAGGTCATATTTTTTAATGAGCCTGTTGATGACCAGCAGATAATTGCTCATACTGATCATGCTTGCCCGAAAATTCGGCCGCTTGTTGACAAACAGATACGGCACGCCAAGTTCCTTTCGCCACTCTTTCGTTTTGTGAATCTGTCCGGAGATTTCGTCTGCCAGTTCTTTTAAAATGAGCACTCTGTGATAATCCGGCACACCAGCCTTCCGTCTGGCGGTCAGGGTTTTGTACTGCTTGTACTTAAGCTGGACAACACCTTCATACTGTGACGGTTCCAGACAGTCTGCCTCCAGAAAAAGCACCTCCTTCATACGCATGCCTGTGGCGGAGAAAATCCGGTACAGCAGAGCCTGCACCGGGTCAAGCTCATCCAGATGCGCATCGATCTGCTCCGCGACAGCCTCCGGAATGACGGCGGTCCGTACTTTGTAGTCCTTTGCGTTATGAAACCGGTAACGGGAAAAGGGGTTGTCGTGTGGAACGGGGCTGCGCATTGCTTCATCCCGATGATCGCTCATCAGATATTCCATAAGTACCGACAAAATGCTGAAAACCCTCATGATATTCGATACCGACTTTCCTCCGGCTGTTTGTCCATATCTGCGCTCCATGCTCATGTACAGCGACCGGACATCGACGTCATCCACATCCGCGAAAAAACGAATACTTGGATTGTTATCCGTGAGCAGATTGGCCGCGTACGCCAAGGTAGTAATGGCACGGTCTTTGTCGGCGGTGATGCTGTAATATCTGTGCTTCATGAAATACTTGATTTCAAGCCGCAGGGAAGGTGAACAAATCCCTGTAAAATCAATGGTTTCCCGGTGCAGGGACGGCCCGTGCCTATGGAACAGCGTCCACTTGTTACTGGACATATCAAGCTGCAGGTGGTTTTCAGCAATGAATTTTTGGCACTGGATTTCAAACTCGCGGCGAACTTCGGCAGCGACCAGCGTTACAAACCTTGGATGAAAACGCGGGCTGGAAATGGATGTATCGCTGCCAAGCAGTTCGAGGCAGAAGCTTTGCGTAGTGATGAGCCTGCGCTGCTGCGTAAATCTTCCTGCAATGATTTTGAGGTAATCTGTGATGACAGTCTCCGGCAGAAAACAAAGGTATTGTGTCGTTCTCAGAGGCCCAATCCGTTCCCGGATGGGGGCAAGCGTTTCCTGTCCCAGAACCTTCTTCCTGATCTTGTTTACCCAGAAGGATGAAAAGCATTCCTCAAAGATATTCAAAAAGATTTTGCTATCACACGAAATGTCTCTCAAAAGGACAAGCGGACTGTTCGGCTGTTCAACCAGCCTGTTTCGGAACATGAACTCAAAAACCGGAAACATGGCCGTTTTGTTGGAAACAAAGCATTTTCCGGCCTGTTCCCATTGCTCGACATAGAGCGTCGAATAGTGCTGAAACATTTTCAAAAATTGCTTTTGATACACCTCAATGCCGATTCGTGCCAAAATGTTATCCGTTAAGATGCAGGCAATGTCGCGGAGCATTTGCGGGCAGCTTTTGTAGGTTTCATCCAGCAGCAGTTCCCGGTACCGCTCTATCGTCCGGCCTGTCAGCTCGTCATCGACGCGCTTTCGCCTCTGAAAACACAGGACAGTCCCGTCTATGTCCCAAAAGGCGGTACAAGTCTTAATTTCAAGCAGTTTAATCATTGGCGCCACCTTTCTTCCGGTGCAGCTTTTCCATAACCGCTTTGGCTATGACCTGATTGTTGTGGTTCCGGTAGTGGACGATGGAATCGGCAGAGCGCCAGCCGAAGCTCTCCATAATGACGGCATCGGTGATGCCATCCTCCGGATGGAGTGCCTGACGCTCCAGATACTCCATCACCTTTGTACTGCGTCCGCTGTGCGTTCGTATTTTCTCAGGGTCAAGGCCTGCCCTTTGGGCGCATCTTTTCAGGATGGCATAGTAATTGCCGTAGCGAAGCGGCTTCCCCTGTGTACTGTCCCGCTGCAGGTTGATGAAAAGAAAATCGCTGATGACGCCGCTCTCGTTTTCCGCAATCATTCTCTCGGTCTGGATGTACCGGTTGAGCAGCTCGCAAAGCTCTGAGGGTAACGCAACCACTCTAAGGGGATTGTCCCGGCCTGACCGGGCGCTTTGTTTCCCCTTGGAACGTGAGGGCCGGATGGTTTGTTCCACCGGATCATAGTGCTGGAGCTGCATACTCAGCACTTCATCGATCCGGAAACCCTCCAACGTAATGCGGAATACCGCCTCATCCCGCAGCGTTTCAAAATGGCCGCACAGCGCATCCTTTTCCGCCTCTGAATACCACTTGATGTATTCCCTGCGGGACTTTTGCCGTGGTAGGCTGCTGTCAAGGATGTACTGGTAATCGTAGGAATAAATTTGACCATACAGGAAGGATTTCCTCGCCCTGTATGTATCTGTTTTGGTTTGAAACGTGATGTTGGTTTCGTAATTGTTGGCAAGCCATTTGTACAGCTCTGTTATGGCTGTCAGGTACCTGCCGGCTGTGGCGCAAACAACCTCCGTTTCAAGGAATTTCAGTTTGAGTTCCTCAAGACCTCCATAAAGCAGATAGTGAATAAAGCTTTTCACATGCCTGTTGGTGGCGGTATCATACTCCACGCCGATACTATGGAGATAATTCAGGTACACCACCAGCTTTTTAGCGTACTCTTTTCCGGTGTTGGCATTTTGAAGGCTCCTACTCTCGATCCATTGATTGATCTCAAACATGGGAATCAGATAGTCGGTAATCATATACCTGTAAACCATTCCACCAGACTGTGTTTCAAAGGCAAAGCGCACAAGCTTGAACCTTTTCTTATCATTTTCCATGACATGACCCCTTTCTGACCAGGCGGATTATTTTTTGCCTGGTCAGAAAAAGTATACCATGTCCTGTATTTTCACAGGAAAAGGATGCTCTTAACCGCCATAGTTGAACATGTCTTGAATACGGTCGCGTAATTCCGGCATAATCATTTCTCCAAAGAGCGCATAAAGCCCGGCGAGGAGCAGAGCGCCGATGACAACAGCAATTAAAATTTTAATTGCCGTATCCACAAAGCCTTCGCCGCGTTTATCCATTAATATCCTCCTTGTTCTTACTGCCATCTCAAGGGATTTGCCCTTGATAGAATTGATTAATTTTTTCATGGATGATCTTCCTTTCGTATTTGAATTTTGGTTTGGTTTGCATATGATGAGAGGGAGGAAACCTTATTGAGAAAAGTTTTCCTCCCCCCAAACTCCCCCTCCTTCCAAAAGGAAAGGAGACTGTTTAAGCGTAGCACTTTCTATCGTGTTTATACCGTGAAGAAAACAGCACCGTGTCGCCGAACAAGGTATACAGTCCGGCCAACAAAAGAGCGCCGATAACCACGGCGATTAATATGCGGATGGCCGAATCGACAAAATTCTCACCGCGTTCAGACCGCAGCAAAGCCTTTGCCAACAATGCTTTGCCGGTGATTTGATCCTTTACCTTGGTTGCAATTTTTCTCATGGCAATTTACCTCCAAAATTCATATTTTCGTTGAGATTTCCGCGCTATGGCGGGGATTTGCATCGTGTGAATCCGTATCGTGCACATCTTCCACAGGAAAAACGGGCAGGTTCTACATGCCGCCCATCCGCATGCCGAAATCCTGTTCCGGCGCTTCTTCCAAAACAGACGGCCCGTCCGCAATTTTTTGCTCAGGGGGCTTTTGTTCGGCCGGTTTTTCTTTCTGCTTTCTTCGCGGCAGTTTATAGGTAAAGGCGGGCGGAATGCCTTCAAGGTCTTTGCGCCTCTTTACCTTGTACCTGTCGTTGTCCTCTTTATACAGGTAGTACCAGTCTTCATCAAAGCTGTACACTCCCACCATGCCCGTGGCGTTTCCGGCCTTGTAAATCAGTTGATACTTGAAAAGAGGATTGGAATCGCGGACAACCCTGATCAGGTCAAGTTCCAATTCTTCCGTAATTACCACCTCCCCGCGCAGGCAATAAAAAAACACCGGTGATTCATTCCGGTGTCTGGATGCGACCTGTGAAATTTTTATCCGGTTCTGTATTCCTCCGTTTCGTCCACATGGAGAAAGCCCCGTGCCGCGGCCTCAACAATTCCGGAAGTTACAAGGGACACAAGCGTGCCGCCCTTGATTAAAAATCCGTCGCGCATCGTATAGTTTTCCGGGAGTTTTGCGTCGGAAGGCCGCGGGTAAGAGGTTTGACCGGTGTTGGCGTCTTTGGATAACAGGCTTTTTTCTTCGCTCATGGGCATCATCTCCGTAAATCTATAATTGGGGCATGATCTTGCTTTGCTTACCCCATCCGCATTCCGGGGGTCTGCTCCGGAGAAGCGAAAGAGGGGTCGCCCTGGGTCTGGTTCCGGCTCATGCTCAGTGCCTGCTGATAGGCAAGGATGACCGCGTCGTTGAGCTGCTGCCTGAATTCCTTGGTCACGGGAAAACAGATGTCCTTGTATTCCCCGTTCTCCGCCTTGTAGCTGGGCATGGCCACGAACAGGCCCTTGCCGCCGTCCATGATTTTAACGTTGCGGATGGCAAAGCAGTCGTTCAGGTTGACCGAGGCTATGGCGCGGATGGCGCCCTCCGGACGGATGGAGCCGATCTTCACATCCACTTTCATGGGCAGGGGCTGCTCCGCGCTTTCCAAAGGGGCGACCTGGGTGTTTTCCGTTTTCTTCATAATATTTTCCCTCCTGTCTGTTTGGTTTTTGGACGCAAAGAGACAGCCGCGCGGCTGTCTCTTTGCTATAGGGCCATGGTCTGGCCATATTGCTGCTCCTGTTCGGGAGACTGGAACGCAATCTCCTTAAAGCCGAAGCGGTCGACGTAGTGGAAGGAGCTGCCGTTTTGGTCGTACAGCTCGATGACGTCCGACATGGAAAGGCTATGGCCCTGATAGCCGGGCGGATGGTCAAGGTTGAATTTTTCATAGATGGCGTCGAGGTCATTGGTTTCAATCTGACCGTCGTAAACTACACGGTAGTTGTCCGGATTCGGCTCGCCGAAGCGCTCCAGCAGCTCATCGTAGCCGATGAATTTCATCATGACATCCACTTCCGGCTTGAGCTGGTGGATGCGGCAGTTTTTCAGGACCGGAGCGTTGCCGTCCGGATCAAGCCCGCCGCCGGCCAGCCGGTCGTACACGCCGTTTGTCCACTCAATTTCCAGGCCCTGCTTCATTGTGAGATAATCCTTTAATTCCTCGCAGTGAAACATGGGGTCGACGATTGCCCTGCCGTTTTCGATGTATCCCGCGGTGTTGCCGTAGAAGAGGACGCGGTGGTTTTTGATGCTGACGCCGTTCATTGGAGATCCCTCCTTTCATCAACGCGCTGTTCACACTATTCAAAGTAATACTTAACCGAATAGGTGATGTTGGACTTGTTGTACATGCAGGTATGGTTGGTATAGTAGTAGAACTCCAACTGGGTATAGACACCTGGAGCCAGCGTCCGACTGAAGGTGATGCCGTTGGTGGTCGTCTGGTAGTCCAGTTGATCCCATTGGCGGGTATTCTTGTTGTAGCCGCGCACCCGGCCATAATCGCTTCCGCTGTGGCCGCTGACCGGGGGAACTGTGAAGGTGTACTCGATGATGGTCGCGCCCTCAATGCCTTCCTCCAGGATGACGGATTCGGGACCCGTCAGGGTCATGCCGCCGCCATTGGTGGAATCGGCCACAAAGAATACGATGGCCGTCCAGGGGGATTCCGCCCCGACGGCGTCCACCGCTTTCACACGGACAGTATTTTTACCCAGCGGATATGTGGATGTTTGAGCCGGTCTGCCCTCCCACACGTAGGTGATGGCGTCTCCATCCGGGTCCGTGGAAGACGCGGTGATGGTGACGGGCGTGCCGGGCGGTACGCTGTTTCCATCCGGCGTCCTTGTGATGACCGGCGTGTTTGGCTCCGAGTTGGCAACGGTAAAGCTGATTGTCGTCCAGTCGGAATACAGGCCATAGGTGTCCTTTGCCCTGACCTTGACGGTGTAAGAGCCAACCGCGTAGTAGCCGTCCGCGCTCTGGCCGGAGTATTCATAGGTCACCGCGTCCCCGTCGGGGTCGGTGGCGGATACGGCAAAGTTGACAAGCAGCTTCCCGTCTTTGGCTGTTCTAGTCACCGTTGCGCTGGCGGTCGGCTTGTTCGGGGCGGTGTTGGTGACGGTGATGTTTTCGGAGTGCGTGAACGTCCTACCCACATCATTGGTGACGCTGGCCATCAGGGTGTAGGTTCCGGTGGCGCCGATGGATATGCCGCCCCCGCCGTTGGTGAGGGTTCCGGTATAGCTTGCCGCACCGCCGTTCTTGGTCAGCGACCATGTGATGCTCTTGCCCTCCAGGCCGGAAACGTTCCCCATCGCAACAGTGAAGCTTGTGCCGACATGAACGGAGGATGGAATACTAAATGGGATTTGCGCAATAGGTTTTATAGCCGCGGTGTTGGAAGCAAACGTAAAGCTGCGGCCGTTTTCATCATTGGTGACAGCCGTAAACTTTACCGTGATGGTCTTGTCCGTGCTGATCCGCACCTCTCCACCGCTATTGCCGAGGGTTCCGGCGGCGTACTGGGTGTAAGGCGCCAACGCGCCTCCGTCTATCGAGATGCGCCAGACCATGTTAAGTCCGGCCAGTTCATTGCCCGAAACTGTGACCGGAAGGGCTTCTCCGCTGTATGTCAGCTGCGGCAGGCTGATTTGCATGTCGGGTATGGGATAAACGGCAACGGCTTTGCTCTGGGAGAAGGTTCTGCCCAGGGCGTCGGTCAGGGTAACAGTCAGCACATAGCCGCCTTTTGCTTTAAAGGCAATATTGCCGCCCACGTTGGAAAGGCTGCCGCCGGCGTACTCGGCGTACGGTTTGCTGTCGCCGCCGTCTTTGGAAATAGACCATGAGGCGGTAAGGTTGTCAAGCTCGCTTCCGCTTACCGACACGGAGGCCGCTTCTCCCACATAGCCAACCTGCGGGAGATTTAACTGGATTTCCGGTATGGGATAGATGGTGATTGCCTCGCTTCTTGCAAAGCTCCTTCCCAGGGTGTCGGTCATGGTGACAGTGAGGAGATAACTGCCTTTGGCTTTAAAGGTAATGCTGCCGCCCTCGTTGGTCAGGCTGCCGCCAGCGTAATCGGTGTAAGCTTTAGCCTCACCGCCGTCTTTTGAGATTGTCCATGAAGCATTTAGGTTTTCAAGATCATTTCCGCTCACGGACACCGAAGTGGTTTCTCCCGCGTAGCCAACCTGCGGCAGCGTTAGCTGTATTTCCGGTATGGGGTAGACGGTAATGGCTTTGCTTTGGGAGAAGGCTCTGCCAAGTTCGTCCGTCATAGTGACGGTCAGCACATAGTCGCCCTTCGTTTTAAAGGTAACGCTTCCGCCCAGATTGGACAGATCTCCGCTGGCATAGTCCGTGTAAGGCTTGCTGTCGCCGCCGCTTGCCGATATGGTCCAGGCGGCGGCGAGGTTTTTCAAGTCGCTTCCGCTGACGGCCGCCGCGGCGGCTTCTCCCACATACGCGGTCTGCGGCAATGCCAACTGGATTTCAGGTATGGGATAGACCGCGACAGAATCCGTATAGGAGAAGGTTCTGCCAAGGGCGTCGGTCATTGAAGCGGTCAGGGTATATTGACCCGCTTGGGTAAAACGGATTTTTCCTCCCTGCGCGTTGAGGGCGCCTTCCACACAGGCGTCAAAGGGTACGGCTATTCCATCCTTGGATACGCTCCATTCTACCGGCAGGACGCCTATATTGCCGCTGGTCCTTAAGTCGATTGTCCGGTCGGGATAGGTTGCCTCCGGCAAGCTGAACCGGATGTTCAGCACAGGATGCACCTCGGTCTTGCTCCCGTTTTCAAAGAGGAACACCCGCCCGGCGGCGTCTGTCGTTCTGGCTACCAGCTCGTAAACACCGGCGTGCTTGAAGCGGATTGTGCCCCCATCATTGTCTAATTTGCCGTCCACATAGGTGGCCCAATCCTGGAAGCCGTAGGTGTTGTCCACCAGCCACTCTACCGTCAGTCCATCCAGCTCGGCGGATGTGGTATCTACCTTGATATCACTGTCGGTGTGCGCTGTGGCCGGAAGCTGAAACGAAAGGCTTGGAACGGGATAAACGGTGACCGGCAAGGAGTAGCCGTAGGTTCTGCCTGCCGGATCGGTAAAGGCGGCGGCCAGGATATATTCGCCCTTATCCTTGAATCGGATGCTGCCGCCGTTGCTGGTCAATGTTCCCTCAACGTAGTCGCCAAGGGTGACCGGTGCGCCGTTCCTGGTCAGCGTCCAGACCGCTGTGGCGGCGTCGATGTTTTCAAAGCTGGCTTTTACAGTCACAACCTTGTCCGTGTGGGTTATTTCCGGCAGATAGAAACCGGCTACCCCAACAGGATACACCGTGGTTTCCGACGTGGCTGCATACTCTCTGCCGGTGGCATCGGTAACCGTTGCGGTTAAAGCGTACACACCTTTTTCTTTGAACCGGATTGCGCCGCCGGCGTTCGTCAATTCTCCCTCAAGGTAATCGCCGATGGCTACTACCTCGCCGTTTCGGGTGAGACCCCAATTGATAGAGAGGCCGTCCATTTCAGACAGGGTTGTGATGAGGTCAATGGTTGTATCGGTGTGCGCTTTTTCGGGGAGTTCGAAGTCTACGCTTGCCACGGGATAGACCGTGATGGAGGAGGAATGGCTAAAGCTGCGCCCCGTATCGTCGGTGACGGTGGCTGTGATGCCATAGCCGCCTTTTTCCTTGAAGGTGATTGTACCGCCTTCGTTGGAGAGGTCGCCGTCGATAGCCGTGTCCCATGCCACAGCCTCGCCGTCTTTGGTGGCTGACCACACGATGTCGAGATTTCCAAGCCCGGTGGTGGCCACCTCGGTAGAAACTGTTTTATCCGTGTGGGTGCGCTGCGGCAGCTCAAAGGCTATGCCCACCACCGGATAGACCGTGATATGCTGTGAGCAGCTTGTCGTTTTGCCATCGTAATTGGTGGCGGAGGCGGTCAATGTATAGCTGCCGCTTTCCTTGAATACAATGGTGCCGCCCTCTTTATCCAGGGAACCGGACACGGCTTCCGCAAGGTCAAGGGGCTGCGCGCTGCCGTCCGCGGCTTCTTTTGCGAGCGACCAAGCGAGCGTCTTGGCGTATTTAAGGACAGGCGTTACGGTGATGCTTGTATCGGTGTGCGCCGCGGCAGGCAGTTCAAATGCAACCTGTGCCCTGGGATAACTGGCGGAGCCTCCGCCCGAACTGCCGGAGGGCGGTTTCTTTTCGCCCTCCTTTTCTGCCTTTTTTCTGATTTTTTCCAGTACTTCATCCTGCCGCACAAGCAATGTAAAGGCTTCGGCTCTTGTGGTTTTGCCCTCCGGACGGATGGTGTTGTCGGGATAGCCTTTGACCAGATCGTACCGGATTGCGATGTTGACATAGCCTTTGTCGGAGCTTTTGATGGACTTGTCGTCCGCAAAGCCGGTGTTGTCCGTGGTCTGTTTTGCTTCTTCCCCTTTGCCGATTGCCCGCACCAGCATTCGGATGATTTCAATGCGGGTAATCGGTTCATCGGGTTTTAAGCCGCCGCCATAATCCGCCGGGTCGAGGATGCCCCGGTCTACAAGGGCCTCGATGTTTTTCTCCGACCAGTGGCCGGCAATGTCGTCAAAGGTGGGCGGCTCTCTCCCTGCTGCTGCCGTGTCCACCTTGTGATTCCTGGCCAGCAGGGCGATAAATTCACCTCTGGTGATGGTGGCGTCCGGCCTGACCGTTCCGTCAGGGTAGCCCTTGATCACGCCTTTTTCCGCAAGCTCGATGATGGTCTGTTCCGCCCAATGTCCCTTGATGTCGGGGAACAGGACCGCCGCGGCGTATGCGCTGCCGCAGAGCAGCAAGGACAGAACAAGGGCAAGGACGCAGATTCTCCTGCCTTTCTGTTTCATGTGGTTTTCAATCCTTTCTGTTCGTTTTTTTATGGATTCAAAAAGCCGTGGTCTCGCTTCGGGTCCCCCGGCTCCGTTCCATGCTTGCAACACTCCATCGTCTTTACAGGTTCATGCTCATGCCGCCCCGCGCTTGCTCTTTGCGGAATGCCTCGATGGTTTCCGGTAATGGATAGATGACCTCGCCCCGCACCATCTCGAACACACAGAAGCCGTCGCGGTCGCAGATCATTACCCGGTGCTGGTACTCCTTTTGCATCTCGATGTAGTCCTTGACCTCCTTTTCGCTGCAGAGCCACACGCCCGAGGCGTATCTGCCGTCCGGCAGAAAGCTGTACCCGCTGTACCTCGGCTCATGCTCCCGCGGGTCGAGAACGCCTCTTGGCCGGATTTGCGAAAGGTGCAGCCTGGCGGAGTCGGGCAAAAGCTCCGGCTTCAGGATGCCAAGGACGTCGCCGCGGTTCCACCGCGCACGCTCGCCGTCGGCCAGGGAAACCGTGAAGATGGAACGGTCAATGGGGTTGGGGTTGCTGCCGTTGCCACCTTCGCAAAAGTACAGTTGATGCGCGCCGTCCCGGCGCTCCGGCGGCAGGGAGGACGGCTTCAATACGACGACCTTGCCCGCGATGGACATGGCATACCCGGTTTCGATGCAGTCCTCCTGGGTGAATGCGTTTTTAACCGTCATGTGAAAGCCTCCTTACTCTTTGCTGTTTTCTTCAAGGAGGGAAATGAGCCGCGCCGCGAGGGAGAGGAGGGTTTGCTTTTCCATGGTCTTGACGGCGGAGAACACATACGCCTCCACCGCCTGCGGGGACTGGTCGCCCACCTCGATGAGGTCAACCTTTTGGGCGGTGACGACCCCTTTTTGCACCGCCAGCTTTATAATGTCGCCGTGCTGCATCCCTGCGGCGGCGCGGAGCTGCCTGGGGATCAGGACGCGGCCTTTGTCGTCCAGCACCTTGTAAATACCTTTACCGGCCATCCGAAACACCTCCGCTTCTCATGACTTCCCGGACGGTGTCGGGATGGATGCCGAGATCATCGAACAGCTCCCGCAGCTCATCGGGCAGGCTATCCAGCAGATCGGCCTGCAAAATAACGACCGTGCCCCTGGCGCAGACGATCTCCAGGTCGCTGTCCAAGGGAATCTCCGCCGCCTCCAGCAGTTCATGGGGCAAGGTGAGTTCCGCGTCCTCATCGTCCTTGAGAGCGGCGACGCCGTGCGGTGTCAAGACAAATTCTTTATAGGTGTTGTGGATGGAATCTGTGGAACTGTTGATGTAAGCGAGCTTCACCGTGTCGCCGGGGACCAGTCCCATGTCCTTCAGGAACTGGGCGGGGACAGTGAGCTGGCCCTGTCCGTCCACAATGCTTTGCATTTCAATCATTTTCATAAACTGTTTCCTCCTTGGCGCCCCATCACTGGGGCGTATTCAATTTTTTTCGCATGGTCTTTTTCAGACCGCTATTCCGTGTCGTATAAGTCGTCCATCAGATCAAACAATCCTATCTGCGTGGGGATGTCCCGCATGCGCTCCGAGGTGTCGTAGTTGGAGATGAGGACTTCGGGGAATTCACAGCCGTTATCATATCTTTGGGCCAGGTTGTTGATGCGGCTGACGGCTTCGATTTGATAGTCCTTGTACAGTTCCCGGATGTATTCGCAGTCGTTGTAGGACACCAGCCATTTGCCCTGGCAGCCGGCCAGCGTGTCCCGCAGCCGCGCGTGATCCTCCCTGCGGAATTCCACTGCGTAGTGACCTTCTGTTTCGAAGTACGGCGGGTCACAATAAAAAAAGGCGTTGTCCCTGTCGTACTGACGGATCAACGCCTCGAAGTCCTTGTTCTCGATCACCGTGTCTTTGAGCCTGCGGCTCCCCGACCAGATGAGGTGGAAGGTTTTGCGGATGTCGAAGGGCTGGCAGCCATAGGAAGTGCAGCCGCTGCCGTAGCTGTAGCGGATGAGCTTGAAGAAAGCTGCGGCCCGCTTGACGTCATTCATGACGGCGTTCTCCATGAGGATGGCCTTGATTTCCTCGAACTGCGGCCCGCTCAAGTTTTGCTGGGCCAGCTCCAGTTCCTCCCGCAGGTATTCGCTGGTGAATTCCTCCTTTTCAAGATATTTTTTCAGGACGTTGAATTCGTCCCTGCCGTTTAAGGGCAGGAAGTTCAACTCCTTGAGCAGGGCGAAAGGGCGCTCCTTGACGCAGCGGAACAGGTTGGCAAGGTCGGCGTTGAAGTCGTTGTAGACCTCCATGTCGGCACCGGGCGGCTTTCCGAACAGCACCCAGCCACCGCCGCCGAAGACCTCAACGTACCGTCCAAACTCCTTGGGCATCCGCTGGTAGATAAGGGATCGCAAGGCCTTTTTCCCGCCGACCCAACTGATGATGCTGTTCAATCATCCATCACCTCCCCGGCCTGCCGGCCCGGTCCATCTCGGTGCGCAGGCAGGTTCCGTCCGTGTCCCAGCAGATAAAACCGACGCCGGGATAAGGACAGCCTTTGCACCGGTTTAAGTCTTTGGGAAGGGGGACGGTATAGATTTTTCTTGGCGGCCCGTGGTCGCTGTTTTCTTTTTTCTGTTGTGGTTTTACATCTGTGTCCAAGGTTTTAGTCTCCTTTCCGGCAACAAAATAAGACGCCGCCTTTTCAGGTAGCGCCTTATGCTCATTTGCCTTATCGATATATGTATAGACGGCATGTCTTTCTACACACCGCCCATCTTAGGAATTTCATCCGGCTCATCTTCCACATATTCATATTCGCCGGTGCTTTCATTGTAGATATATCCTGCTTCGGCAAGGTCTATATCGAGTATGCTTGCCGCCAGTTCAAGGGCTTCGGCAGAACCGCCCGCCGGGATATAACAGCTTAAGGTTTTGCCGCTTTTATACTCTGCCTTGCCGGTGTTATGCCCAAAGTCCTCGTCCGCCCATTTGTAGTCGAAACGGATATCCGGAAACATAGAGGACAGCTTTTTCATCAGATCGCTAACGCTGCTCCATGCGGTTAAGAATTTTACTGTGCAGCCGTCAAAATTGTCTGCGGTATGTTCGTCATAGCCATAGCTATTCCATTTCGTTCCCCAGTTTTTTATGCTCCAGTCATACCAGCAGTTTTCAGCACCGTACTTTTCAATCTCCTCCCTGCCCAGGTTCCCCCTGTAGATATGTTCCGGCATCGGTACAATTTTATTGAAATCAATGCTGCCGGCTCCAATCTCATCGTTCTTAATGGCTTCAAACATTGCCCTGACCTTTTCCTTATCACCATATGCGGTAAGTATGTTTGTGATATGATTGGGCATGTTACATTCCTCCCATCGTCTGTTCGCTGAAGTTTTGTTCGTTTTCCTGTTTCAGTTCCCGCTCCGGTTTGATGAAGAAATGATCACTGTTCCAGAAGCTGACGAAGATTTCACCGTCATCCGTTTTGATGGGACGCTGCTCGAACCCCTCGCCCCAGCCGTCAGACATTTGACCAACGGCAAAATCGAGCAGTTTGTCTGTTTCCGCTTCGGTCAGCTCACCATAAACCTCTGCCACCATTACGCCCCACAGCTTGCCGTTCCATTCTTCAACTGTCGGGTGGAGGCTATAGATTTTTTCAGATAGTGCCTGGTCATCGTAGAAGTAAACCATCAGACCACGGTCACCTTCGCTGGGCAGCTTTTCTTTTTCGATAGCGGAAAGGATTTCATCCATGTAATACACCGCCTCTGATGGAGATAATTCTTCAGGCAGATCACCTGCGCCGCACTCGCCGTATTCATGAGAAGGGTATGTTGTAATCGACAGTGGACTGAAAAACTTGACGGTTTGCTTGATGTTTGACATTTGATTTCCTCCAATCGTTTAAATTTTTTATCTAAAAAAGGGCACAAAAAAAGCGGATGCATTTTCATTTGAAAACACATCCGCTCATTTTATTGAAAATCCTTACTCAGCTGTATACGAGGGTTCAATTCTCTCCAGATTGCCAAAAAAGCCCAATGGCATCTCTGATTTTGAAGTGTAAAAAATGGGGGTCTTTATCTCCATAAAAGCCTTATGCCATGCGGGTTTAGCCGCATGGCATCTTTATTTACCTAAAAAGATGGTGGAGGCGAGGGGAGTCGAACCCCTGTCCGAAACCGTATCCATCCAAACTTCTCCGGGTGCAGCCGCCAAACTGCGGGGCAGCCTTCCTCCATTTCGAGGAAGCTCCCCCTTTTCCCTCTCTGCATC